>Ga0209980_10000398_pt1 | contig 23461 bp, 29 predicted proteins | sample CR02metaG_FD_183611 | JGI IMG/M metagenome (GOLD analysis project Ga0209980, IMG submission 183611) | Deep subsurface microbial communities from Mariana Trench to uncover new lineages of life (NeLLi) - CR02 metaG (SPAdes) (version 2) | ecosystem: Environmental > Aquatic > Marine > Ocean trench...
AGATACTTGTTATGATAGCTTCTACTGCTTTTGTAATCTCAACATCATCATCCACATCAATATTTTCATTGTTTAAAAAAATAAAAAAATTTGATCTCGTTTAAGTAGAACAGTGAGATTGAATATTTGTGAAAAGAGTAGAGGCAAATATACTGCCAAAGCAATTGCAGGCAGTCTTGAAAGCAATAGGTCAAGTTGGAGTGGGCGGAATTATGGTGCGTCAAAGTAAGGGCGTGGGCGCTAAAAAATCTCCAAAGGTTGATGATTTAGTTGACAGAACTATAGTTACCACTATCGTAGAGGATGAAAAGGCAGACGATATAATGGAGGCTATTGCTGAGGCAACGTGCACAAACTCAAAGGGAGACGGAAAAATTTATGTCTCAAACGTAGAAGAAATGACAGACATTTGTACTAAAGAAAAAGAAATATTCCAAATCACATAATCGCTCTTTTTTTTTCATTTGATACGAACTATTAATCGTCATAATTATGTCAAGATAAACAGAAGGATGGGGTGATTATGCACAATCAATTTTTCCATCCCTCGGATAACATCCTATTAGAAATTAGAAAATAGATATCAAGAATTTCCATTTTAACACCTCTAAAGTAATTGCATGATTAATCTAAGTAAATGACTTAATTCGCCATTTATTTTTCAAAGAATTAAGAATTTTCAGGATTAAACTACGAATTTTCGGAATTGACCACACTTGAAAATAGCTTCTTTGATTACTCTATTCCTTCTGTGAAGAATCTCAAAAAACTCCTTTGTTTCATCGTCATCGAGTTCACGCATATATTTACCAATAAAATAATGAACAAAACCGCCCCAAAGCATACCGTTTGCAAAACCCAACACAAAATCATCCGCCTCTATGAATTGTATACTCTTTTTGTAATCCTCAGTTCGACTCAATTGCACTATCGAGGGAATTTGTTCTAAAAATTGGGTAAAATCCTTTTCTAAATATGCTCTATCTGCATGATTTAAGGTCATTAATAATTTAGTAAATCTCTAGAATATAACTTTGGTATTACTTCTTTTTTTTATTCAAAATTAAATTAAGAATTTTCAGGATTAGACAAACTTTTCAATTCTAGTGTTTCTCACCATGTATTGAAAAACGTCTTACTAGACCAACATGTAACATACTTGAATCAAGATGAATTTTCGGATATTCTAAAAGATTATGATAAAATTCTCTCGGTTGGAATAGATATCAAAGCCACAAGTTTTGATGAAAACAGTGCTAATTTTTGTATAGATAGAAACTGTGATTTTCTTACAACAGATAAAAAATCCTATGACCATTTTTTCAAAATCAGACAAGTAAAATCGGTAGAAATATTCCGATTTTTGAAAAATGAGCCTACAGCTTCAAAAACTAATCCTAGACATATTTACTATATGAGATTTAAGATAAAGTAATAACAAAAAGAGTTTAGAAAATAATACCGATTGCTTTCAAATATTTTCTATAATTTGGAGTATTTGAAAATTCTTGATGCATAGATCCCATACATATTAACAACAATCGATACAAACTGTATTTATTTCTCTTTTCTTTTTTCCACGATAAACTTTTGACATTATTTAATAAATTTCTAATTTCTTTTTCGTTTGGTTTAGTTAAAGATTTTACAAAACGATTTCTGGCCCGATTAATTAGTTGTAAATCATCATAAAGTTGTTTTGAGATTAGTTTTTCTTTAAGTAAAGCTTCAGCTTTTTTTGCAAAAGATTGTTTGGTCGTAACACTTTTCACACCAAAAAATTTGATAAATAAATCGAGTTCACTACCAAGAGCATTATGTCTATCTTGAACAAATCTAATCTGATACGGTCTATATTTTTCAAATATTGGGCTATCTGACAAATCATTAGCCATAAATTTTCTAGTCTACACTAAGAATTAAGAATTTTCAGGATTAAACTAAGGATCAAATACAACATACTCTATTGAAGTAACATAGAGGAAATCATAGACATAAACGTGCAAAAAAGCACTGGCACGTTTATTATTATGATGAAGATTGGAAATTACATTGTGATCAAATTGGTTTCTGGCAGGCTTTGTATTACAAAACAAGAAAATACCATAGAAAAAAACTCTGTTGTTCTGATTGTAATACATGGTTTATGGTCTTGGTAAAATCAAAAAAGATCCAAGAATTTGAATGTCCTAAATGTGGATAAGGCTTTTCAAAATACGTGTGTAATACAGCTATATAGCTATATTATCATAATTAATTGGCAAATTCTCTATTCATGATTTGCGTATCGTCATCAAGTTTGTTCCTAAATACTATCAATCTTCGTAAAGCCTCAAAGTTTGCTAAAACTGCTATGATAATCAAGATTATGGGAATTTGATTAGTTAAAGCACCTATCGTTATGAGCAATAACCTCACATCCCTGCCAATCCTAAACTTTGATCTTTTTCTCATATCCTCATTTCTAAAAATTGAATCATATTTGTCGCCAGTGTAGCTATTAAGGAAGCTTCCAATTATAGCAAAAAATCCAATTATCCATATTGTGATATCCCCATTGATACTCCAGTACCCATAGATCAACCCCAAAATAATAGCAGCATCGACATATCTATCTAAAACTGAATCAAGCCAACCTCCATACTTTGTCGGTCGTAGCTTAAGACGTGCCACTTCACCATCACATCCATCCACTATGGAATGGATATGAATGAGTATTCCTCCCAAAATTAGATAAAAATATTCTCCAACGAAGAAAAAAGACGCGCCAGCTAATCCCACAACAAAACTCAGAACTGAAATCTGGTTTGGCGTAATTCCAGTCTTTAGTAATATCTTGGAGATTCTCAGTGATATTGGTCTGTTGAGTATCTTTGATATTGGTCCATCTGTATCTTTTTTTAGTTTGTTGCATATGAGTAGTTCAGCATTTTTTCTATCTGTTTTATCGTCAATGTCAATCCAGAAATTATCTCCAAGCGGCATGTATCTCATCTTGTGTCGTTCTGCTAGAATTTTTATTCCGCCAGAAAGACCCTCATCTCCTTCTGAGATGCTTTGTTCTAACACATCAAAAATTATAGGATTACATATGAATATGCCAGTGTCTATACAGTTGTAATCAGACAGATCTTTCCCAATTGTTTCTATTCTGTGATCTACAGTCCGAACCTTTGTAGCATCATCTATGTTTAGATGATCTTTTGGATTTTTATCAACACAAAGAATGCATTCATCTTTTCCAATCTTTGTTTTTAATAGTTGGTCTAGTATTCTGCGGTCATAGTTGTGATCAGTCATCAAGAGTACAAATGATTCTTTAAAATGATCTCTAGCTTTTAGAATTGAAATAGCATTGCCTCGAGTCCATTGGTCATTTTGAACGTACTGTATCTTTACACCATATTTTTTTCCATCTGAGAGATGCTCTCTGATCTTCTCACCATGATAACCTACTACAATACAAAATTCTTTAATTCCTGATTTTTTTGCAGTAAGGATCGTTCTTTCGATAAGACCTAAACCAAGAAGTTGTACTAATGGTTTAGTATCTCCAACCGTCCTTAGTCTTGTTCCCTGACCTGCTGCTAGTATTAACGCTTTCAACTCTCATACCTCAAACAAATATTAGAATGATAAAAATTCTGGCATATTTTATTTTATTTTAATCCGATTATAAGTGTACTAATTTACTAAGCAGATTATGAGATAAAACAATTTATAACGCTTTTGGCATACCAATTTGCTGATTAATAACTCCAAATGATAATGCCTTTTATAAAACCATTAATCAGTATCGTGAATGTTGTTGCATCAACTACAATTAATCAAAAACTAGACCTCAAAGAGATTCAAAAAAACCACTTACAATACAATTTCATTCATTCGGATTATCCTACTAAGTACTGAAAAATAAGTTATATCATTCCTGATTTCTGCTGGTGAGTTTGGTTATTCAATAAAAAAAGCGGGGTTAAGATATAATATTAATTTGAAAGTAAATGAGAAGAACTATTTGTTAAAAATACAATGGTTAATCCTGAATAGTTTTTCCGATTTCCCAAAATTGGTCTGAGATATAATGCATGTTTTCTATCACTTTTCCTTTTTCCATTGTTTCTAGCTCAGTACTAGAAACTACTGCTTTTCCTACTGCTAAAAATTTGTTTTGTGATTCTTCTTTTACACAAACCGTTTCATCTTTATCAAATTCCGAATAACTTTTTATTCCAGGTCGCATTACGTTTGCGCCCTTGCACATGAATTTCACTGCCCCCATGTCTACGATTACATATGGAAATTTCTCAAGAAGTGAATTCTGTGACAAAAAAGGAAGGTGTACCTCACCAATCTTCAAAAATATGAGGTCTTTGGCTGTAATTATCTGAGCATCGTTTGCAATTTGATGAATTTTAAGATTTTTAATCTTGGGGAAATCAATTTTCCATTTAGCTGAAATTTCCTTTAATAGCATATTTGTCTCGCTTTTAGAAATTAAGTGTATCTTCAATCTATTGAGATCTCTTTTCTGATGTCTAGCAAGTCTCTTAAAATGGAACTGGCAGTTTCGATTCCTCCTGCCCCAGCTCCAATTATTATTTGCGTGCCTGAATGTTCAGACGTATAGGCAATGGCATTGAGCGTCCCATTTACGCATACTGGGTCATCTAGAGAGATTTGTTTTGGACCTACAACCAAATCCTTGTTACATGATGCAATTAGCTTAATAGCACATTTGTTTTTGGCAGCATTTTTGATATCATCGGAAGTTACATTTCTTATCCCCGTACATTGGATATCAGGAAGAGTAACTTTCATGTCCATTATCCAGTTTGCAAGGATAACCAGTTTGGCTGCAGCATCCAAGCCATCAAGATCCAAGGACTCATCAGCTTCAACATATCCTTTAGATTTGGCATCCTTTAGTGCTGCATCAAAAGACATTCCATTAGCCATGTTTGTTAGGATATAGTTTGTTGTGCCATTTAGAATACCCTTAAAGGAAGTAATTCTTTCTCCACGTAAACTGTTTTTTCCATAATCCAAAATTGGTGTTCCGCCTCCCACTGTTCCACTAAATCTTAATAAGACATTATTGTAAATTGCTAATTCCATAAGAGATGGAAATGCAAGAGCTAATGGACCTTTGTTCACTGAGATTACATGCATTCCTCTTTTTATTGCATCTGTAATATGTGACATTCCAGGTTCGGCATCTTTGTAGTTGCTTACAGTCGTTTCGATCAACACTTCTGCATCTAAATTATTTATCATTTCCACACCTGACATTCTATTTTTGACATTGCTATAGTTTTTTATACTACCGTTTTTTTTCTTGATTGCAATTAATTTGCTTAAATCAATTCCTGAAGATTCTACAGCACTACCACTGCTATCAAAAACGCCAACAATTCTTGGTTTTATTCCATATTGCGCATATAGATCTTCTGACCTAGAATCAAGTAATTTTGCTAGGCTTTGTGCAACAACACCAAAGCCACAAAGTATTATGCGCAAGTTCTCACCTTTCTGTAAAGAATTTTTGAATCCGAATTCTTGACCTTGAACATTTTAAACAACAAAGTCTCGAAAATGGCTTTTATTAATGGTTCTCAGTTCTAGTTCACAGTTGATTTGAAATGTGAACTGGGAAACTGAAATTGTTGATATGTTTCAAGCAAAATGTGCCTATTGTGGCTATCTTCTAGACAAGTACAAGAAAAGTCATTATAAGGAAATCCAAATGAGATAGGTTATCAAATTCACCAAAAAAAGGGCAAGAATATTTAATCAGGTTAAACTCAGAGATTCTGATAATGAAAATTTCAAGTAGAATTACAAAGGCATTGAATGACCAAATAGCTATGGAAGCTTTTGCTTCGAATTATTATCTATCAATGGCATCTTGGTGTGAGATTACTGGTTATGAAGGCGCTGCTAATTTTTTCTACCAACATGGAGACGAAGAAAGACAACACATGTTGAAAGTTGTTCATTACTTAAACGGAATTGGAGTTCAAGCTGTAATTCCACAAGTCAAACAACCTCCAAAGACTTTCAACTCTCTTGAATCAATTTGTAAAACTGCTCTTGGAAACGAGCAAGCAGTTACAAGGTCGATTAACAAAATAGTTGAACTTGCACAGAAGGAAAAAGATCACAGCACATTTGTCTTCCTTCAATGGTTTGTTAACGAACAGATCGAGGAAGAAAAATTGTTTGAAACCATCCTACAAAAGTTTGTTCTGATTGGAAGGGATAAACTAGCAATTAATGAAATCGATAAAGCATTGAGCAGTATGGCGACTCCAAGTACTGAGTAGAATCATAAAGTTTTAAACACATTCTCTCTTTTTATAAATTTAAGAAATCAACTTTTGGTCTATACATATTTGTTTGATGTGTTACAAATATGTGAGAGAATTTAGTGCATTAACTTATCAATTACTTCATTCCATTTTTTTAAGGTCTAAAGAAACTGAATTGATACAATACCTCATGTTGGTAGGTTGTGGTCCATCATTGAAAAGATGGCCTAAATGTGCCCCACATTTATTACAATTTACTTCAGTTCTAATCATACCAACACCTGTGTCCTCTTTGTAACTTATGTTGTCATCTTCAAGAGCTTTCCAAAAGCTTGGCCAGCCAGTACCTGAATCAAATTTTGTTTCAGAACTAAACAATTTAGTCCCACAACATGAACATATGTAAACTCCTTTCTCTTTACAATCATTGTATTTGCCACTAAATGCGGGTTCTGTTCCATGGTTAAAACAAATTTCAAATTGATCTGGAGGGAGTTCTTTTTTCCACTTTTCTCTAGTTTTTGAAATTTTATTTTTCATGATGCTAAATTGCAGTTCCAATATTAGAACATTTTATTATTTGAGTTTCTGCCTTTTTTCTTCTGATTTTTTTTCTGACTCGAATCTTTCCAACTCATATTCTTTCAGGTCTACAAATTTTATTATTTTACTAAGGTGTGGGTGTACTTTGTTGATTTGTCTAAACATATCTTGTACCACTTTTCTATAATCTGAATGTCCTTGAGGAACAGTTCTTAGCTCAATTAAATGACAAGCTTCTCTCAGATTAAGATGAATAAAGTATGGATAGTTGTATGCAAAATTTACAACATATTGTGCTTGCTCAGGATGTTTCTTTCTAATTTTGTTAAAAACCTCTTTTGTGTTATACATGCAATCTCTGAAAACTTTTTCAATTCCAAGAATTTTCATTTCTTTTGGAATAACATATTCATGATCAGTAGTAAGTAACTGCCTACTTAATGTTAAAACCCTATGTCTGTGAAGGTCTCTGAACATTCCAAAATTGTTAATTAAATCAAAAGTATACCATGTAATTTCGAAAGCACGAGTAGGTCTATGTCTTCTATTTTTTCTAATTTTTGCAAATGATTCAATTATTTGGCGTTTCTTAGAAAGTGCCATTTTTTTGACATTTGAAAGCACTGTATGATATGGAATACTTGGTGATTGTTCGTAAAGAATGGCGGTAATAATTTTGTTAAGAGCTTTTGATTCAGGTTCATACTCTACTAATTTTGTAATTCCTTTTTTGGGAACAGTGCCTGTTAGATTTTTTTTTGCAAGTTTAGAGGCACTAGTTTTTGTTTCTTGGAAATATTTCTGCAAAATTTTACCATATTTATCATTTGAGCGTTGAACAAACGACTTGATTATAGTATCTAATTCCCGCTTGATTTTTGTGGCTAAATCACGTTCTTCTTTAAGACTGGAACTAAATAAAATAGTAAGCAGATACTCAAAAGCCCTGCCATTGCCAGTTATTCCGACATTGGTAAGTGTTGAAGCTGGTAATAATCCCCGGAGAATATCGAGGGCTTTGGCCTTTGTTGAACCATTATAAATAATGTTTGCAGATTTTATATCTCTTTCATTTTTTAATTTTGAAAACAGCTTTTCTTTTCCATCATTAGAATCTCTGAAAATGTATTTTTCAATTGGATATTTTTCTCTAATATAAGTAATCATCAATTGAACATTTTTTGAATAAACCTCAAAATCCAAGTTACACGATTCTAAATATTCATCTGCAAGTCTTGACTGCATAATAATTGGCTCCCGAAAAAATTTGTAATCGCCATTAACTTTTTTATCCCAAGCTACATAGCGCGATGATTTTTCTAAATATGATAAACCAATTCTTCTATCTTCAATTTTTTTAACCGCAATGTTTGACAAACCTTCAATTGCAATTTGTGCTTCTCCTAACTCTGCCACAGAATCGTCACCATATTCCAGTAAAATTCTATTGTAGAATTCTTCTCCTCTATTTTCATTTTTCAAAAATTCATCAAGAAAAACTCGTCGCATACTTTTGTCTGTTCGACTATACCGCGACATTAGTGCACCGCGATCTACCTGCTTTGGAGTAATAATTGCAAAAACAGAACTATCTACATTTGAAAAATGATCTTGTAAACTCCTTTTTTCATTTTTAGAAAACTTCTCAGCCAATAAGACTTGGAAGTTTTCTAATTATTAATTTCTATTTCTTGTTAATCCGAATGAGATCTGGGCCTGGCTTATTTTGCATTCCTTTTGCCTGCCATCGAAGTAATACTTCTTTGAAGGCATTTGCATCCTCTTCGTTTTCTGTATACATTAGCATTGTAACCCATCTGCCTTTTCCAGCTTTTCCACCAATCGAATTCATCCAAAAATTAGTTGGTAGGGCTTTCATGGATTTGTTATCAGGATCTCTTGTGATGTCTACCCATCTTTTTGATACAAAATGCAAGATTTGTTCCAGGCTATCCTTGTCTATCATGATATTGTCAACTTTGTTTGGAATTTTAAAATTTTTGAATTAGTCTAGATTTGAGTTTAGTTAAATCATTGTAACCTGCCTTTGATAGTCGTGTTTTCACACAATTAGAAAATTAGGGCTAATCTACTGATTTTCCCTCAAGTTTTCTGGTTTTGAACCCTTTTTTTTGGACATCACCCGCCTCCTCTTATGTCAAAGCTAAAACCATCATTCACAATCCAAATACCTACAAAAAATTGGAATAATCGGAATAGGATTTCTTGAAATGCCATTATTAGTTTTTATGAAACCAATAAGACTTTGAGCATCTAACTTTACATGAAATAGGATTTTTTTATAATTTCAAATTAACTTTCGATTGGAATGATTAACAGTTAGTATAAATGGTGATAAGGAATTTATCTAGTTTTTTTGTCCTCCGTGTGTTTGTTTTTGCTTTTATATGGATTTGAATTCCCAAGCTTAAAATTAAATGGTGGAAGTGGATAGAGGTTTTTAAACATCGTCTCTAATGGATGTTCAAACACAAAGTCTTGTTGAACAGTTTCCTCCGAGTGATTGCTAGGTGTTTGTTGTACGTTTAGCAATTCATTTCTGATTAATTGAATGAATTCATCACCACGATTAAACATTCTGGTAACTGTATTAAAGAAAGAATCCTTTTTTAGTACTGCGAATTCGATTATTTTCACAAGCAATATACCAGTAACTTTCGTATTATCTTTTTGCTCATAAAAATATTGAGCATCTAGATCCCATGTTTTAAGAGTTTGATTCCACCTCTGTTGTAAATTAGTGAAATCTTTGCCTAATTTTTTTATAGCATCTTGTTCTTCTGAGCCGAGTTCAATTCTAAATTCGAGTTGTAATGTTGTTGGCTGTGATTTTAATGCACGAATAAATAAGCTGTAAACAATACCATATACAACAAAAGACCATTCATCATCATGCATTTTATCTTTTGAAATTTCCTCAAAATCGAGACCATTGGATTTTATACTCTCTAAAACTATGTTTTTCAGGGCATCCGAACTGCCAGTTGATTTTTTTGACTTGTGTTCTGCCATTATGGGATTAAATCATTAAATGAATTTATGAGTTTTGTGTAGCATCTGAATTTTTAAAACAACATTTTCACCTAGATGCTTATGATTTTCAGGTTATATACCTCAATTACCTTAAAGATTTTGTTGATGTAGGGTAGACATTCTAGTGACGAATAATGAAATTATAGTATAAAAGGTGTGAAATTATTGTTACCACAATTTTACCAACATGCTTTCATACGATTGGTAGAAAATTAGGCACGAATTTTTTCATGCTTTTTTGCAAGTTTTTAGGATTAACATTTCATTAAAACTGTTGATTAGAAATTACAGATTAGACTTGGGAATAATGTCAAGTGGTAGTGGAGCAGAAATTTTTATCAATTTTTCGGGTAAAAATCTTCATCTCTACTGAATCTGGAGTTTCACCTACCTCCGCTGGACTTCCAATCATAAAATCTTCTCTTGAGGGATTGGTACCAGAATGGAACATGATAAACAAAGATCAAACAATCTCTGAATGGATTGATTCCGTATTACAAAGTCAAGGTGACAGTAGTGGTGAAAAAACAGAAACAATTCGTTCTTTTCAACAAGAAATTAAATTTGCTTATAATGAAAAAGGATTGGGATTTGTGGAACTAATCATTACTCAAAAAATCTCTTGACATTTGATACGAACTGTTAATCCTGAAAATTCTTAATTCTTAGTATGAGCTAGAAAACACATGAGCGATAGGAAAGACTTCAGTCAAACTGAGCTTTTGAAGTATCTTGGTCAATTTACTGTTAATAAGGCTAGATGTGAAAAATGTGGAATAACTGCACTTGATATAAAATTAAACGTACATCACAGAGACGGAAATTCTGAAAATAATAGTTACAAAAACATTGCAATCTATTGTGATAACCATCATAATCTTATTGAAGGATGAGATAAGAAAAAAAGTGAATTACGGTAACCACAAAAATTCTTAATTCTTAGTTTATTGTGAATGTGTTATGGCTTATTCTAGATGTGGAAGATGTGAAGAACTTAGATTTGATGATAAAATTAATCTTTGTGCAAATTGTGGGTATCGAATTTCAAGGACTAGTAAGTCATATGAGTGAAATTTCACAATTAATCAACGTTGTAAAAGAATCAGCTTGTGATATCTACAAGGGATTAGGAGCTGGTTACAATGAAACTATCTATGAAGAAGCTATGGCATTAGAGTTTAGAGAGAGAAAAATCAATTATGATGTAGAAAAAAACACCGAGATATTCTATAAGGGTGTCAAAGTTGGTATCCATAGGCTTGATTTTATTGTAGAAAACAAACTAGTAGTGAATTGTCTACTAGTAAGTTCGTTTGTAAAGAAACATATCTTTCCAGAAATCTAGGTACATACTATTGTAACTGTTTATCTTCAAGGGTTAAATTAGAATTAAGTAGAAGTATTTCATCATAATATTATGGGTAAACAACTTTGTTTTCTTTGCAGTAAAGGAATGGGATGGAGAGAAATAAAAAGTTCACCAGAAGACCTTGAAATGAGAAAGATGGAAATTCCTCAAAATATGACTGAGAATGATAGAGTTTGTCTGGATTGTTATGTAAAATTAGAAGAACCCCATCAACAACAAGAACAAGAACGAAAACAAGAACTGAGTCAAGAAAAAATTGCAGAATTTAAAGCAAGATATGATGAAATTAATGATAGGTCAGAAGAATACAAAAGACATTGGGACAAGGGTGGTGTTATTCAATTCAAGAATGAGAGAATTGCCATTTTACAGAGAAAGTTTGGACAACAAGTTCAATTCATTGTTGCTTATGATGATTTAGTAAAAGAGGGTTATAGATTAATGGCAATTGATGAAGGAAAAGAGGCTAGTGGTGGTGGACGGGCAGGTGGTGCTAATGCATATTTTTATTTCCAAAAGGTAAAATCTGATAGTTAATTATAACGAAAAAGAAATTTTCGGTTCTTTGTTCTTTAATTTTTTAAAATCTATGAGTTCAGTCTTCGTATAGTAATTTTTTTAGTTTTTGGAATTTCTCACTCTTTAAAAATTCTTTATCAGGATCATTTTCTAATGATTTAACATATTCACGTTCAGATGCAATAGCACGTTTTAATGACTCGCTATTTCTTTCAACAACTCTGTCATTGACTTCTGCAAGAAGTTTCTGATGGTATTCCTCAATTTTTACTGCTATCCCATCATCCATTTCTTCCCTTGCTCTTTGAAGTTCATCTCTCAATCTTGATGTTTCATCACCATTGTTGAGATAGTTTGAAACTCTTGAAAAGATGTTGATCAGTTCTGATGCTTTGCTGTACTCCCTTCTTGATTTTTCTGGATATAGTTTGTCTTGTTTTTCATAGGAATCACTCCACCTTATGACCAATAACAAGGTCACAAACGTAATCAGCACAATCAGAAACCAAGAGTGTTGACTTTAGCAAATCTCTTAATTCATGACCGTTTTTTCGCTTCGGTCTTGAAGCCTGTTTCCTGCAATGGTTTCCTGTATTCCTGCCTTTCTTGCCAGTCTTGGAACTAGCCTCGAAACCCAATCAATTGATAACATTTCATTATTTCTTGTAACAAACATTGGATTTCCATTTTGAATAAAATCTGATTTGCCTCTAAGGGATGACTCATCAACGCCTTTTCTCGTATTGGTCTTGATGTAAACATCGTGCCTGTAGTTGAGGTATTCTTGTATTGATTTTATTGCATCACGTTCCAAGTAGCCAGTATGCGTGTAACCTGTTTTCACTCTGGATAATCTGATTGGAACTGGACATTTTGACAAATCCCAATTCTCATAGTCAGTCATTCCAAACCATTTTACTAACTGTTCCCACGCTTGGAAGTTGAATCTGTCTGCAAATGTTGAGGAATCTAATCCACGATGAAACTTGCATAATACAACTACTTTTTCTAACGGACTTGCTTTTCCTTGAACAATTATTTTATGAACATCATCAAGAGATACTGTCGCATTTTCATTTTCTTCAGAATAATCTGCATGATTATTGTAAGGACTATACTTGAATTTGATAGGACTGTTATTCTTTTCAAAATATGATAAGATTGCACAATGTTTGTTGACCATGTATTTTGCACTACATTTTTTGTGCATATCATCCATCAAGAACATCTTGATTATTCTAATAAAATCAGAATCAGCGTTCATTGAATCCTGAAATAGTTTTAGGAAGTGTTCTATTCCTTGTAAAGTAACCTTTGTTTTTTCTCTTTTGAAAACATCAACATCAATCTGTCTTGTAATTGTAAACTCGAAGGTCTTGCCATATAACCAGTTGTTAAAGTAGTGTAATTGTAAAAGATAATGCCTTCTTGTAGTGTTGTCTTTGTGTTTTTTTGATCCTAGATTCTTGTATTTCCCACCCCTCAACTGATTGGCAAAATATTGCATTGATTCAAGATTGGAAAAATCAATAAATGATATTGGTTTTGTTTCGACATATTTTAGCAGACCAAGTTCTCTGCCAATCTTGATCCCTTTTGAAACCGTAAATTGACAAGCATTGATTTTGTTATTGCTTCGTCTGGTCAGTTTATCTGCGTTGGTTTCGATGAATTGTTTTGGTTGGAATTGATCCCCTTTTTTGAACAGTTTAACACATTCCAAAACAGCAGGTGTTGCCTTGATCCTCCGTGTTTTTCTGGTTGATATTCATCAATTACTAGATAGATTTTGCTTGGCATGAGGGGTATAATTCTAGTAATTGTATAAAAGAATGTTCGTTAAACAAGTGTCAAATTATTCTTACCAAAAATAGAAACCTTACTAACACTTAGTGGGTTATACAGATCCTAAAAATTATGGCATGAGCAACAACAATATCGCTCTAGTTGGAAAACAAGTAAAGGATATGTATGGTACCTACATAGGTAGAGTCATCGGAACTATTACCGACATTGATGGCACCACACAGACAGTAGGCATTGACTGCGGTTCAAAAGGTCTACAGCAAATTCCTTTCGAACAAGTTGTAGTACAAGGAGATTTTGTTATTTTCATTCCTAAATGGAGACTTGAATCACAAAGGGTTTTACGAGAAAAAGGATTGACAATTAGACGCTTGAAGGCTTTAATGAATATTGTTTCTGATAATGACGAAATGAAAGAAGATGCAGAAATAATTCATGAAAAATACAAATCACATCTTTCAACGTTAGAAGAAACTGAAAAACAAATCAAGGCAAAGCTAGAATCAAGACTTGAAGAGCTAAGCGAACAAATGAAATCAATCAAGATGCTTATATTTGACGCAAAAGTTCAATGTAAGAGCAACGAAATTTCTGAACAAACATTTGAATCAGTTAAGACACTGTCAACAGAATTAATTGAGCACATAACTCATGAATCAGCTGAAATTTCTAATGTGCAAAGACGTATTACTGATCTAAGTATGGAAGTTCAACAGGTCACTGAACTGCCTAAAGAAAAACTTCAGGAGTCTGCCGTTATTTATTTAAATACCCAGAACAATGAACCTTCGACTGAAGCAGAACTTCCACAAGTGCCAACAAATGAACCGATTCCAGAACCAGTATCTGAACCTACTACAAACACAGTAAATTCACAACCGATTCCAGAATCATCCCAACTGAAAGCGGAGACACAGGAAAAGGAAAAGGAAACAGAAGAGTCTGACTGGTTGGCAAGAATGGAAGCACAATAGCTTTTTAATTCGTGTTTTTTCTTTTGGAAATTTTCTATGGTTTTCTATTTTTGTATTTTCAAATTAACATTTGATACGAACTTTAAATGAGAAATTTACATTAGCATTAGTAATGGGAACCACATTTTACTTTACCATTCCAAAAAATGTGTTTACATGATGTAATGCATACCACTCCATCGTGATAACGAGCTGCCATCAATCTAGGCTGATTTTTTCTAAAAACTAGGCAAATCTGTCAAAATCCCAATTTGGCATGTAAAATCATCGATTATTTTATGTATTTAGCTCCATTGACACGTGTAAAGTCAGCTATTGCAAATTATGTGTTCTATTGGTCTATGAGAACCACTTTTCTAGCGTTTGACTCTTTCGTTCAATTGATTTTTTTAATCTGTTTAGTGATGTCTGCACTCGGTCAAATGAAAAACTCCGTTCATCTACTAGATATTTGATGATTGCATCGAAATTGATTGTTTCGAATTTAATTTCAGAAACATGGGCAACTTTTGGTTCTAGAAATATCCTTCGAATTTGCTCATAATCAACTTCAGATAATTTATCCTGAATCTGAGGAATCTTTTCAAGTTTTGAGTGTTCTTTGATCATTTTAAGTGCAGTTTTGGGTCCTATTCTTGGAAAACCATCTGGATTGAAATCTGTACCAATTAAGATCCCAATATCAACAATCTGTTCTCTAGTTACTCCTAATTCTTTGAGAGTCTTTTCATAATCAATAATTTCTGGAACAATCTCGATGTATGTATTTCGATTGGGAATTTTTCTTCTTCCACTATTTGAAAAATTTCTTACCAGTCTTTTTGCACCAAATAAAACCGAGTCAAAATCTTGGCTTGCTGTTGCATACGCTTGACCTGTTTTTGTTAAATGAGCTGCAGTTGACTCTCCTTCTGAGGGCGCATCGATATAGGGAATTCCAAACAAACTTAAGATTTTCTTAGAATCTTCTACCATAGTGTCTTTCATAACACTTGTTTGCTGAGCATATTTTCTTGCATCCTGAAGGTTTCCTTGAGATATAGCTTTTTCATATTTTATCGTGGCGTCTCTTTTGATCTGTCTTCTTCGTTCTATTTCGACTGACTTTAATGATGGTGGTTTTCCATCAAAAACATAAACGGGTTTGATTCCAATGGAAAGGAACCTTATATTTCTATAAAAAAGACCACTTAGATGACTTGTAACTCTACCATTTGAATCAGATAGATAACTCCCATCAGGACCTCTGATAATTGCTAAAAATTGGTAAATTGCATTGTATGCATCAATTGCAACCACCTTTGAAGCAAAAAATTCTAAATTTGTCTTCTCTCTTACTATGAGTTGTTTAAGCTTTAATCCCAATGTGAAGAAATGGTATTGATTGCTTACTAATGGTTTTTGTCTTAACCGTTTGAAATTTCATACATTGTATATTAAGGGATGAAAATCTTACCTAATGAGATGGCTGTATGTGCTTCTAACAACACCTCATTGCTCATGCTGGGATATACCTTATTTACTTGAGGTTTCGACCGTTTGTACATTTCATTACATACACCCAATCTTAAGTCATTATTAGGCTAGTATTGTATTCCCTCAAGCAGTTCTCATACTGCTCAATGCCCTCGATTTGCGTATATGCTTGAGGGATTTTCTATATTTCATATTAGAACAAAAAATTAAACACTACATCAATGAATTCCGAGGTTTTATCTAGGGCTTGATTTTTCATGAAAAGCGAATTGATTTTTCAAATATAAATAACGTCTGACTGCTGAAAAATCATGGGGGTTATTGCAAAGGGAGCAAAATGTAACGTTGATGGATGTACAAACGATGGTGTTAGATCTTTAAACACAACAAAGGTTGAGAATGCTGGAGTCGAGGTAAACTCTGTAGGCAAAAAAACCGTTCTATGCAAGCCGCATTACAAAGAATATAAAAAAGGATCTAAAGACGACAGAGACCTTGAACGAGCAAGATATGACAAGTTTTAATTTATTTTCTATTTTTTCTTTCGTGGTTTGTGTTCATAAAACTTCTGTTCTGTTTTCAAATAATCATTACTAAGCTTTTTGTATAATCTATCCAATTTTCCATAAAGTCGTTTTGGTTTTCTCCGTTTTTGATTACTTAATACATACAAAGCAAGTATAGGAAATGCAACAGTTACATCTGCATAGACAATAACCATGTCTTTATGAGGGTCTTGGATCTTTCCCCATGTCTTTCCTTCTTCAAGTGTTGCTCCTGATAATCCCCCCGTATCAGGTCTGGCATCAGTAATTTGAATAATATAGTCTTGTCCTCCATCCCCACTTCTTAAAATTTGATCTAATAGTGGGCCTGTTTGTTGTGCAGTATTTTTTGGAGCTCCTCCACCAAGTTCAACTATCCCAGATTTTTTTGAATTATAGAGGATAGATGCTTGTTCAATAATTTCACGAACAAAATCCAAATTATAATTTTTGTTATGTAGACGATGAACTGCTAAATTTAAAGCAAGTGATGAATCTTTCAGAGTCGAAACATAGACTGGAACATCATAATCATATGCTGCTACGACGAAGCTTTTCTCAGGATATTTAGCATTTTGTTTACTTATTTTTCCCATAAAATTACAAAATTCAGAAGTAGTAAATGGTTTATCTGTAAAATTATCCTTAAACATTTTTTGGACAACTTGATCTTGTGCTTCAAGAGTTTCGTAAAATTTTAGGTATACATCTCTAATTCTTACTATGTTGTTATCAAACAATTTCATATCATCCACATCAAAATGACCTTGTTTGATAGGTAAGCCCCACGCAAAGTGGTCCTCGTGATAAACATTAGCACCAGTAGTAACTATCCAATCCACAAAACCTCTTTCAATCAGGGTCTGAAAAATTCCTCCAAATCCTACTGGTGTCATTGCGCCTGATATTGTAAGGCAAATTGTTGCATCCTCTTTGATCATTTTTGCATAAAGTTTGGCTGCTTCCCCCAACTGCCTTCCATTGTATCCTGAGCTTGCGTAAATTTCTACAAGATCTTCAATACTCATATTAGGTTCAAGTTTAATGTGGGGAATGTTTTTTCCTTTAAAATTATGATGATCCACGAATAAAAAAAATTATTGTGCTAATTAATACTTGCGATTATTTTTTTAGTTATGAAAATAGCTCGAATAATTAGTTATATGAAGATTATAGATATTCCAAAACCCAATCGAGTAAATCGCAAACCAGATGAGATAAAAACCATTTTTTCATCAGGAAATTTTTTTGAACAAGGATTTTTGGTTAAGAAGGTGGAACTAAGATTATACAAAGAAAAGAATGATGAAAAATTAGGACCTTATTCCTTGATTACAACACTAATTGAGACTGATAAAGGCTCTATTGAAATGATTTATGATGAAGGTTTCAGAGGTGAGAACTCTCTAGAACAAGCCTCAGAACTATTAACAAAAAACTTGGGAATATCGGGACTAGTTTTGAGGTCTCTGATCTCATTAAAAGAAGAATTAAAAAAAAGTGATGTTTCTAACAAAAGTTCTGTGTAATATACAACTCGTTATTTGAAATTACTGCTCCAATTCCTTCATTTTCATAAAAGCTGTAGAGCAGATTTTTTCTATGTTCTGGACTTAGCATCCAAGATTCCACAATCCTTTTCCCAAGGCCTGTTGGTTCCCCTAAACCTGAAATTAATGCCAAGTTTTCTCCTCCTTTCAATATTTTTCCATCTGGTATCGATATATTACATTCAAAATTTACATCTGCATACCTATCAACTACATCTTTTCCATCTGGAGTGTAATGAGAATAATAAATTCTGTTTATCATATCGTGACTGTGTTTTTTTGCAATTTCTGCCAAACTTGAGTCCCATGCAACTGGATTCAATCCATGTAAATCCCTTTGCTCATTTACGAACCAATGAACCTCAAGGGCGATTTTTTCTGTATCAATCACAGCTTCTTCTGTCACCAAAAATGATTTAATCAAAACATTTTCAGACATCGCAAAATTCGAATTTGAAATTATATGTGAGATAGATTTAGCTATACTATCACTTCCAGAATTTGCAAAAATTATTGCCATACTGGCCATCAAAACTAGTATCACTGCTAACCATGCTATAGTTGACAAATCTGTTCTAATCTTGAGATAATAGTTTTCAGTTTTCATGTTTTGTATGTATTTTAAAGATACATAGGATTATGGCATTAATACGGCAAATCACAAACAATGATTTGGAATAAAGTTACCTAAATTCTGAGCCAAACTTACCATTATGTGTAAAAACCTTAGCACAAGATTTAATTCAATTATTATTTGTGTCAAGCTGTGCGAATTTTACAATTACACTGTGATAACATAGAATATACCCCTACGAAAAAAGAGATATCTTCAGCAGAAGAAATCACTCCAGAGATAAAACGGTTTGATGAAGTGGTTGTTGCCTTTATAGCTGTAGAAGAAGGTGATGATTCTTCAGTTGCAAAAAAAGCAATGAATGAAATCACAGATTCAATGAAAAAAGTAGGTTGCAAAAAACTCCTTCTTTATCCATATGCCCATCTTAGTTCAAAACTTGCATCTCCAACTACTGCTCTCAGTATTTTAAAACAAATGGGATTGCTAGGAACCGATTTAGAAATTTCCAGAGCTCCTTTTGGTTGGACAAAATCGTATAAAATTCAGGTCAAAGGACACCCTCTTGCAGAAACTTCTAAAACCATAACAAAGGAGGATATCCAAGAAGAAATATCTGAGGCAGTGATATCAGAATCAAAAATCAAATCTTATTGGTATATTCTGACATCTGATGGAACAATGCACGAATTTTCAGATTTTGATTTTACAAATTATCAAAATTTAGAAGTGTTAGCAAAATACGAATCAGATAAAAAGAAAAGTTTTGAGGAGCCTTCCCCTCATGTTAACTTAATGAAGAAATTGGCGATTGCAGATTATGAACCTGCATCTGACTCTGGCAATATGCGATTTTATCCCAACGGTCGATTGATAAAATCTCTAATGGAACAACTTGTCACAAAACGAGTTAGAGAATATGGTGGGTATGAAGTGGAAACTCCAATCATGTATGATTCACATCATCCAAGTATGGAAAGCTACTTCAATAGATTCCCTGCACGACAATACAGCATTGACTCTGAAGGAAAACAGCTTTTCCTAAGATTCGCTGCATGCTTTGGCCAGTTCTTAATGGCTGCTGATTTTCAAATGTCATACAAGAATTTACCATACAAGTTATACGAACTAACAAGATATAGCTTTAGGCGGGAACAATCCGGAGAACTTGTAGGATTACGACGTTTGAGAGCTTTCACGATGCCTGATTGCCATGTGTTTTGTAAAGATATGCCACAAGCAATTAGTGAGCTAAAAAAACGCTTTGATCTTTCAAAAGATGTAATCAAAGAATTAGGAATTAGTGACAAAGATTATGAACTGGCAATTCGTTTCACAGAAGAGTTTTACAACCAAAATAAAGAGCTAATTGTTGATTTTGTTAAAAAAAATGGAAGACCTGTCTTAGTTGAAATGTGGAAGGAAAAATTTTTCTATTTTGTCTTCAAGTGGGAATTTAATTACATTGATAATTTAGGAAACGCCTCTGCATTATCTACTGATCAAATCGATGTTGAAAATGCTAAACGATTTGGTATTGAATTTGTAGATGAAAACAATAAGCCACAATACCCAATAATCTTGCATAACTCTCCATCTGGAGCAATAGAGCGAGTGATTTATGCACTATTGGAAAACGCGGCTAAACAAGCAAAGGAAGGAAAAAAACCTCAATTACCACTTTGGCTTTCACCCACCCAAGTTCGAGTTATTCCATTAAAGGAAGATTTTTTGGAATTCAGCAAAAGTTTGGCATCAAAGATTTCACAGAATGATATTAGAGTGGACATAGATGATAGGAATGAAACTATTGGAAAAAGAATACGAGAAGCTGAGAAAGAATGGATTCGGTACATATTGGTAATTGGAGAAAAAGAGGTAAATTCAGAAAAACTCAGCATTAGGGATCGACAAACAGGCGAAACTCGTGAATTGTTTTTTCAAGCTTTTTTAGATCAGATCAAAAACCAAACAAAAGATAAACCGTTCTCTCCACTAAATTTACCAATGTATCTATCCAAAAGACCTCAAATCATGGTCTAGCAAATTACATTAAAACTAAATTTTGACGCATCGATTTATTACACAGTACATTTTGGATCTGGCTGGGATTAAGACTTGAGCTTTCTTGATTTGTATTTGAATAGAACTCACTTGATATCGAGCTCTCAAGAGTATGGTGAACCTGTAGCTATAATTTTTGGTGTTCCATTTGATTCCACACATTCCTATAAACCTGGTACTAAATTTGGACCTGATGCAATAAGAGACACATTTAACAATATTGAGATATTTCATCCACAACTTCAACTTGATCTTGAATCTGTCAATATTGAAGATCTAGGAAATACAAGGCACACTGTTGTTGCCGAAGAAATGCTTACTATGGTACAAAAAATTACTACAGAACTTCTACAACGAAATAAACAAATTGTAATACTAGGTGGAGAACATTTGATAACATTGGGATCATACACAAGTTTCCCAAAGGAAACAGGCTATCTTGTGTTTGATGCTCACTATGACTTACGTGATGAATATGCTGATAATAAACTAAGTCATGCTGCATATCTTAGAAGAATTGTAGAAAAACGTGGTGCTGAAAACATCATCCATGTTGGAGCTCGTGCATTTGTGAAAGATGAACTTTCTTTTCTAACAGAACATAACATAAAAATAATTTCTGACAAGGATATCCGGGAAGGTTATGGACCAAAACTTGTCAAAGATGCTATTTCTACTTTTGATAAAATCTACACTAGTTTTGATCTAGATGTTTTAGATCCTGCATTTGCTCCCGGTGTAGGTAATCCAGAAGCAAATGGTATTACCTCAAGAGAATTTTTTGATATGGTATATTCTATTGAAGGTACAAAAGTAACTGGCTTTGATATAGTAGAATTAAATCCTAATTATGATAGTGGGGCTACTGCTTCACTAGCCGCAAAAATCATGTCAATTATGATCGCCTTGAATTTGAAGTAATTGTTGTGTTGTTTTTATACAAATTTTGTTTCCAATTTTCAAGGAAAGATTACTTATTTTATAATACTTTGAATTCCCAGACAAGTTGAATACTATATCTAACACCTTCTTCTAAATTTTTTATATATTACAACCATACGATTATCTCACTAACCAAGACCGTCACTGTCATTTCTTCAAACTCAGACACGGAATTCTGTGAAAGTGTGTTATTTGATGCAGTTTTGGTCAGATAGATTGTATATTTTCTGACAGTCTGTTCACTTTATTCCTAAATGCACTTCTGAGATGAAAAGTAATAATTCTGAAAAAATGATATTACAATGACAGTTCGTATCAAATACAATTTTGAACTATTTCAAAATCTTCGAATTCATTATTTCTGGAAATTGAATAAAAGAAGAGGATCAGTTTATTTATCTTCGATGATACAACCACTGTCAGTGAATGTAAAGGTTAAAGTAATTACACTGTTTTTGGTGATGGTAGGTGCATTTATCTCCCCTACTTTTGCACAACAGTTTCAAGAACCAAATTATGTCATACGTGGTGGAGAAGTTTTAGGTTTTGCGATAGACCAAGAAACTACAACCCTAACAATTTTGCTAGAACCCAAAGCCGGTGGGGAATTAATCATAACATTACCCAGAAATTTGATCGATGCAAAAATTGGTTCTGTGGATAGTGATTTTACCATCTTAGTCGATAATTTAGGTTATCTTTTCTTTGAAGAAACAACAACATCATTTGATAGAACGGTTACAATTCCATTTCGACAATTTAACACTGAAATAAAAATAATAGGAACACATGTTTTTTCTCAAAGATCTACTTTATCAACTGCTGATCCACAACAACCAATAGACGATAAGATAAAATCAGAACTAAGGTCAGAAATACCTGATGGCCAAGCAAAACTTTTGATATTGTCTGACACTCAATGGTCAGGTGCACTTCAGGCTTCTGGTTTTGATTATACCGAATTAAGTGGTCAACATCATAGGACTATCATTTTTGGATGTGAAACCTCCATATTCCGTGGGGGAATTTTTGCAGCAAAAATTCAAAAAATAACAGAAGATGGTTACGTGAAAATTGTTGTAATTCAGAATCAAAGAATTCTGGCACAGGGGTTAACAGAAGCACAATTTGGAGAAGTAATCATAAATGGTGACTGTGATTCAAATGGTCCTAGAGGAGGTGGGTGTCTCATCGCTACGGCTACCTTTGGTTCAGAATTAGCCCCCCAAGTCCAAGAACTCAGAGAATTGCGAGATAATACATTACTTCAAACAAGTTCTGGCTCTGCATTTATGGACGGATTCAATTCATTCTACTATTCGTTTTCTCCAACAATAGCTGATTGGGAAAGGCAAAACCCTGCATTCAAAGAGGCAGTAAAAATAACAATCACTCCTTTGTTGACTTCGCTTTCAATTCTGAACTATGTAGATATGGATTCAGAAGCTAAAGTGCTAGGATATGGGATTAGTTTGATCCTTTTGAATATTGGAATGTATTTTGTTGCTCCCGCTTTTCTAATTACAAGATTGAATAAAAAACTCAAAGGGTTTTAATCACCTCCGTAAAAAACCAATGGTCACAATTAAAATTGAAATAAAAACCAGCCGTTAACAGTTCGCATCAACTATAATTCAGAACAAAAAAGTTATGGACTTGTTGGTATCTGAATGAATGGAGTTCCACCTGACCCCACTACTAGTGGCAGTTTACCGTCCCATGCCTGTGTTTTCAACC
>Ga0209980_10000401_pt1 | contig 23398 bp, 17 predicted proteins | sample CR02metaG_FD_183611 | JGI IMG/M metagenome (GOLD analysis project Ga0209980, IMG submission 183611) | Deep subsurface microbial communities from Mariana Trench to uncover new lineages of life (NeLLi) - CR02 metaG (SPAdes) (version 2) | ecosystem: Environmental > Aquatic > Marine > Ocean trench...
TACCAGGTGACTTTGGTCACCGGATGGTGCGCGGTGCCCTCGCGGAACAGGTGACCGGGAAACATCGCCTGGAATTCCTCATGGGTCACTTCATGCGGGTCGATCATGTAGGGTCTCAGAAAAAACCTCCGCTCGGGCCCGTCGGGCGGCTGGATGCCGTGGCCCAGGGTGAACGGTCCTTCCGGGATCATCACCATCGGCGAGGCGACCGCCACGGACGGCAGGGCCATGCACAGCATCAGAAATCCATTAACCAAGCGATTCAGCATCATACTGGAAAGTCTATCAAGAGCTTGGACGGGAAATCAAGGCCCTCCCGAAACAGACTGATAACCGCGTTTATAGAGGGCGAGGGGAGGTTGAGCGGTTGATGGGATTTTTATAGAATTGAAAATAAAGGCCGTATTCGAATCATCAAATAACCAGTATTAACCTAACACATTAAAATTGTTGTTATTCAATTGACACTCAAAAATCATTGTGTTATTTTTAGATTGGTTAGTCGAAAAATATATGGAGGTGACTTAAATGGAGCCATAATTTATTAAAGAATTCATCAAAAATTGCTCTTAAGAAGACCTTGGCGGAAATTTTATTAACGCAAAACCCAAAATAAGAACACGTAAAACGAAACAAGAAACCCAGGGAATCCAACCCAAGAGGAGGTTAGGCAATGAATAGGCATCGTAAAACAGTTACATTCATTAGAGGAAAACCAAATGAATATTTTCCAGTTCTTGGAGAAAGAGGGCATCCTTCCTCCTGGTATTCATGTTGTATCTTTTAAAGAAATTGAAGAGCATTTTTGCTTTAACGAGTACCGGTGGAAGCTTTTCAGGAAAGCGGTCCCCGCGATCAAGAACCTGATCGCCGCCGGGGTCGAGGACATTTATCTCGACGGCAGTTTTGCCGAAATTAAGCCCCGTCCCAACGATATCGACGGGTACTGGGTGCCGAATCCACATGTGGATTCTTCCCGGATCGATCCGGTCCTGCTGGATTTTCGCAACCAGCGGGCGGCTATGAAAAAGAAATACGGCGTGGACTTTTTCTCCGCCAACCAGCTGGAGAAGACCAAAGGAAAACCTTTTCTGGAGTTTTTTCAGAAAGACCGGGACGGCAAACCCAAAGGAATTTTAAAAGTGAAATTAGAGTGAGATGGGCTCAGAGCCCAAGAGATTATGATCAAGAATGAAAAGCAGTATAAAATTACCAAGTCCAAACTAAAAGACTTTGAAAGGTCGCTGAAGGTGTGCCGGGAGGGGAAATTTCCTGATCCTGTCATCCATAAGGCGATGAAGGATGCCCTCAAGTCGCAGATGGCCGACCTGAAAAAGGAAATCCGTGAATACGAGAAATTAAAAAATAAAAAAGTTCCCCGCATCAAAATTTCCTCGTTTGAGCAATTTCCGGAGGCATTGATCCGGTCCCGCATTTCCCACGGCTACACGCAAAAGCAATTTGCCGTTAAATTAAAAATGCCGGAACAGCAGATACAGAGGTATGAAGCGGAAAACTACCGTGCGGTGAGTTTCGAAACCCTGATGAGAATCGCCAAAGTCCTGAAAATCGATCTGGAAAAAGAAACCAGTGTCAAGATTGGATATTAATTAGTAAGGCAAGCTTATTTTTAATTAATGATCTGTGACGGTATTCGTCCGATAGTGGAACATATTTATAATGAAATTGGCCTTTTTTTATGACAAACTTTCAAGAAACAACACACCAAATTGATTTGTCTTATAATAACCTCTTTCAAAGATAATATCTTCAACCGAACAATCTCCCTTATATAAATCATATTCTCCCTTATCAAATCGACTTTTTATATCATTTTCAATTGATTTATATATATTCTCATTTTCCTCTAGATATTTATTCTTCACCTCATCCAAAATCCCCAATTTCAATAAGCTAGTAAAATAAAAAAATAAATTAGATGGATTCGCTAAAGTATTATTTAATTCAGGTGGCGTCCAAAGAATCCCATCTCCATATTTTCTTTTTTTATAGGAAAACTTGGCGTTATAGTGGGAAATGCATAGGAGGGAGTTTTTATTAAAAATTTTATAATTAATACTTCATCCGCCGATAAGTTTTTTAACAACTGTATAAAACTTGGATGAACCTTTTCTACTTCATTTTTATTTGAAGCCTTAATTAATAGTTCCGCATAAAGATCTCTTAGATCGTTAGATGATATTATAGGAAGACGTTGGAGTATCTCTCCACCAATTTCGGGCAAAATAGGAATTATTTCATCTTCAGGAATAGCCTCCAATCCTTTAGCAAATTCTTTCATAACATAATCAACAGAATCACAGAAAATCCATTTTGGAATTATAAGAATCCCGTTTAATGCATCCAAAGTCAGACTAAGGGATTTTTTTAATTTAGGCGCTATTTCAGGAGCGATCTCATTAATAATTTTCGCTAATGCTTTATCTACTTCCTCCATGACCTGTCTCCAACTCTAGCCAACTATTTTTAATCAGCCAATTATGAAATAATGTATTTTTTATCACTCCCACTCAATGGTGCCGGGGGGTTTGGAGCTGATGTCGTAGACGACGCGGTTGACGCCTTTGACTTCGTTGATGATGCGGTTGGAAATTTTGCCGAGTAACTCGTAGGGCAGTGGCACCCAGTCGGCGGTCATGCCGTCGGTGCTGGTCACCGCGCGCAGGGCGACGACGTTTTCATAGGTGCGCGCGTCGCCCATCACGCCCACCGTTTTCACGGGTAGCAGGACCGCGAACGATTGCCAGATTTCCTTGTACAGTCCGGCTGATTTGATCTCTTCCAGAATAACCTTGTCTGCTTGCTGCACCATGCTGATCCGTTCCGGCGTCACCTCGTCGATGATGCGGATGGCCAGCCCCGGCCCGGGAAACGGCTGGCGGGAGATGATCTCGTCGGGCATGCCCATCTCGCGTCCCAGCGCGCGCACCTCGTCCTTGAACAATTCGCGGAGCGGTTCCACCAGTTCCAATTCCATATCCTCCGGCAGGCCGCCGACGTTGTGGTGCGACTTGATCACCGCCGACGGTCCTTTAAAGGATACCGACTCGATCACGTCCGGGTACAACGTGCCCTGTGCCAGGAATTTGAAATCGCCGGCCTTCTTCGCCTCTTCCTCGAAGACGTGGATAAAGGTGTTGCCGATGATCTTGCGTTTCTGTTCCGGGTCGGTCACGCCTTTCAAAAGATCGAGGAATCTCTTGGACGCGTCGATCACCATCAGGTTCATGTGAAAATGCTCGCGGAAAGTTTCCTCGACCTTCTGGCGTTCGCCGGAGCGCAGAAGTCCGTTGTCGATGAAGATGCAGATCAGCCGGTCGCCGATGGCTTGGTGCAGCAGCACGGCGACCACCGAGGAGTCGACCCCGCCGCTCAGTCCGCACACCACCTTGCCGTTGCCCACCTGATCCTGAATATTTTTGATCGCGTAGTCGGCGAACGATTCCACCTTCCACAGCGGTTGGCATTGGCAGATGTTAAACAGAAAGTTCCGGATTATTTTGATGCCTTCCTGGGTGTGCGCCACTTCCGGGTGAAACTGCAGGCCGTAAATTTTATCGATGGAGTTTTCCATGGCCGCCACCGGGGAGTTGTCGGTAAACGCCGTGGCTTTGAACCCTTTCGGCAGTTTGGCGATGCGGTCGCCGTGGCTCATCCACACCACCGATTTGCTGTGGACGTCCTTGAACAGGCGGGAGAACACTTTGACCATCAACTCGGCCCGCCCGAACTCGCGTTCCTTTGCGGGGTTGATTTTTCCTTCCAGCAGGCGGGTGATCAATTGCATGCCGTAGCAGATGCCGAGCACCGGCACTTCCAGCTTGAACAGTTTGGGATCCACCAGCGGCGAGTCTTTTTCCATCACGCTGGCAGGTCCGCCGGAGAGGATGATGCCCTTCGGTTGGAACGCTACGATGGTTTTGAAATCGACCGTGCAGGGGTGGATTTCGCAATACACCCGGCACTCGCGCACTTTGCGGGCGATGTTCTGGGTGTACTGCGACCCGAAATCGAGGATCAGGATTTTCTGATCGTGAATGTCCTGCGCTGCGCTCATCGGGAATATTTTTTTCTTTTCAATGAAGCCATTGCGTAAGTATTGCAAGGAGGACGAAGAGAGCATAGAGAAAACATAGATCCTTCACTTCGTTCGGGATGACATGGCGATGATAGACTGTCATTCTGAGCGGAACATCGTGGAGCGAAGAATCTGTGTTTTGCATTACCTGCGGCGGTTCGCCGCCCGGTTTATTCGATATTGTAATTGGGGGATTCTTTGGTGACGATCACGTCGTGCACATGGCTTTCCCGCAGGCCGGACGGGGTGATCCTGATGAACGTGGCCTGGGTGCGGAGCTCCTGAATGGTTTTGCACCCGCAATAGCCCATGCCGGCCCGCAATCCGCCCAGCAGTTGGTGGGCGGTGAACTCCACCGAACCCCGGTAGGGAATGCGCGCCTCGACGCCTTCCGGCACCAGTTTGCTTTCGTTGAGTCCCCGTTCCTGGAAGTAGCGGTCGCTGCTGCCGTCGGACATGGCGCCGATCGAGCCCATGCCGCGGTACTCTTTATAACTTCGCCCCTGATACAGAATTTTTTCGCCCGGGCTCTCTTCGGTTCCGGCGAACAGGGACCCGATCATCACGCTTGACGCCCCGGCGGCGATGGCCTTGGTGATGTCCCCGGAATGGCGGATACCGCCGTCGGAAATGACGGGGATGCCCTTCGCTTCGGCCGCCTCGGCGCATTTTCGAACGGCGGTGATCTGCGGTACGCCGACGCCGGTCACCACGCGGGTGGTGCAGATCGATCCCGGCCCGATGCCCACCTTCACCGCGTCGGCTCCAGCCTTGATCAATGCCTGGGTGCCCTCGACGGTGGCGACGTTGCCGCCGATGAGTTGCAGTTTCGGAAATGTTTTTTTGATGGCCTGGAGGATGTTCAGCACCTTGTCCGAATGTCCGTGGGCGCTGTCGATCACCAGCACGTCGAGCCCCACTTCCGCAATTTCGCAGATGTGTTCCATATAATCCGAAGAAACCCCCAACGCGGCACCCACCAGCAGGCGGCCTTTGTCGTCCTTCGCGGAGTTCGGGTACTCGGTCGATTTCAGAATATCTTTGAGAGTGAGCAAACCCTTCAGGTTGCCTTGGGCGTCGACCACCGGCAGTTTTTCGATGCGGTGTTCGTGCAGAAGTTTTTTGGACTGGTCGAGGGAGGTGCCTTCTCTAATGGTGACCAGTTGGTCCTTTGTCATCAGGGCCGAGAGTTTTTTGCTGTGCTGGGTCTCGAAACGGATGTCCCGGTTGGTGAGGATGCCCGCCAGTTTTTTCCCCTGGGTGACGGGAATGCCGGTGATGTTGTATTTGTCCATGATCTCGAGCGCCTCGCCCAGCGTCTGGTCGGGCTCCAGGGTGATGGGATCATCGATGACCACGCTGACGGCGCGTTTGACGCGATCGATCATCTTGCGTTGCTGGTTGGGCGGCAGGTTGCGGTGGATAATACCGATGCCGCCTTCCTGCGCCATGGCGATGGCCATGCCGGCCTCGGTGACCGTGTCCATGGGCGCGCTCAACAGCGGGCAGTTCAATTTGATTTTTTGGGTCAGCCGGGTGGTCAGGTCGACATCCGCAGGGAGCACCTTGGAGTAGGCCGGCAAAAGGAGTACATCGTCAAAGGTGAGATAGGTTTCCGGTTCTTTACTTGGCATGAGTGTCCGGTCAGGAGGGCCGAACCCGGTCCAAATGGTCCGCGCCGGTTCACAAAAAGTCATTTTATCACGCCTCCCCACCCGATTTCACATTAATTTTTTGCCAGCGCAGGGGGGTTTGATTCCTTGCCCTTACACTCCTTTGACATTGGCGCGGTTGGGGGGGGGATTGCCGTCTTTCATTTCGGTAGTGATATGGTAATCTAATAATCTATGAAACTTAAATTGCTTTTTCATATTACCCTCTTCGGAGCGGCGCTGTGGTGGGCCGGGTGGGCCGGTGCGGTGCCGATTGTGGATAGCGATGACTGGTCGGGCACCTATTTCAAGGGCCACAAGATGGGCTTCAACCACGCCCGGGTGGAGGTCGGGGACCAGACCATCGAGGTTCACACCAAGATGTATTTCCGCCTCAAATCCGGGAACATCGACCAGTCCACTACCTTCACCCAGAACACCACGCTGAACCTCGATTTGAGCCTGAAACGGTTCGTCCTGCTCCAGGAAATCATGGGCAAGCGGCAGGAGATCGTCGGGCGGGTCGAGGGCCACAAGCTGATCCTCGAAATCACCGGCCGCGGGTTCTATAAGGAAAAGTCCATCGACTTCCCCAAGGGCATTTACCCCTCGGCCACCGCCTGGCTGAACCTCATGAGAGAGGGATTCGAGGTCGGCAAGAAGGGCACGCTCAACCTGCTGGTCGAGCCGTTTCAGTTGGTCCTGCCCATGACGTATCAGATTTTACGGAAAGAGACGATTCAACATGACGGCCGGAAGGTCGACACTTTCGTCATCCAGCAGAAGTTCGCGGGAATGACCACCACCTTGTGGACCAACGCCGAGGGCGATATATTGCGCGAGCGTTCGCTCCAGGGGTTTGAGTCTCACAAGGAGACGGAAGCCAAGGCACGCGACTTGGGAGACGAGCCGATGTCGGTCAGCAGTTTCATCACGCTCAGCCTGGTCAAGGTCAAGCAACCGATCCACGCGTCGGACGACCTCGGTGTATTGAAATTAAAACTCTCCAGGGTGCACAGCCCGGACTCCATCCCGCAGGACCACCGGCAGAAAGTGCTCAAAACCGAGAAACAAGCTGAAGAGTCCTACACCACCACCCTGCTCATCAACCGGGAGCCCAAAGCGCCGGTGAAACGGGTGTCGCTCCCGGTCCCCGGGGAAAAGTACCGGCACCTGTTGCAGGACGCGCCCGAAATTCAGGTGAAGCATCCTTTGATCCGCACCCTGGCGAAGGATCTGGTGGAAGGCCAACAGGATGCCTGGCAGGCCGCGAAGATCATCAGCACCTGGGTCTATGACAACCTCGACAAGGTGCTGGTGGATTCCTTTACCGCCCTGGACGCCCTGCACGACCGGCGCGGCGAATGCCAGTCCCACACCAACCTGTTCACCGCGCTGGCCCGCGCCGCGGGAATTCCGACGCGGGTGGTCAACGGCCTGGTGTACTCCAACCATTTTAAAGGATTTCTCTACCACGCCTGGCCGGAAGTCTGGGTCGGCGAATGGCGGGCGCTGGACCCCACCCTGGGCCAGCATCAGGTCGACGCCACCCACATCAAACTCTCGATAGGCAATTACGCCGGTGCCCTGAAGCTGATGGAATTCATCGGCCAGGTCCGTATCGAGCTGTTGGAGCAGTAAAATCCCCCACTTTTAGTAGATCCTAAATTACAAAATGACAAATTGTCATTATGTAATTGGATGTCATGTTGAGCCTGTCGAAAGGTGAGCTCTATGATCCCCTCCTTACCAAGGAGGGGAGACAGGGGAGGTTATAATAACCCCACCTCAGTCTTCCCTTGGTAAGGGGAGGAGGTATTTGGTTTTCTCCCCCTTCGACAGGCTCAGGGTGACAGGAAAAAGAATCAGCTCCGGGCCTTGCCCGGCCCCTCACTCTGCCCTCTCACCCCGGGGAGGGAGGATTTATAAGGGAAAACACAGATTCTTCGCTCCACTTTGTTTCACTCAGAATGACAATTAGATACAGTCTGTCATCCTGAACGAAGTGAAGGATCTATATTTTCGTTCCTCTTTCGCAGTCCTTTCCTCAGTATTGTTTAGAAAAACTTTCCCACCCCAAGCTCCTGAAAAGGAGCGATTAGTTTCTCTGCCACCTTTGTCCACAGGGTTCCAAGGCTTCGTTTTGGGGTTTTAAAAGCGCATAGGGTCGATGCATCTTGCTTTAGCAGCTCTGCATGGGCAATGGGGTCTTTTAACCCTGTTTCATGGGCCAAAATCGCACGACACCCCTTCAAAACCCCGTATTCTCTGTGGATAACGCTCCTCTGAGGACACCCCGGATTAATCCTATCTATCAGATTTTAAAGGGGTTGTTTCCTAACCCCTTATATCCAAATGGCTTGAAAAAACGAAAAATTATTTAGATAGAATCCTGTTGACAACCCAACATATGGTGCTAATGTGAGCTACCAACTACTAGATGTAGTGATTGGTAAATTAATTGTTTACTCCCTAAATTAGGGTTGGAACGCGGAATTTCGATCTTTCTTTCGGGCCTTTAAAGTGGATGGTCACTTAAAAATATAAAAACATTTCTCGAATCCTGAGCTTTCGGGAAGTTGGATATTTAATGTAAGTTTGGAGACTTTTATGCATATTCACCGTACGTTCACCCAGGGTTTAGACGATCCATACAGCGGCCTCGAGTTTGTGGAGCGCACCTCGAAAATCACCAATGCCGACGGCTCGGTGGTTTCCGAGATCAAAAACGTAGGAGTGCCGGGTACGTGGTCGCAGGTGGCGGTGGATATCATGGCCCAGAAATATTTCCGGAAAGCCGGCGTGCCGGCCCGCACCCAACAGCGGTACGAGCACGGGGTTCCCGAATGGCTGTGTCCTTCCGAGCCGGATATCGACGCCCTGGCCCAGCTTCCCGAGAAGGAGCGGTTTGGCCAGGAGACGGATTCGCGCCAGGTGTTTCACCGGCTGGCGGGGTGCTGGACCTACTGGGGATGGAAGAGCGGATGCTTCGACAGCGAAGGCGCCGCCCGGTCCTATTACGATGACATGTGTTTCCTGCTGTCCCGGCAGTATGCCGCGCCCAATTCCCCGCAGTGGTTCAACACCGGGTTGAACTGGGCCTACGGGATCGAAGGTCCCGCGCAGGGGCATTACTTCACCCATCCGGAAACCGGCCTGCCCGAAAAATCGAAAACCGCCTACGCGCGTCCGCAGCCGCATGCCTGCTTTATTCTTTCCGTCAACGACGACCTGGTGAATGAAGGCGGCATCATGGATTTGTGGCAACAGGAGGCGCGCCTGTTCAAATACGGGTCCGGCACCGGCACCAACTTTTCCAAATTGCGCGGAGCGGGCGAATTCTTGTCCGGCGGCGGGCAGTCCTCCGGCCTGATGAGTTTTCTGAAAATCGGCGACCGCGCGGCCGGCGCCATCAAATCCGGCGGCACCACGCGCCGCGCCGCCAAGATGGTCACCCTCGACATCGACCATCCTGACATCGAAGAGTTCATCGAATGGAAAGCCCGCGAGGAACGCAAAGTGGCCGCGCTGGCGGTGGGCAGCAAGCTCTGCCGCAGGCATCTCAAGAATGTTCTGAAATCCTGCTGGGACTGGGACGACGAGGAGAACCGGTTCAACATCCACTCCAATAAAAAACTGCGCAAGGCGGTGCGGGAAGCCCTGCGCGATTTCATTCCGGAAAATTATGTGTTCCGCATCATCCAGTTGGGAAAGCAGGGCGTGCGCGACATCGAGTTTGAAGAATACGATACCAACTGGACTTCGGAAGCCTACCAGACCGTATCGGGACAGAACTCCAACAACTCGGTGCGCCTGACCAACGATTTCCTGAAAGCGGTCGAAAACGACGGAACGTGGAAGCTCACCGCCCGCACTACCGGAGAGACGGTGAAGACCCTACCGGCCCGCGATTTGTGGGACAAGATCAACCAGTCGTCCTGGGCCTCGGCCGATCCCGGAGTGCAGTTCGACACCACCATCAACGAGTGGCACACCTGTCCCGCCGGCGGCCGTATCAACGCCTCCAACCCCTGCTCGGAGTACATGTTTCTCGACGACACCGCGTGCAACCTCGCTTCCATCAACCTCATCCGGTTTTATGACGAAAAGAAGGAACAGTTCGACGTGCCCCGGTTCGTCGAAGCCTGCCGGTTGTGGACGTTGACGCTGGAAATCTCCGTAGCCATGGCGCAGTTTCCGAACAAGGCCATCGCACAGAAAAGTTACGAATACCGGACGCTGGGCCTCGGTTACGCCAACCTGGGAACGCTGTTGATGGTGCAGGGCATCGCCTACGATTCCGAAGAAGCGCTGGCCATCACCGGCGCGATCACCGCGTTGATGACAGGCACCGCCTACGCCATGTCCGCCGAAATGGCGGCCAAGCTGGGATCGTTCGCGCGGTACCAGGAGAACCAGAAAAGCATGTTGCGGGTGATCCGCAACCATCGCCGTGCGGCCTACAACTGCGACTCCTCCGAGTACGAAGGCTTGACCATCTTTCCGCAGGGAATCGACGCCGCGTATTGTCCCGAATATCTGCGCACCGCGGCGGTGGAATCGTGGGACCGCGCGCTCGAGTTGGGCGTCCGCCACGGCTACCGCAACGCGCAGACCACCTGCATCGCCCCCACCGGCACCATCGGTTTGCTGATGGATTGCGACACCACCGGTATCGAACCCGACTTCGCGCTGGTCAAGTACAAGAAACTGGCGGGCGGCGGTTACTTCAAGATCATCAACCAGTCGGTGCCCCTGGCGCTGAAGAAACAGGGATACCCGGAAGCGGAGATCACCGATATCGTGAATTACTGCGTGGGTACGGGCAGTCTGAAGTCCGCCCCCGTCATCAACCGCGAATCGTTGAAGTCCAAGGGCTTTGCCGACGAAATTCTGGATCAGGTGGAGCAGGAATTGCCGAAGGTGTTTGATATCACCTTCGCCTTCAACAAGCACGTTCTGGGTGAATCGTTCTGCCGGGAAATGCTCGGCATTAAGGATGAGATGTTGAACGCCTTCGATTTCAACATGCTTAAGCATCTGGGATTCAGCGGCGAGGACATCCGGCGGGCCAACGACGCCATTTGCGGCACCATGACCATCGAAGACGCGCCGCACCTCAAAGAGGAACATTACGCGGTGTTCGACTGCGCCAACAAGTGCGGCAAGTACGGCAAACGGTTCATCCGCCACCAAGCGCACATTCATAAAATGGCCGCCGCCCAGCCGTTCGTTTCCGGCGCCATTTCCAAGACCATCAACATGCCCAACAGCTCGACCGTCAAGGATGTGGAAACCGCCCACATGCAGTCGTGGCGACTGATGCTCAAGGGCACGGCGGTGTACCGCGACGGATCGAAGCTCAGCCAACCGCTCAACAGCGTCGCGGCAGACGACTTCAAACTTTCCGCGCTGGAAGACGAGGAAGAATGCAAGCCTCTCAAGGTGGCGGAAGAAATGGTGCAGGTCGTCATAAAACGCCATACCCTGCCGCATCGCCGGAATGGATACACCCAAAAAGCCGTAGTCGGCGGACACAAGGTTTATCTGCGGACCGGTGAATACAAAGACAAAACGCTGGGCGAGATTTTCATCGACATGCACAAGGAAGGCGCGGCCTACCGCAGTCTGATGAACTGCTTCGCCATCTCCATCTCCCTCGGCCTGCAACACGGCGTCCCCCTCGAGGAATTCGTGGACGCGTTCGTCTTTACCCGGTTCGAGCCCAACGGCATTGTCACCGGCAATGACCGAATCTCCATGGCGACTTCGACCATTGATTATATTTTCCGGGAGCTTGCCATCAACTACCTGGGCCGGAACGATCTGGCCCAGGTAACTCCTGAAGACCTGCGCTCCGACGCACTTCAGAAAAATGAAGAAGTGTCGCCGGAGGATGTCAAAGACCAAGAGGGCGAAATCACCGACCTGGATCTGGGAGTCAAAGACGGTTCTTCACCGACCGGCGTTCAAACCGAACCGACGAAAACCGAGGCCCCGCCGGTGGCCGGCAACGGCAACGGCCGCTCCAACGGGGGCAGTGCGGCGGCCACGGTCCTGGGGACTTTGGTCCTGAACCCTCGGAGTTTGAAAACCGGGTCCGCGCTGGCTAAACTGAAAGGTTACGAGGGCGATCCGTGCGGTGAATGCGGGCAACTCACCCTCGTTCGCAACGGCACGTGCCTGAAATGTTTATCCTGCGGTGCCACTTCCGGGTGTTCATAAAACCACCCACCGAAACGCCCGGATCACCGTAGCTTGAGGGCCAGATCCTTATTTACCCTGCCAAAGTAAGGATCTGGCCTTTTCTTATGGAATCGAAATCCGCTTCAATCCTGAAGCGGATTTTTTATTGGATATCGGTTTCGAGATTGGCCGATTTGGCGCACCGGAAACCGAACGTCGGATTTTTCATTTGCGGGTCCACCAGGTTGCGATAGGAAATCGTGGCCATGTGGTCGGGACTCCGCCAGCTTCCGCCTTTCACCAGGTGGCGCGAATCGCCGGTGAGCCCCTCGGTTGATTCGGTCAGCGGCGAAAGCACCACCTGCGTGCTCACCCACTCCCACACATTGCCGATCATATCCAGCGCTCCGAAGGGACTCGCCCCACGGGGAAAGGAGCCGGGCGGCGCGGCGTCTACAAACCCGTCGCGGTCTCCCAGGATATTTCCGTAACCTGCCAGCGGTTGATCGCCCCAGGGAAACCGATGACCGGAGTCGCCCCGTGCGGCGGTTTCCCATTCGTTTTCCGTCGGCAGGCGTTTGCCCGCCCACTGGCAGTAGCGTTGCGCCTCGAACCAGTTCACCGCCATAACCGGACACTGCGGGCAGGCTTCGCCGCCGGTGTAACGCGTTTCGTCGTATTCCGGTTGGAACTGCCGGTATTGCGCTACCGTAATCTCCGCCCGGTCGATGAAAAACTCGTTCATGTGTTTGCGTTCCATCCGGGTGTTCTCTCCCACGACAAAAGGCGACACCGGTTGCGAGGGAATCCAGTAAGAACCCGCGGGCACCCGCACCATGACCGACTGGTCTTTGTGATGAATCACCGAGGGCAGGTGAAAGGTTCGTGGAGTTATGAGAACAGGTGCGCGTTTAACGGTAGGACGGCTGTACTGAACGGGCGCTTTGGGTTGCGGGGATTGGGGTGCGGGTTTGGGCGGTGCCGGGGGTGGAACGGTTTTACCCGGTTGGTGTTGGGCTTCGGGAAACAGGGTTGCGGGACGGGATCGTTTGTGGGCCGGGCGCGGTTCGGGAGAAGCGGTACAGCCGATGGCGAACAGGACCATCAACAGCAGGATCCCCGTTTTTATCACCGCGTTTTCTTCTCCTCGTTCATGAAGTGTTCCATCTTCTTTTTCAAACGGCGGTAAATGGCGTACTCTTTCTCGGCTTTTTCATTTTGACCCATCTGTTCATAAGTATACCCCAGGCTGAAATGCGCATCCACGAAGGTGGGATCGATGCGCAGGGTGGTTTTGAACGCCTGTTCCGCCAGGTCGTACTTCTTCTGGTAATTGTGAATTCCGCCGAGCCCATAGTATCCGTTCGGATTTTTGGGGTTCTTTTCGATGGCTTTTTGAAACGCCGCTTCCGCGCCTTCGTAGTCCTGCGCCTCGACCTGGGCCAGGCCTTCCTTGTAATAATCGTCGCTGTTTTTGTCCGAGCATTGGGGTAAAATCAATGCCAGTAGACTCAGCAGGCACAGGCTAAAAAGCGTTCGGTGAGAGGGCACGAGAGGCCTTGTTTTAAAAGATTGGTCGGTGGATGCGCCGGGCCGCGAAATGCCCGAACCGTGCCAGTAGTGACTGTTCCAAACTATAACACCCAGAAAGAGTTTCCGCCAGAACAACCCGAAGTTCAACACCCATCGCTAAGGATGCATTGCGTTCATGGAGATCAAGCTGATATGGATAGCCTTCGGCGTCGGCGCTTTTCTGGTTTCCCTGCTGGCGGTGTTGACGGTCAAAAGCTACGGGGTTCTGCAGGTGCGGTGGTTGAACACCTCCCGCCTGCGCGATCTGAAGCTCCGGGTCGCCGCAACTTCCGACGACCTGGAACGCGGTGCCCTGAACGCGGTGATCGATCGCTGTGAAGCCCTGCGCGGCCGCTGGGTTCTCGGCGAAGCGGATTTGTCCCTGATCGCAAACACGCGGGGCCTGGTCGCCGACATCGCGAAACGTTATCATCCCCAATCTTCCCAACCCCTTGCCGAAGCGCGGATCGAAAACATCCTCAACGCCTTTCTCGACATGAAGACACATATCCTGCAGTTGACTCGGCTGAGGGGCATCCGGCAGTGGACCCGGTTCCGGTTGCGTCATCTGGTGTGGTTGTCCGAGGCGTGGCAACAGAAAACCCGGTGGGAACAAACCTCCGCCGTTCGCACCGCGCGCCGCTTCCGCCTGGTGACCATCGTCAAGTGGATCACCCTGGCCCTGAGGTCGCTGGACCTGATGTTCTGGTCCCTCAAGATGACGGTATTCTTTTTGTACGACATCGTGTTCAAAGTGTTCTTGATCCGGTGGACCCTGCTGGTGGGCGAAACCGCCATCCGCGTGTACAGCGATCAGGAAACGGGCGCGGATGTTGCGCCGGAAGATCTGCTGGAGGAGATGGACGCCCTGCCGGACCCCAACGAGTTCGAGGAAACCGGATTGTCCGGGGAGGTTCAGGAACTGGTGAACACCTCCCGCAAGGCGATTATGTTTCATCTGGGAGCGATGAGTTGGAAAGAAGCGCGCCAGCGCTATGACCGCCTCGTGGAGGATATTGCGCGGGCGCATCACCCGCAAGCGGAGCGGCCTTTATACGAGGCCCGGTTGTACGACCTGTTGATCGGCTTCTCCCGGTTTGCGGAGCAGATCGTCAACCTCAACACCAAACCGGTGGTCAACAAGATGCTGCAACTGCGCCTGTCCCATCTTTTGAAAGTGAAAAGCGCCTCCGACTGGGCGCTGGGAAACCAGGTCGCCGACCTGGTTCGTAAATACAAGGTCGGAACCGCCGTCAAATACTCCGCTCTGGTGTACAAGGCGTTCAAAAAAGGGCATCCGGGAATTCTGTTCAAGGACGTGGCGCTGACCCTCACCCGGGAAGCCGGCAAGCGCTGGCTGGTGATCTATCTCCACGATAAAATCGCCGTCGAGGCGCACTGGGTCTACAAACCGAAGTAGGGGTCTCCGGAGAACGCCCGGTTCAGCGTTGGGAGGAGGTCATGGATTTTCCCAGACGGGAGATCCGGCCCACCAGCTGAATCCGTTCGGCCTGCAGGTTCATCCGCTGATCGATCAGTCGGTCGATCTGGACGTTGATTTGATCGAAACTTTGATCGCCGGGGTATTCGTCGAGCAGGATGTGGAACGCATCGTTGATCTTCAGTTCCACCTGGAAGCTGTTTTCAAACGATTGGATCAGCGACTGGAAAATACTCTGGAAACTTTTGGAAATGGCAAACTTGTATCGATTGGCTTTCGCCCAGCCCTGCAACGCATCGGCGCCGGTTTCCACCGCGCGTTTGGAGGTGCCCAGTTCGATCATGGCGATTTTAACAAATGAGGCGCCATCCTCTGGAATGTAATTCGACACTCCAGAAACCTCGGGCATCTCCATCTCGGTGATCCGGGCTTTGATGAGATAAACCAGGCTCTGGTTGGAGTGCACAATCGATTTGAACAGGTGGAACGAAGGATTGTTCTTTTCCAGCTGACCCATCCGCAGTTTTAACAGCGCGTTCTCGCCTTCCAGCGCCCGGATGATGGTTTTGCGCGACAGCAGGTCGAACTGGTTGACGACCGCCAGGTCCCGGGTCAGACTCGCTTCGAACAGATTGTACGTATCATCGAGCGACTGCCGGATGGTCTGGCTGTATTCCTTCAGGTAGCGGTTGAACTCGTCCACTTGGGAGACAAACCGGTCGGACCTGAAAAGGGGCTGGTACAGCGTATCCAATTTCGCCTGGGCCATTATGAAATTCTCCTCGATAATGACGGACAACTGGCGTTTTTTCTCCAGCGCATCACCCTCCGTCATTGAGTCTAACAGCACCGCCTGGCTCAAATCGTCGATGCCAGATGCCAGGGTGAACACATCCGTCAACTCGTCGTACACACCGGTAGAGCTTTCCAGATACTGGGTGTATTCCCTCAGATCGTGAAACAGGTCGGCCGTGTAACCAGGGGCGGCCACCAGGTTTTTGTGAAAAGAAACGATGCAGATCAAAAGGATGACCCATACGCGGTATTGAAATCTCATAGTCCGGTGTCCTCAGATGGGGAAAACCCCGTCGCGGTCCGATGCCCCCGGAACCCGACGGTTCAGGGCCGGGAGCAGAAACCCAACCTCCAGCATTTCTGCCCGCTTGCCCAATTCCCGTGTTGATGTACTGTATTTAACAGGATAAATAGGGGGACGGGACTTGGCAAACATTATTTTGGAATGTAATTGTAAATTAAATTGGGAGGTTTTCAACTATTTGAATTTATTTCGGTTATGGCGGAATCAGCGGTTTAAAAAAATACCCGGTTCACACCCCGGGTGGGGTCAAACGGTAGGAGACCCGCACCTCGCTGGCGTACACGTCGGCCCAGTGTGCGGCTTTTTTCTGTTCGGGGGTCCACAGGTCTCGCCAGTGGCAGGATTTCTGAATATAATCCCGCCACTCCAGAAGTGTAAAGTTCAGGCCCAGTACCTGGAACCAGATTTCCAGCAGGGCACGGCTGGGGAAGCTGGTCAGCGCCAGTTCCTTGCCCTGGTAGTCGAACGTGTTGGGGAGCCGGTAATCTTTTTTCTCCGACCGGGTCAGTGAGGTCAGCAGGATCGGCAAATCCAGCGCCTCATCGCTGACATGGGGGTAATACTGCAGGGCGTCCTTGCCCTGCAGGGCCGCATAGCGGGCGGTGAAGGTATCGAGCAGAACGCATCGTTGCGCCGCCCGCGCCATCAACTGCAACAGGCGAAAGGGTTCCATCACATAATACAGCAGGCCGAAGCAGAGGATCGTATCGAAACTATCCGGTTGGCATGCTTCCAGAAATTCAAAAACGTCTTTTTCTTCAAACACGTACGCGTCGCGGGGCACCTGCATCCGGCCGAACAAATCCTCGCCCTTGCGGAGCATGGCGGCCTCGGTATCCACCCCGTGAACGTGCCGTGCCCCGAGTTGCAGGGCGGCATAGGCGAAGGTGCCCATATGCGAGGCCAGGTCCAGCACCCGGCAATCCCGGATCACGTCCGCCTGGCGGGCCAGCAGGGTGTCGACGCGCCCGTTCAAACATTCGTAATGATAGGGTATGGCCCAGCGCCCGGCGCGGGTGTCCTCCTTCAAAAACGGAGAATCCTCAGCAAAATAGGGGTTGCTTTGTTTCAATCGTAACCTGTTAATTTAATGAATATTATTATAGGTTCAGCAGGCTCCGGATGAATCCGGAGTGATCCCGCAGGCGGGTATTATAGCTCAAATGACGTGAGAACCCTGAACAGGTCCGTTGTAAGGTCTACGACAGGTTTCCGACATAAACCTGTTGCATTTACATATCTACATAGGTGAATATGTCCCGAATAGGGCCTTGTTTCAGGGGGAAAATGGATGCCGCTCACATATCCTGTAAAAGCAGTTGTCATCATTAGCCTGGTCCTGCTGGCGGGGGCCGTTTTCGTGACGCTCCGCCCGGGCGGAGGAACGCAGGTGTTCGCCGAAGAGACGACGGTGATCCGGGTTGCCGGGTCGACCACGGTTTTGCCCATCGTGTCCCGCGCGGCGGAGCGGTTTCAGGCCCGCCACGCTTTGGTCAAGATCATCGTCAATGCCGGCGGCTCCGGTGTCGGCATTCACGGGGTGGGCACCCGGCGGTTTGACATCGGTCTCGCCTCCCGCGAAATCACCCTCAAAGAAAAGCATCGATACGCTTCTTCCCATCTCCAGATCACCGTCATCGGCCGTGATGCCGTGGCCTGCGTCGTGTCTTCCGAAGTGTTTCACGGCGGAGTGCGGGCGCTGTCCAAACAACAGATCCGCGACATTTATCTCGGTAACATCACCAACTGGCGACAGGTGGGCGGACCTGACCGGCCGATCATCGTCATCGATAAGGAAGTGCACCGCGGCACCCGTCACGTGTTTATGCAATACCTGTTCGGAAAATCCAACGCGCGCGCGCCGGGAGCGCGGCTGGTCACCGGCTCCAACAACGAAGAGCAGGCCAAGATCGCGCAAAGCGATTCCGCCATCGGCATGCTGTCCATCGCCTGGATCAATGACGAGGTGGTCGGCATCGGCATCCGCGACGGGGAGCGTGTGATCCAACCCACGCTCGACAATGTGCGCACCGGACGTTTTCCCATCGCCCGCAACCTGAACCTGATCACCGCCGGTGAACCTCAAGGTGCGGTCAAACAATTCATCGATTACCTGCTGAGTGAAGATGGTCAGAAGCGGGTCGCCGAAAGCGGGTATATTCCCATTCAATTGCCCCACACCGTCTCCTGGGTGGCGGGGTCTCATTCCAAATGAATAAGCAGCCCCTGTTTCCCGAAAGGGGACCGGCATTCTGGTTGACCGGTCTTGCCGCGGCCATTTCCGCCGGGACCATCGGCCTATTGTTTGTCAGTCTGGTGGTGGAAAGCGTTCCGGTTTTTAAAAGCGAGGGGGTTTCCTTCCTGTGGGGCACCGACTGGTTCGCAGGCGAAGTCTACGGAGCCCTGCCGATGATTTACGGTTCGATGGTCGTCACCGGACTGGCCGTGGTGATGGTCCTGCCGTTCGCGTTGGGCAGTGCGATCCTCACCTCGGAATTTCTCTCCGGCCGTGTGCGCCTCATGGTCAAAGCCGCCATGGAACTGCTGGCGGGCGTGCCCGGCATTCTCTACGGGCTGATGGGCATTGCGCTGTTGGCGGTCTGGGTGCGCGATCTGTTCGGACTGATCGACGGCAACACCCTGTTCACGGCGGGCCTTCTGCTGGCGGTGATGATTCTGCCGACGGTGATGACCCTGGCCGAGGACGCCCTGCGCGCCGTCCCCGGCGAAACCCGCGACACGGCGCTCAGCCTGGGGCTGACTCGCATGGAGACGGTGATGCAGGTGGTGGTGCCGCAGGCGTTACCCGGATTGGCCGGGGCGGTGTTTTTGGGACTGGGTCGCGCCATGGGCGAGACCATCGCCGTCATGCTGGTCATCGGCGGCATCGACCGCATTCCCCAACCCTGGTTCGACCTGTTCGCGTCGGGGCAAAACATCCCCTCGAAAATAGGACGCGAGGCCGCCGAAGCGCTCGGCTTCGACCTGCAGTGGAGCGCGCTCATCGCGCTGGGGCTGGTGTTGTTTGTGATGGTGATGACGTTGACCACCGCCGGCCATTTTCTTTTGAGGAAAGCCCGATGAACCCCCGCCTCTGGAAAGAACGGGCGACGATCCTCATCCTGTATGGGTTGACCGGTTGCGGCTGTCTGGTGCTGGCGGTGATTCTGACAACGGTAATCATGAAGGGCGCCCCCGCCCTCAGCGGCGAATTTCTATTCGAAGAGTCGCGCAACTTCGGGTCGGAAGGCGGCATATTTTATCAGATGATCGGCACACTCATTTTAATGGCCGGCGCGGCCATCGTGTGTCTGCCGGTGGCTTTGGGATCGGTTTTGTTTCAAACCGAGTTTTTGCATTCCCCGCCACTCAAAAAAATGTTTCGCTTTCTCATCTATTCGCTCAACGCCGTGCCCACCATTATTTTCGGATTGATCGGTTACCTGTTCTTCGGCGTGTTGCTGGATGCCGGGGTGTCGTGGGTGACGGGCGTGTTGATTCTCGCGGTGATGATTCTGCCGACCCTCCACGTCAGCATTCACGAGGCGGTGGAATCCATTCCGGATCATTACCGGGAAGCGGGCCTGGCGCTGGGCCTGTCGCCGGGCCAGCAGATGCGCGCCGTCATCCTGCCGCAAAGTATGTACGGCATGGTCACCGGAACCCTGCTGGGACTGGCCCGGGCGGCGGGGGAAACGGCGGCCATCATGTTCACAGCCACCGCGTTTTCCGGCGTGCAATTGCCGCAGTCGTGGACTGAACCGGTGACCACTCTGCAGACCCACATTCTGGTGCTGGCGCAGGAAGCGACGAATCCCAAGGCCCTGACCCATGCCTGGGGCGCCGGTCTGGTTCTGTTGACGCTCGTGTTTATTTTAATTGCGGCGACGCTCTGGATGCGATCGGGCATGGAAATGGAGGCGGAACGATGACCGAAAACGTATACGCCATTCAACTGGAAAACGTGCGCCTCAGTTATTCCGGCAAGGCGGTGATCGATGGGGCGTCATGCGCGATCCGCAAAAACGCGGTGACGGCGGTGGTGGGTCCGTCGGGGAGCGGCAAGTCCACTTTGCTCCGGACGCTGTGCCGGATGAACGACCGCATCCCCGGGTTCCGGGCGGAAGGCAGCGTGCGGGTCCTGGGGCGCGATATTCACGATCCGGGGATCAATGTGTATGAACTTCGCAAACGGGTGGGAATGGTGTTCCAGAAACCCTGCGTGTTTCCCAAATCGATTTATGAAAACGTCGTCTTCGGTCTCAGATTTCATGCCTCCCCCAACGGTGAAAATTTTTCCGAACGGGCGGAACGGGCCCTGCGCGACGCGTTTTTGTGGGACGAGGTGAAAGACCGCCTGGATCAACCCGCGCACATTCTGTCGCAGGGCCAGCAACAGCGCCTGGCGATGGCGCGCACCCTGGCGGTCGATCCGGAAATCCTGCTGATGGACGAACCCACCTCGGCACTCGACTCCAAATCCGCCAAGGCCATTGAAGATTTGATCCTGTCGCTCAAGGAACACCACACGATCGTGCTGGTGACGCATCACGTCGAGCAGGCCGAGCGGGTGGCCGAAGACCTCATCTGCGTCGACGCAAAAACCATCTGCCACAAACCCTGCCAATACCCTTAGTCCGACCGAAAATTTTAACCACAGATGCCTGTCCAGAGCTTGTCGAAGGGAACACAGATAAACACCGATAAAACCCAGATCCTTCGCTGGCGGTCAGGATGACAAGCGGTACAGGTCTGTCATCCTAAAAGCATGCCCTCGATCGAAGCGAAGGAAGCCGCAGGCGGCGCAGAATCTGTGGTTTTCCCACAGGCAAAAAGGCTGGGGATAAACCGCTTTAAATGGGGCGGGCAAGGGCTTATAATTTCGGTGATATCCATCAGACGGTGAATCAAGGTTCAGGGATGAAGAAACGGAAAACCCGCAACAGCGAATTGGTTTTTTCCAGCGGCGACGAAGCGTTGTCCACGCTGGGAGAGGAGCTTCGCCAGAAGTATCCGGAGATGGCGGAGAAGTTCGAGCGACTGCAGGGATCGGACCCGGTGGTCCGCCGCCTGGTGGACACGGTGCGCGATCTCATGCCTTACGAATGGCAGGACTCCGAGCAGTTTTATCAAGGGGCGATGTTCTGCGTGCGGGGCCATTACCTGGGAGCGCTGGGGGTGTTTTCCGAAATTCTCGATGAGGCACCGGAAGCGTATCCGGTGTATCACCTGCTCGGCTATGTGTGCGGCAGTATGGGCAAATACAAGATGGAGGTGGACTATTACCGCAAGGCCATCAAGGTCAAGCCCGATTACCCGCAGGTGTATTACGATCTGGCGTTGGCCTACTGGATGCTCGGCAAGGAAAACAAGGCCTACGCCGCCATGAAGCAGGGCGTGGCGGTCAATCAGGATTTTGCGGTGGCCGACCATTGGCTGACCTTCGCCTCTGACAACCTGGGCCGGTATAAGGACCCGGACGGTCTGGGTGAAAAGGAAGAAGGGGAGAGGGTCCGGTGCATGACCCAGGCGTATTATCTTTTGGGCATGGCCTATCTGGATTACGACTTGAACGGCAACGCGCGGTCGGCGTTCAAGAACGCGGTGAAGCTGGATGAAGATTTCGCTGATGCCTATTACCAGCTGGGTGCGTTGCACCTCAAGAAACTGCGCAATCCCAAACGCGCCCGCAAATATCTGGAAACCGCCGAATCGTTGTACACCCAGACCGGCGACCTGGCGCGGGCCGGCTTGGCGCATCAGCTGTTGGCCCCGGTGGACGAGGTGCACGACCGCCAACAGGCGGCGGAGGACTGGCTGAAAGAGGGACTGCGCCTGCAACAGCTGGGGCTGTATCAGAGTGCAGTGGATGCGTGCAAGAAAACCATCGCGTTTCATCCGGAGTATGTCGACGCGTATTACAATATGGGAATCGCCTACGGCAGTCTGGAGGACATAGGTCAACCCAAGATCGAAAGCGCCATCGGCGCGTTGAAGCATGCCGTACGACTGCAACCCAATTTCGTTCACGCCCAGATCGCTCTCGGGGCGTCGTATATCCGGCGGGGAGGTTTCCAGGATGCAGTGGAGCTGCTGGAGGAGTCGGCGCACCTGGCGCCCAATGACTACAATGTGTTTTATTATCTGGGAACGGCGATGCGCATGATGGGCAAGGTCGACGAATCGCTTTCCATTCTCGAAAAGGCCGTGTCGCTGGCGCCGGATTCGGTGCATGCCCGGTTTTCACTCGGGTTGGCGTATTACGATTCCAAGCGCCTGGAGCTGGCGCGCGACGAGTTTCTGCAAACGGTGCGCATCCGTCCGGATTTTGCCGACGCGCATTTCCTGCTGGGCAGTCTGTATCATTCATCGCTGGAAGATTCGGAACACTCCATGTTCCATCTGAGAAAAGCCGAGAAACTCTATGCCAAACTCAAGAATTACCCGAAAGTCTCCCGCGTCCGGGAACTGATGGCGACGCAACCGGTGTGATGAATCCGATTTTCCCTTTTCATAAAGACATGGCAGGATGGATGGCGGTGACGGGGTTCCTGTTCGTTTTCGGGACGGGAATGGCCGCCGCCGCGCCCGCCACCCCCGAAACCGAACAGGACTTGGCCGGGTTGCCCGCCCTGGAGATGGCGGAGCGCGCCCTGGTCGACACCCTGTATTATAATTTCGATCCCTGGTTTCCCCGGTTCGAGCGTAGTATCCAGCAACTGGAGGCCCGCCCCCAGACCCTCCCCGCCCAGATGGAACTCCTACGCTTTTATTTTTACATGGCGGGCTTGCACGGCGAGTTGACCCATGTGCTGTCCTTTACCAGTGAGTTCAGCATCGAAAAAGTCAAAAAGGATTTTTTTTATTACAGCGGTAAGGCCCAGGCGCTGGCGGAGACGCTTCTGGAAAACCCGAAGCTTTCCCAAGCGGACCGCGCCGACGCGTATTATTTTCTGGGCTTGTCGGAAGGGTACAGGGCCCTGTTGGAATATGGCGAGGGCCATTTGCTGAGTGCATTGATCGATGGCCTGAGGGCGGACAACCATCTGGAGGACGCGCTGGAGCTGGACCCCGGCCACGCCGACGCGCATGTGGGGTTGGGCGTGTATCGATACGGCAACACCCGCCTGGGCGGACTGGGCAATTTCATCATGCAGTGGGGGCAGGATCTCCGGCTGGTGGGACTGCGCCATATCGAAAACGCCCTGGAAAAACAGATTATGTCGCGGCCGCTGGCGATCAAAACCCTGATCTGGTTTTATATTTCCGAACAGATCAACCCGGACAACGCGGATCTTCCCGACACCCATCCGCTGTCCCCGTATGTCGCGCGGTCGCGTACGCTGTAC
>Ga0209980_10000402_pt1 | contig 23354 bp, 19 predicted proteins | sample CR02metaG_FD_183611 | JGI IMG/M metagenome (GOLD analysis project Ga0209980, IMG submission 183611) | Deep subsurface microbial communities from Mariana Trench to uncover new lineages of life (NeLLi) - CR02 metaG (SPAdes) (version 2) | ecosystem: Environmental > Aquatic > Marine > Ocean trench...
CACGCCACCCCGCCACAAGGACTACCGAAATTAAGGGCGATGCCCCGAGACGGCCGCTCAGAACGTGACGTAATCGTAGGTGCCGTCCTTCCATTCATAGAAGACGTAGCCCGGCGCCGTCACGTCGCCCTTGGCGTCGAAGCCGATAGTGCCGAGCACGGTGTCGAACTTGGAACCGTGGAGTTGCTCACGCAATTTGGCGGCATCGGTCCCGCCGGCGCGCTCCGCCGCTTGGGCGAATACCTGGATGGCGGCATAGGTATAAAGCGTATAACCCTCGGCCGAAAAACCCTGCGCCTTGAATTGGGCCACCAGGGGCGCGACCTTGGGGTTCTTGCGGGGATCCGGGCTGAAGGTCATCAGCGTCCCCTCCCCCAGCTTGCCGGTGATGTTCCAGAATTCCTGGGTCACCAGGGCATCGCCGGACACCAGGCGCGTGGTAAGCCCCTGTTCGCGCATCTGGCGCACGATCAAGCCGGCCTCGGCGTGATAGCCGCCATAGAAGAGAATGTCGATGCGGTTCTTCTTGAGCCTCGTGACGATCGCCGAATAGTCCTTTTCCTTGGGCGTCACGGTCCCGGTCATGGCCAGGGAGACGCCCCGCTTCTTCAGCTGTTTCATGGTCTCTTCGGCCAAACCCTGGGAATAGGCCTGTTTGTCATGCACCACGGCGATCCGCTTGCCCTTGAACTTGTCGGCAATGAAGTCACCGGCGACTTGGCCCTGCTGGTCATCGCGGCCGCAGACCCGAAACACGTTGGACATGCCGCGCTCGGTCAACTTCGGATTGGTCGAGCCCGGCGAGATCATGAGAATGTTTTCCGCCTGGTAGACTAGGCTGGCGGGGATGGAGGAGCCCGAGCAGAAATGCCCGGCCATGAATTTCACGCCCTTGTTGACCATCTGGTTGGCGACCGCCACGGCCTGCTTGGGGTCGCATTGGTCGTCGCCGATCTCGAGCTTCAGTTTCTTGCCCAGCACCCCACCCGCGGCGTTGATGTCCTTGACCGCCTGTTCGGCGCCGCGGCGCATCTGTTCCCCGAACGTCGCGTACTGTCCCGTCATGGGTCCCGCCGTGGCGATGACGATGAAGTTGGATTCGCTGGTTTTGGAATCGCAGCCCGTGAGGGCGAGCCCAATCGCCATCAAGGCGGAAAGAATGGAGATATTTTTAGCGTGCATGACATGTCCCCTGGCGCGACTCGTAATTCGTCCCGGTGAAAGAGAAATACACTAGAGCATTATCCGGCCTAATTGAACCATTTGACCGGGATGATTTTACGTCGTGGCTAGGCGCGTGTCGCACGGCGATGCGGGGCATCGGCGAAGATTCGCAACGACGCCTTGGGGCAAAAGCACCCGGCCTGCGGTGGGGCTCATCGGCTCCCAGGGTGCGTTGCGACCCTCGCCCGATACACCGCATCGCGCTTCGGTCCGCGTCTGCCCTGGGAACCGATGAGCACCCATCAAATTAATTCAATTAGGCCGGATAGTGCTCTAGAGCATTATCCGGCCTAATTGAACCATTCGACTGGATAACGCACTACCGTTCGCGCCAATTCAAAGGTCCTGCCTTCTCGAACAGCCACGGGTACTGGCCGACCATGCGGCGGACCTGGCGGATGCGCCACGCCAGCAGACCGATCAAGGCGATGACCGCGAAATCCCGCAGAAAATAGCCCAAGGACGTGAGCGGCCCGCCGAACAGTCCCCAACTGAGGAAACGGTCGAATAACGCCAGCAACCAACCGTAACCGACCACCTGCCAATAGGGCCGCCAGGTGGCGGCGATCGCCGTCCCCGTAAGCCAAGCGGCGGCACCGAAGATGCCGACGGTCAGCCCCAGGAAAACCGGCCAATCGGTCATTGCCGTCACCCGTGCCCCCCTTCCAGATAGGCGGCGCGGATATCGGCGTCGGCAAGCAGCTCCGCCCCGGTGCCTTCCATGCGGATCTCGCCGTTGACCATGACATAGGCACGGTCGGCAACGCCGAGAGCACGATAGGCGTTTTGCTCGACCAGGAAGACCGTCATGTCGCGCTCGGCGTTGATCTCGGCGATGACCTCGAAGATGCGGCGCACCACCAGGGGCGCCAAGCCGAGGGAGGGTTCATCCAACAGCAAAAGTCGGGGCCGGCTCATGAGCGCCCGGCCGATGGCCAACATCTGCTGTTCGCCACCCGACAGAGTCCCACCGCGCTGATGCCGCCGCTCGCCGAGAATCGGAAACAGCGCCAACACGTAATCAAGGTCTCCCTCGAAATCTCCGTCGGCGCCGCAGACCGCGCCGATCTGGAGGTTCTCCATGACCGTCATGCGGGGAAAGATGTGGCGGCCTTCCGGCACATGGGCGATGCCCAGCCTGGCAATCTCATGGGTGGGCAGGGCGGTGATGTCCCGGCCCTCGAACTCGATGCGCCCGCCGCGCCCGCGCGGATTGCCGCAAATGGTCATCAGCAGGGTTGACTTGCCGGCCCCGTTGGCGCCGATCAAGGTGACGATTTCCCCTTCCCGCACCTCGAGATCGACCCCGGAAAGCGCCCGGATCGCGCCGTAATAGGCGGCTATGCCGCGCACGGCAAGAAGCGGTTCCGCCGCGCCGCCGCTCATGGGCGCCCTCGGTCGGGGGACGACCCGCGGCTGTTTATTTCGGGCGGATCACCCTCTTCTCCCAGATAGGCCCGGATCACGGCGGGATCGTTGCGTACCTCCTCCGGCGTGCCGTCGCTGATCTTGGCGCCGTAATTCAGCACGACAACCCGGTCCGATATGCCCATGACCACGGCCATGTCGTGTTCGATCAACAGGATGCCGACACCGTAGTCTTCGCGGATGTCCAGCAACAACCTATTGAGTTCCGCGGTTTCACGGGGATTGAGACCCGCCGCGGGTTCGTCGAGGCAAAGGAGCTTCGGCTCCGAGCACATGGCCCGGGCAATTTCGATCTTGCGCTGCTGGCCATGGGCCAGGGTGCCCGCCTCGCGGTCGGCGGCCTCCACCAGCCCCAGTCGATCGAGCCAGCCGCGGGCCACCTCGATGGCCGCGGCCTCGGCCTCGCGGAACCGCGGCAGCCCCAGCAAACCGGCGATGGAAAAGACCGAGGCGCGCATCAGCTTCACGTGCTGGGCGACCAGCAGATTTTCCAGCACCGTCATGCGCGGGAAGAGGCGGATATTCTGGAAAGTGCGCGCGACGCCTGCGTCCCGAGCGATGCGAAATCCCTCCATGCGCTCCAGCAGGAACCGGCCCCCTTCGTGGTCAAGGGCGATGCGCCCGACACTGGGCCGGTAGAAACCGGTGATGCAATTGAAGACGGTGGTCTTGCCGGCGCCGTTGGGACCGATGATTCCGGTGATTTCCCCCCGCCGGGCGCTGAATGAAACGTCGTCGATGGCGGTAATGCCCTCGAAATGCATGGAAAGATGCGCCACCTCAAGCATCGCCGGCACCGCCGCATCGGGGCTCGCAAGCGCGCTCATGGGAGACCGCCCCTCAAAGCCCCGGGTGGCGCCTGGCCCAGGCGAACCGACGGCACCCGATGGGCGAGAAGCCCGCGCGGCCGCCACACCATGATCGCCACCATGGCACCGCCGAACAACAGCATGCGGAATTCCGCGAATTCCCGGGCGAGCTCGGGCAGCAGGATCAGGACGATGGCCGCGCAGATGACGCCGACCTGGCTGCCCATGCCGCCCAGCACGACGATGGCGAGTATGATGGCCGATTCGATGAAGGTGAATGACGACGGGTTGATGAACCCTTGGCGGGTGGCGAAAAAGGAGCCCGCGAACCCGGCGAACATGGCGCCGAGCCCGAAAGCCGACAGTTTGACGAGGACCGGATTGAGGCCCAGCGCCCGGCTGGCGATTTCATCCTCGCGTAGCGCCTCCCAGGCGCGTCCCATGGGAAGCTTGCGCATGCGCTCGGAAAAGAGGTGGGTCAACAGCGCCAGGATAAGAATAATGTAAAAAAGAAAGATCAGCTTGTGGATGCCACCGAATGGAATGCCGAAGAACTGGTGGAACGCGGTTTCCCCGGCGGCGGGGCTCGGCGTGAAACGGAGCCCGAACAAAGTGGGCACCGGGATCCCCGTGATGCCTTCGGAACCGCCCGTCAAACTCGACCAGTTGATGATGATGATGCGAGTCATCTCGCCGAAGCCGAGGGTCACGATGGCGAGGTAGTCGCCTCTGAGCCTGAGCACCGGAAACCCCAGAAGGACCCCGAACAGGGCGGCGATGGCACCAGCCAGCGGCAGGCACACCCAGAAGCTCAAATCGAAATGGATCGCCAGCAAGGTGTAGGAATACGCCCCGACCGCGTAAAAGGCCACGTACCCGAGATCGAGCAAGCCGGCAAGGCCGACCACGATATTGAGCCCCCAACCCAGCATGACGTAAATCATCACCAGCGTCGCCAGGTCCACCATCCGCCGGTCGGCGACCGGCAATAGCGGCAGGATCGCCACCGCCAGGAAGAAAGCTGCGAACAACAACCTCTTATGCTCGGAAAGCCGGGCGACGGCGCGGTCGAACCAGGGCAGCGCGGTGCCCGATGCCGGCTTTCGTGTGCCGATCCACAGGGCCACGGCGGCACGGCCGGCAAACACCGCCGCGACCGCGATCACCACCCACCAGGGCCGGAACTCAAGCCCGCCGCCGCCACCGTCGGACAGCCGCACACCGAACAACAGCAGGGCGAGAACCAAGGCCACCAGGGCGGCCAGGCCTGCATCCTTGAGAATCGCGCCCCACTGGATGCCGTCATCGCCAAAGCGGTTTCCCAAGTCCACTAGACCTTTTCCACCTCGGGCTGGCCCAACAGGCCGGTCGGGCGAAAGACCAAGACCAGCACCAGAATTGAAAAGGCGGCCACGTCCTTATACTCGGCGGCGAAATAGGCGGCCCAGAACGCTTCCACCAGGCCGATCAGGATGCCGCCCAGCATGGCGCCCGGCAGCGACCCGATGCCGCCCAACACGGCTGCGGTGAAGGCCTTGAGCCCCACCAGGAAACCGATGAAGAAATCGATCACCCCGTAATGCAGCGTCGTCATGACCCCGGCGACGGCGGCCAGCCCGGCGCCCAGGAGGAACGTCAGGGAAACCGTGCGGTCGACGTCGATTCCCGACAGGGCCGCCATTTTCTGATCCTGTTCGCAGGCCCGCTGGGCGCGCCCCAAAGCCGTCCGCGAAATGAGTTGGGAGAACCCCGCCATGAGGATGAGCGTCAGCGCCATGATGATGATCTGCATGTAACTGAGGGTCACCTGAAAACCGGCCCGTTCCGTCACTACGAAGCCGCCCGTGACCATCGGCGCCATGGCCTTGACGCGGGCGCCCTGAAGCAGCTGCACGTAATTCTGAAGAAAGATCGACATGCCGATGGCGGAAATCAGGGGCGCCAGCCTGAAAGACCCTCTCAGCGGCCGGTAGGCCAGCCGTTCCACGGCCCAGCCATAGGCGGCGGTGAACAAAACAGTCACCAGAAGCACCACCAGGATCGCCAGCGGCACCGATGCGACCCCGGACAGACCCAGGATCGAGAAGCAGATCAATGCGATGAAGGAGCCGATCATGTAGATCTCGCCATGGGCGAAATTGATCATGCCGATAATGCCGTAAACCATGGTGTAGCCGATGGCGATCAGCCCATAGACCGCGCCCAAGGTGAGACCGTTGATAAGTTGCTGGAGGAAGTATTCCATCAAACGCCGTCAACGTTTCACGGGTGGCCCCTGGCGCCCGCGCCCTTTTTCCTGCCCGCGCCGTTTTTCCTGAATGTAGGCGAGCTTGCGGAGGACCGTGTCTATCATCTCTTGTTCGGAGCAGTGGGCCGGCGCCACGATGGAGACTTCGAGAAAAGTCTTGGTATCCACCGCAGAGACCTTAACGGCATTGCCGACCTGGTAAAATTCCACGATCACCCCTTCAATTTCCGTGGATTTCTCCATGCGCCCCGCGAGCAACCCGTTTCCTGGCCAGCCGAATAACATCAAGTCTAGAGGAAAGTGGATGGTGGTGCCAGCGCGCCTGCATTTCGATTAACGTTTTACTAACCGCTGATTCGTAATAATTGTTTTCACCTATATGTATTCTAATATCATCATGTGGAAGCCACGCAAAATGACAGCCACCGGCAAAGCGACCGAGCCCCCCAAAGCAACCGAGCCCCGCAAAGGTGATCGAGCCGACCCCGACGGGCACATGCCAACCGGATTGGGGCCAACATTGGGGCCAACGGGATTGGGGAGGATCCAATCACTTGCCCCGGCGATCCTCCTGGGTGTGGCCGTGGCGGCCGCCACCACCGCCTTGATATGGGGCCTGGGCGAGCAGACCTTGGGCGAACCGCTGAACCGCGTGGCGGAGAACTATCGCCTCAGCCCACGACACCTCGACGGTTTGCTCTCTTTCGCCAGCGGCCTTTGCATCGTCGCCCTGTTCGCGGTCTACGCGGTGATCGCCAATAGGCGGACAATCCGGCTTGCCGAGGCCCATGCCGCCGAGAACCAGGACCCCAAGGCCCACCGTATCGCGGTCGAGGAACTGTCCCGGGCCCGCACCCAGCTCACCGAGGCCATCGAGTCGATCTCCGAAGGATTCGTGCTGTTCGACAACGACGATCGGATGGTGCTTTGCAACGATAAGTACAAGACCATCTTCGCCGATGTCCGGGACACCATCATCACGGGCGTGCGTTTCGAGGATATCCTGCGCGCCGCCATCATCAGGGCACCGCCTCCGGACGCCATGATCGACCCTGAGAAGTGGATCCAGCGACGCTTGGCGCAACATCGCAATCCCACCGGCCCCTTCGAGATGGAGCTCGCGGACGGACGATGGATCCAGGTTTCGGAAAAGCGCACGCCCGATGGCGCCTATGTCGGGGTGCGCACCGACATCACCCGCATGAAGCAGGTCGAAAAGGAGCTGCAGGACCGGGTGATGGAAATGGAATTCGCCCATGCACGCCTTGAAAACCAGGGCGTCGAACTTGCCGGACTCGCCGAGGACCTGGCCGTGGCGCGGGACGAAGCGGAGAAGGCTTCCATCGTCAAATCCGAATTCCTGGCCACCATGAGCCATGAAATCCGTACCCCCATGAACGGTGTCATCGGTATGACCGGGATGCTTCTGGATACCAAGCTCGACAGCGATCAGCAGGTCTATACGGAATCGATCCGCGAATCCGCCGAGGCGCTGCTCACCATCGTCAACGATATCCTCGATTTCTCCAAACTGGAAGCGAACCGGCTGGAACTCGAGGACATCGCATTCGATCCGGCCAACCTGATCGAAAGCGTGCTGGATCTGCTTGCGCCAAAGGCCAATCTCAAGGACCTTTCGCTGGGCAGCTACGTCCCGCCCGCCCTGCCGCCGTTCCTGCGTGGCGATCCCGGCCGCCTTCGTCAAATACTCATCAACCTCGTGGGCAACGCCGTGAAGTTCACGTCCGAAGGCGCCGTCACCATCGAAGCCGATATCATCAGCGAGATGGATGACGGCATCGTGCTGCGGTTCGAGGTCATCGACAGCGGCATCGGCATTTCCGATGAGATGCAGTCCCGATTGTTCGACCGCTTCACCCAGGCCGATTCGTCGACCTCGCGGCGGTATGGCGGCACCGGCCTGGGACTGGCCATCTGCAAGAGGCTGACGCGCCTCATGGAGGGCGACATAGGCGCCACCAGCGAGCCCCAAAAAGGCAGCCGTTTCTGGTTCCAGGTCCCCTTGCGCTTCGCCGAAGATGTCACACCTTCGACCCCCAACCCCGAATACGTGCTGGCCGGCATCAACGTTCTTCTCGCCGCCCCCGATGACCGGGGCCGGGAGGTCCTCGAACGCCAGCTTCGCGACCGCGGTGCCATGGTCACCGCCGTCGGCGATGCTTCGGAGGCGCTGGCGGCATTGCAGCCCGAATCCGGGCGAACCCGCTACCACATCGCCCTCTTGGACCACCAACTCGCCATGACCAACAACGCCCAAATCACCAGGCGCAATGCCGAACTCGATCAAGGCGCCCATTGCATTCTCATGGTCACCACCGGTCAGCGCCCCAACGCGGAGGCGATGGATGCCATGGGCGTGACCGAATGCCTGAATAAACCCCTGCATCAAGCGATGATGATTGGCTGCATCCGCCGATTGTCCTCCTTGGACGGGACAACAACGGCGCGGGCGGACGGCAATGACGCCGAGACCCCGCCGGCGGAAGAAAATATCGACGCCAAGGCGACGCGAAATATGGCTCCGTTACGGGTGCTGGTCGCCGAAGACAATCACGTCAACCAGATGCTCGCCGTCGCCCTGCTGACCAAGATGGGGCACCGCGCGGAAGTCGCGGGCAACGGCAAGGAGGCGGTCGACGCGGTCAAAAGGCTGCCCTACGATCTCGTGCTGATGGACGTGCAAATGCCGGAGATGGACGGCTTCGAGGCGACTGCCGAAATCCGTAATCTGCCGCCCCCCAAGAACCGGATCCCGATCATCGCGCTGACCGCCAACGCCATGCCGGGCGAGGACAAGGTGTGCCGCTCTAAGGGCATGGACGATTATCTCGCCAAGCCTGTGGATGTCGCGAAGCTGGCTCAGGCACTGGAGCGCTGGGGGCGGGCGCAATCCTGCGTCCCGGCCAACCTGCTGGCCGCCGCGGCGGTCGAAGAATCAACCACGCCCGAGTTCCGTCCCGCCACCGAAAGCACCGTGGCCAGGGACACCATCGACGGCCTGATCCTCGCGGTTGGTCCGGAGCGCGCGGCAGCGCTCTTTCAAAGCTATTGCGCAGAGGCCCATGCGAGCGCCCAGCACATCATGGAGCTCGCCGCACAGGAGGACTACGACTTCCTCATCGAGCGGGCGCATAACCTGAAGAGCACCTCGGGCAGCTTCGGTGCCTGGGGGCTCCATGAAAAAGCCAAACAGTTGGAGTTCGCCGCCCGCGACGGGGACAAGGAGTTGGTTCAATTCCTGGTCCCAGGAATCGTCAGCCTGGTCCATGAGGTCACCAGGGTTCTCGATGAATTGCGCCAGGAGATCACCGGCCAAGCCCGCATGACTTCCCCCGCCCCGCGGTCAAAAGCGGTGGCCGGATAGTGCTCTAGAATATATTTCGCTATGGAAACGCCCCCGGGTGACGACGACACATCGGCGGGCAGGCAAAAGAAACCGCGGCCCGAGAGAGCGCCGCGGTATGCCCCGCCGGGCGGGGAAGGCGGATCGTTGGAAGGGTTCTAGGCGACCGAGGCCTTCGCCGGGCTTCGAGTCCCGAAGGTCAGAATCCGAGTCCAGAACTGCTCCATGTGACGGAGCGCCCGCGACGCTTCTTGGAGTTCTTCATCGGTAATCGGCCCTTCGACGATCTCGGCGATTTGGCGCTCGAACATCTCGCGCAGGGAATGAAACAGGACCAGGCCCTTTTCCGACAGGCGGACACGGATGGAGCGCCGGTCGTGGGTCGAGCGTTGGTGGATCAAATAACCGTTTTCGACCATTTTCTTGACGTTGTAGGAAACGTTGGAGCCGAGGTAATAGCCGCGGTTGGTCAGTTCCCCCACGGTGAGTTCCTCGTCACCGACATTGAACAGGATCAAAGCCTGGATATTGTTGATATCCGAGGTATCCAGACGTTCTAATTCGCTCTTGACCACTTCCAGGAATTGGCGATGAAGCCTTTCGACCAGGAAAATGACCTCTTGATAAATATGATCCACGCTACCCTCACTTCACATTTAAGACCCTGCAGATCCCTGCACCGGCGCAGACTGCCTTTCTCGCGGTCTCCAATATTGGTGTAAAATACTTAAAAGTTTGCTAATGCTTTCCGTTGGTGGAAATATTGGATATGGTCTTCGCGCGAGCCACCAAATCTCCCGGAATTCATGACACTTCGAAGCCTTTTAGGCCATAAATCTCCCGATAGTGCCGCCCCCGCCGCGGATCGGCCGCTTGGGGCCTATCCGGCCGTGCGCATGCGCAGGACCCGCCAGGCCGACTGGTCGCGGCGCATGGTGGCGGAAAACAGGCTGACGGCCGATGACCTGATCTGGCCGGTTTTCGTTCAGGATGGCGACAAGGAGCGGATTCCGGTTGCTTCCATGCCGGGGGTGGAACGCTTGACCGTCGATTTGATGGTGGAGGCCGCGGCGGAGGCCGCGGAACTCGGCATTCCCGCCATCGCCCTGTTTCCCACCGTGCCGGCCGAACGCAAGAGCGCGCAAGCCGAGGAAGCCACTAACCCCGAAAATCTGGTCTGCCGGTCGGTGCGCGCCGTCAAGGCCCAGGTGCCGGAGATCGGCATCATGTGCGACGTCGCGCTCGATCCTTACACCATTCACGGGCATGACGGGCTGATGGGCGACGGCGTCATCCTCAACGACGAATCCATCGAGGTGCTGGTTCGCCAGGCCTTGGTCCAGGCCGAAGCCGGCTGCGACGTGGTGGCTCCTTCGGATATGATGGACGGACGCGTCGGCGCCATACGCCAAGCCCTTGAAGGCGCGAACCTCGGCAATGTGCTGATCCTCGCCTACGCGGCAAAATATGCATCGGGCTTTTACGGACCGTTCAGGGACGCCGTCGGCAGCGACGAACACCTCGGCGGCGGTCATAAGAAAACCTATCAGATGGATCCCGCCAACGGCGACGAAGCACTCCGCGAGGTGGCACTGGATATCGCCGAAGGAGCGGACATGGTGATGATCAAGCCCGGCCTGCCGTATCTCGATATCCTGTGGCGGGTCAAACAGCGCTTCGGGCTCCCCACCTTCGCCTATCAGGTGAGCGGAGAATACGCCATGCTGCGGGCCGCGGCCGATGCCGGCTGGCTCGACTGGGCGACCTGTCTGACCGAGAGCTTGGTGTCGTTCAAAAGGGCCGGTGCCGACGGCATCCTGACCTATGGCGCGATCGAGATGGCGCGGGCGCTCAAGCAAACCTAAGGCCCCGTAATAGTTGATCTATAAGATTAATAAATAGACATAATAATTTGAAATATGCGGTTATTTAGACGCGCATTCATCGTCCTTCTTGTGGCGGTTCCGTGCTTGCTCCTGGTTCTTGCCGGGGCCGGGTACCTATGGCTCAGGACCTCCCTGCCGATGACCGAGGGCACGCTCCGCCTGACCGGGCCCCAATCGGCCATAGAGATTTTTCGGGATGCCCGCGGCGTTCCCCATATCCGCGCCGAGAACCAACTCGACGCCTATTTCGCCCTGGGATTCGTCCATGCCCAGGACCGCCTATGGCAGATGGAGATGATGCGTCGCACGGCGAGCGGGCGCCTCGCGGAAATGGGCGGCGCAAGGCTGCTGCCCGGCGACCGTGCCATGCGCACCCTCGGCCTCGCCCGCCTTGCCCGGCATGATCTCGAGAATCTGTCGGCCCCCGTAACAGCCGCGCTTGAGGCCTATGCGCGGGGCATCAACAGCTGGCTGGCCACACATTCCGGCGCCCTGCCTCCCGAATTCTACGTCACCGGCATCCGCCCCGCCCCCTGGAAGGCCGAGGAATCGCTTCTCTGGGGAAGGCTCATGGGATTACGGCTTTCCAGCAACTGGCGCCGCGAAGCCCTGCGCGCCCGGCTCCTGCGGCGCCTGGCGCCGGCCAAGGTGGCGGCCTTGTGGCCACCCTACCCCGCCGACGGGCCGGTGACGGTGCCGCACCCTGTCCGCGAATCGGCGCGACGACCCGCCCCCTCCCCAACACGTTGGGACGGCATGCCGGACCTGCCCTACGACGCCCTGGCGCAGGCGATCCCCACGCCTCTATCGTCCAGCGCTTCCAATGCCTGGGCGGTGTCGGGGCGCCGCACCGCATCCGGCAAGCCGATCCTGGCCGGCGATCCGCATCTCGGCTTTCACGCCCCCAACCTCTGGTACCTCGCGCGGATCACCGCGCCGGGGCTGACCATCGCCGGCGCGACCCTGCCGGGCGTGCCCTTTCATATCTTCGGCCACAACCAGGCCATCGCCTGGACCGTGACCGTCACCGGCGCCGACACCCAGGACCTGGTGATCGAACAACTCCAGGCCGGCGATGGCGGACGATACCTCACGCCCGACGGTCCCCGCGCCTTCATCACCCGGATGGAGACCATCAAAGTGAAGGGCGGCGAGCCGGTTCACCTGACCGTCCGCGCCACCCGCAACGGCCCGGTGATTTCCGACCTCATGGACGGGACAGCTTCGGTCGCGCCAAGGGGCGCGGTGGTGGCGCTCCGGGCGTCGATGCTGGCGCCCGACGACCACACGGCCGAGGCGCTCTACCATCTCAATCGGGCCCGAAACTGGAAGCAATTTCGTGCCGCATTGCGGAAATTCCATAGCCCGGTTCAGAACTTCGTGTACGGCGACGTCCAGGGGCGGATCGGCTTCCAACTGGCGGGCCGCATACCCATACGCAGGTCGGGGGACGGCTTCGCGCCGGTTCTGGGCAGCCAAGCCGCCAATGATTGGACCGGTTACATTCCCTTCGATCGCCTCCCCAACCTGGCCGACCCCAAGAGCGGTCTCATCATCAACGCCAACAACCGGGTTGTCGGCCCCGGGTACCCCCATCTCATCACCCGGGACTGGGACCAGCCCTACCGCGCGCAACGCATTGGCCAGAGACTCAGCAACGACCGACGCCATGACGTCGCGGCCAGCGCCGCCATGCAGATGGACAACCTCTCCCTTGCCGCGCGCGAGATCATTCCGGTCCTGCTTGCCGCGACTCCGAGGACGGCCGAGACCGGCCCGGCGCTCGACCGGCTCGCGGCCTGGGACGCGATGGTGCTCCGCGCCAAACCGGAGCCCCTAATCTTCAACGCATGGCTGCGCCAGATCACCCCTGGCTTGGTCGCCGATGAACTCGGCCCCCTAGCCGGCGGCACCCGGCGCGCCGACCCCCAGTTTATCCGACACGTGCTCGAACGCGACCGCGCCTGGTGCGACGATGTCTCGACGCCGGCGCGGGAACTCTGCGGACCCGTGCTGGCGGCCGCGCTGGTCCGCGCGCTGGAAGACCTTACCCAACGGTTCGGGCCGGACATCAGCCAATGGCGCTGGGGCGATGCCCATATCGCGCGATTCAGGAACCGGGTGTTGTCCCCCCTGCCCCTGATCGGCGGTTTCGCCGATATTTCAATCGCCACCGACGGCGACACCTTCACCCTCAACCGGGGGACAACCCGAAGGTTTTCACGGCGCAATCCGTTCGCCCACGGGCACGGCGCCACTTTCCGGGCGATCTACGATTTCGCCGATCTCGAGCGGTCGCTGTTCATCCAGCCGACGGGGCAATCGGGCAATCCCCTGTCTTCCCATTACCGCGACCTGATCGAGACCTGGCGCGATGGCGGCTACCTCACGATTCCATCGCGCCTCCATGACGGTCTCAGGCGGCTGCGCCTGGTGCCGATGGCGCCCGCGACGACGCCAAACCCCAAAGCCGCCCAGTAAACGGCTTTTTAACCAAATGTCTGCAATCTAGGGGCCGTACCCACGGGTTTGAAAACGGGCCGGTTTCCCTATGCTTTTCATTATTGGTGTCTTGATGGTGATCGTTTGCGTGTTCGGCGGATACGTCGCGCTCGGGGGCCACTTGTATGTCCTTTGGCAGCCGTTCGAGCTGGTGATCATTGGCGGCGCGGCAATCGGCGCCTTCATCATCGGCAATCCCAAGTCTGTTCTGACCGGAACCGGCAAGGAGCTCGGCAAGCTCCTGAAGGGTTCCAAATACGGCAAGGAGGCTTACCTGGAACTGCTTACCATGCTCTACGCGATTTTCAAATTGGCCAAGTCCAAGGGCATGCTGGCCCTTGAAGCCCATGTGGAAGACCCCCACGACAGTGACCTGTTCAAGCAATTTCCCATCTTCCAGAAGGACCATCACGCGCTCGAATTTCTCTGCGATTACCTGCGGATGATGATCCTGGGTTCGGAAAACCCGTACGAGATGGAAGCCCTGATGGACGAGGAGATCGACACCCGACACAGCGAAGAGATGCAGGTCTCCACCGCCATCCAGTCCATGGCCGACGCCACGCCGGCGCTCGGCATCGTCGCCGCGGTGCTGGGCATCATCCATACCATGGGATCCATCACCGAACCGCCTGAAGTTCTCGGCCAACTCATCGGCGGCGCCCTGGTGGGAACCTTCCTTGGCGTGCTTCTGGCGTACGGCTTCTTCGGTCCCATAGCGTCTTTTCTGAAGCAAACCTACGACGCCGAGATCAAATATTTTCAGTGCATCAAGGTCGCGCTGCTTGCCCATATGCAGGGCAACGCGCCCGCTGTCTCCGTGGAATTCGCGCGCAAGGCGCTGCTGGGGGACGTGCGGCCCAGCTTTTACGAAGTCGAAGATGCCGTGGAGAACGCCCCGAAATTGGCGTAGCGGACCGGCAATCCCCGGGCGGCTGACCAGGTAGGTAGGATCATATGGCGACCAACGCGGCACCGATCATCATCATCAGGAAGAAGAAACGCGGTCACGGCGAGGCCCACCATGGCGGGGCCTGGAAGGTGGCCTATGCCGATTTCGTGACGGCGATGATGGCGTTCTTCCTTATGCTTTGGTTGCTCAATTCGACCACCCAGGAGCAACGCTCGGGAATCTCAAGCTATTTCGCCCCCGCTTCGGTCGCCCGCACCGCGTCGGGCGCCGGCGGCGTGCTAGGCGGCCTGACCATCACCTTGGACGGCCCGCAGGCCGGCAGGGGCGCGCCCCTTGGCGTTCCGGAGCCGATGCCCAGAGAGGACAGCGCAAGCGCCGAGCAAGACCACCAGGACCGGATCAACGCCGGGCCCAGCGAATTCCCAACGGAATATCCCGATGATTCGGGCAAGACCAACGACCCGGCTGGCGCCAAGGGCAAACCCGGCGAACAACATCTCAAGGCCCTCCTGCGCAAGCGCGAGGACGAGACATTCGAGATCGCCCGGAAAGCCATCAAGAGGGCCCTGGCAACCCTGCCGGGCCTGCGCAAGTTGGCCGATCATCTGATCATCGAGTCGACCGAAGAGGGCTTGCGCATTCAGATCATCGACCGCGAAAAGAAATCCATGTTCGCGCGCGGCTCCTCGATGCCCTACCAACATACCCGCCAGCTTCTGGAAGTCATCGCCCATGTGGTCGCAAAGCTGCCCAACAAGATCATCATCGCCGGCCATACCGACGCCATTCCCTACGCACGCGGGGCCAGCTATTCCAACTGGGAACTGTCCACCGACCGCGCCCATGCATCGCGCCGTGCACTGAGTCGCTTCGGGGTCCGGAAGGAGCGGTTCGCCCGCATCATCGGCAAAGCCGCGACCGAACCCCTGATCACCGCTGATCCCCGCAACGCCCGCAACCGCCGCATCTCGATCACCTTGGTGCGGCAGACCCGTCCGCCCCCTAAGGTCGCGCCCCGTAATCCGGTCAAGAAGGCCGCCGCGCCGCCGCCCGTGGTCAAGGGCGCCAAACTCAACCGGGTCATCGGGCCCGCCAACACGCCCGGGCGCTAATCGGCCGCCGCCATCGCAGCGCGATTGCGGGAGGCTTCCCATTCGCGCCATAATGCCGCCATGTCGCCAAGGCCCCATCCCCTACACGCCTCTCCCCTGCGTCCCTGTCCCTATCTCGAGGGGCGGAGTGAACGTGTGGTCGCGACCGAACTCTCGGGCAGGGGCGCAAAGGATCTGTACCATGACGGCCTCCGTGCCGGGTTTCGGCGCAGCCACAATTTCATGTACCGGCCCGCCTGTCCCGGTTGCGACGCCTGCCGCCCGGTCCGGGTGGTCACAAGCGCATTCACGCCAAGCCGTTCGCTGGACCGCGTGCGGCGGGCAAACCGTCATGTGACGGCCGAGACCGCCCCGCCCCAGGCAACCACCGAGCAATACGGCCTGTTCGCGCGCTATCAGGCCGAACGGCATCCCGGCGGCGGCATGGACCGCATGTCCTTCAACGAATACCGGGCCATGGTGGAGGAGAGCCCCGTGGATACTTTCGCCACCGAATTCCGCGCCGAGGGCGGCGAACTGCTCGCCGTGATGCTGGCCGACACCCTGCCCGACGCGCTGTCCGCGGTGTACAGCTTTTATGAGCCTGCGCACGCGAAACTGGCGCTCGGCACCTCCATGATCCTGTGGCTGATCGCCGAGGCGAAGCGCCGGGATCTCGACTACGTTTATCTCGGATACTGGATTTCCGGCTGCGCCAAGATGGATTACAAATCCCGCTTCCGGCCGCTGGAGGCGTTGGGCCCCGGAGGCTGGGCGCCCCTCAAGCAGGGTCGTGGTGCCGAAATATAAGGATTCCGTATTGGCATGTTCTTTGATGCCCCCACCGTCCCCGCCGGCGGGCGTCACATGGAGCTAAGAACCATCGTCACAGGGGGGTGAGCCGATGTATCGCCGTCATTTTGTGGGTGGAGCCGCGACCGGCCTCGTGGGCGAACGGCGCCGTCGCCCTGATCCGTAGGAAGGCACCGTCAAATGTGGGGGCGTTCAGGCCCCCTCTCCGTTTGGGCCAGGGTTTCCAGGTCGGAACTCGGCTATTGGCAGGAGATCTTCCGCGCCTCGTTGCCGTTGCCGAGGTAGGAAATCTCGCAGGCCATGCCGACCTTGAGCTTGCCGCGCGAGCCCGGCTTGCCGCCGATAAATACCTCGGTCCTCGAGCGGCTGACCTTGACCTTGTGTTCACCGCCCTTGACCTTGAAGGCGAGCCGGCGCCCGCCGCGCTTGACCGAGGTCAGCACCGTCTTGGCCTTGACGATGGTGGTAGAGGCCACCGGGCCGCCGGCCCGGGCCCATCCGGCGTTCCAGGCCTTTTGCACCTCGGGAAACACCGTGACGAGGCTTTCCGGCGTGCGAAGCGCGGTCCTCTTTCCCTTTATTTCGTTCCAATACTGCACCATGCCCTTGTCCTGGAGGTCCTTGTGCACCGGCGACGCCCTGGTGGTGAAATACTGCGCCACCTGCCCTTCCTTGCTGAGGAACCAGTTGAGGAACAATTTTGCCGAATATGGCGTTTTCGTTCCCTTGATCATCACCAGTTCGGAAATCGTGACGGGGACCGGCTCCGGGCAATGCCAAGCAATCGGCGCCCCTTTTTCGGCGTACCCGAAGACGCGGTAATCGGTGGCCGGGATCGCCGCGTGGAATTCCCCGGCGATGGCCAGCGCGATGATGGCCCGCGCCCCTTCCTTCCGCAGCTGCGGCCGCGCGATGTCGAACAATTTTTCGATGAAATCGCGGGTCCAGGCCTCGCCTTGGGCCAGCCAAAGCGGAAGGATCCAGTTATGGGGCCGGTTGGAAATGCCGATGTTGCGCTTGTGCAAGGCCTTGATGGTGAGGATGTCTTGCCAGCGCTTCGGCAGGTCCTTCTTCTTGAGCAGGGTGGTGTTGTACGCCATGCACCAGTATTTCAGTTTTTCGCCGATCCACAGGCCGTCCTTGGCCCGCATGGTCGGATGGGTGCGGGTGAAATTGGGGAGGTCGCGCAGATCCACGAGCGCGCCCGCCTTGCGGTAAAGCTTCATGCTGCCGCCGATGGCGGCGATGATATCGGCCAGCACACGCCCCTCCATGAAGGCGATCAGGGGCTTGTCGACCCGGCCGACGCGGCTGGTTCGGTAGTGGGAGATTTCGACGAACGGGTAACGCGCCTTGAACGGCGCGATGAAGACCGGCCATTCCCTGCTGGTGAAGTTCCCGATGTACCGCACCTTGCCTTCCAACTTGGCGCCGGCGATCCAAGCCGCGGGCATTTTCAGTTCCTGATCCAAACCCGAAAGGATGCCGGCATCCATCTTGAGGGCGGCCAGCATATCCCGGGTTGACTTGGGAAGATCGGCCGCGGCCAAGTGTTGGGACAGGCCGAGAGCGGCGGCAAAGGTGCAGATCAGAATCGAAAATCGCAGAAGAGATCGAATCGAAAGTCGCATCATGGGCTCCCTATTTGCTGGCTTGGCGCTCATGGCGCGCGGCCGATTGTGCCGGTTCGACCGGTCATCTTCCCGCCAACATACCCCATCAGTGGGCCGGGCCGAGGCGGATCGGTGCCCGGCCACGGGGAAGTTCAGGGTTTGACCACCTCAAAGCCGGTGACCCCTTTTTCCTGGTATTGCCGGTAACGGACGCCGCCGCAGGCGTAAATGTCGGTGGCGCTCGATTTGGACGCCCAGGAATCGTAGACGCAGGCGGCGGGCAGGGCAGGGCGCCTGGTCGGCTGGAGCTTCCCCTTGGCTTCCGCCCGGCGCTTCTTTTCGGCTTCCGCCCGGCGTGCTTTCGCCCTTTCGATTGCTCCATGATCCAACCCGACAGCATGACCCTCATAGCCCGTGACCCCGTTTTCCTCGTAGCGCCGATAATAAACGCCGCCACAGGCATAGATGTCGGAAGAATAGGACGCAGACGCATTGTAATCGTAAACGCAATCGGCGGGCAGGGTGGCTCTCCTGGTGCCCTCGAGCTTCTTGTCGGCTTCCCCGCGCTGCTTCTCTTCGGCTTCCCTTTCCGCGACTTTGCGTTTTGCCCTCCGCCTTGACCTCTTTGTTCCACTCGCATGGGCTTTGGAGAGCGTTAGCCGCAAAACCATTTTAGCCTGCACCACTCCGGCCGGCGGGGGAGCGGAGGCAATCGAAGGACTGGAAATATCGTCTAAAGTCACGCTGGCCCCGAAACCGATAGCACAACCGAGCAGCGCGCCTATGGCATGCTTAACTCTCGCCCACATCGGCGCTCTCCTTTCCATAGGCTGCAAATCTCGAACCCTGGGGCATGATAATTTAAAGTCTATAAAAAACGGGGTTCTACGCTAACCGACCACGCAAAACACGTCCATCCTTAACTCGGATGGCATGGGATTCGGGCTTCCGCCAGGGCGCCCCGGGGCGCGTCACGAAAAGCGGTTGGTGCGCGGGAAGCCCTTGGGCGGCAGGCGCCCGGCCTGGGCCCGTTTGCCGATCCAGGCGGCGAGATCGGTCTCCGTGCGGGTGCGCTCACCAAGGCTCCACGACAGGCCGGCCGCCAGATCGAAGGTGGTAATATCGGAAAGCCCGCCCTGGCGGTAGGACTGCAGCTTGACGCCGCGGCCGCGCGCCATCTCGGGCAATTCAGACAGCGGAAAAACGAGCAGCTTGCGGTTCTCGCCGATCACCGCGACATGGTCGCCGTCCACCGGCACGCAGGCCTGGGCCTCGACATCGCCGCGCACGTTGAGGACCCGCTTGCCGCCCCGGGTCTGGGCGATCACGCCGTCCTCGGCGGCGACGAATCCGCGCCCGTCGCTGGAGACCACCAGCAGTTTTCGGCCGGGCCGGTGCATCATGAGAGCGACGATATCGTGGTCGTTGGCAAGATCGAACATCAGGCGCACCGGTTCGCCATGGCTGCGGCCGGGTGGCAGACGGTCGCAACCGAGCGTATAGAAACGCCCATTGGTCGCGAACAGGATCAGCTTGTCGGTGGTTTCCCCATGCAACCGGTAGGCGGGCCCGTCGCCGTCCTTGTACTTGACCTCGGCGCCGGCCTCGAGATGGCCCTTGAAGGCGCGGATCCACCCCTTGGCCGAACAGACGATGGTCACCGGCTCCTTTTCCACCGCGACGTCCATGGGGATCACCACCGCCGCAGGCGGCGCGCCGATTTCGGTTCGCCGCATTCCCAGCTCGGTCTTGGCGCCGAAGGCCACCCGGGTCTCGCGGATCTCCGCGGCGATCAGGCGCCAGCGCTGCTTTTCGTCCTTGAGAAGGGCGCTAAGCTCTCGGGCTTCCTTGGTCAGGCGGGCGTGCTCCCGGCGGATTTCCGCCTCGTCCAACTTGCGCAAGGCGCGCAGGCGCATGTTGAGGATCGCCTCCGCCTGGGCATCGGTGATCTTCAAGGCCTTGGTCATTTTTGGCTTGGGTTGGTCTTCCTCGCGGATGATCTTGATGACGAGGTCGAGATCGCCGTAGGCGGCGAGGTAGCCGCCGAGAATTTCGATCCGGTTTTCCATCTTGCCAAGCCGGAAGGCGGTGGTCCGCTTGAGCACCACATGGCGATGGTCGAGAAACGCGCGCAACACCTCAGCTAAGTTCAGGACCCGCGGCGTCTGGTCGGCGTCGAGCACGTTCATGTTGAAGGCGACCCGGGTCTCGAGCTCGGTGAGCTGAAACAACTGGGCCATCAGGTGTTCGGGTTCGATGCCGCGCGATCTGGGTTCGATGACGAGCCGCACCTCTTCCGCCGATTCGTCGCGGATATCGCCCACCAGAGGCAGTCTGCGCGCCTCCATCAATCCCGCTACCTTTTCGATGAGCCGGGATTTCTGCACCTGCCAGGGAATCTCAAAAACGACCACCTGGTAGCGGCCCTGGGGAAGCTTCTCCACCTGCCAACTTGCACGGAGGCGGAAGGCGCCGCGGCCGGTCTTATAGGCATCGATGATGGCGCCGCGGGGCTCCACCAGCACGCCGCCGGTGGGAAAATCGGGCCCGGGCACGAAATCGGCGAGCTTTGCGATGGTCGCCTTGGGGTATTTGATCAGGTGCAAAAGCGCGTCGCACAGTTCGCCCGCGTTGTGGGGCGGGATCGAGGTCGCCATGCCGACGGCGATGCCCGTGGCGCCATTGGCAAGCAGATTGGGAAAGGCGGCGGGCAGGACGACGGGCTCGCTTTCTTCGCCATCATAGGTCTCGCGGAAATCGACCGCGTCCTCGTCGATGCCGGCGAGAAGCGCGCCCGCCACCGCGGTCAGCCGCGCCTCGGTGTAGCGCATGGCGGCCGCGTTATCGCCGTCGATGTTGCCGAAATTCCCCTGGCCGTCCACCAGCGGGTAACGCACCGCGAAGGATTGGGCGAGGCGCACCAGCGCGTCGTAGACGGCGGCGTCGCCATGGGGATGATATTTGCCGATGACATCGCCCACCACCCGGGCGCATTTCTTGAACCCGGTGGTGGGATCCAACCTGAGCTTGAGCATGGCATAGAGCAGGCGCCGATGGACCGGCTTGAGCCCGTCGCGCACGTCCGGCAGGGAGCGGGACATGATGGTCGCCAAGGCATAGGCGAGGTAGCGCTCGCCCAGGGCATCGGCCAGCGGGGTGTCTAGGACGGCTGACTCAGTTTCGGCTGTGGCCATCGGCAAGGCACCCCTACGCGAAGGAAAATATGCAACTTGTTGCTAAAAACGCAACATATAGTATCTCACTTCCCGAGGGCATCAATAAATCGGTTTCGCGCCGCGGGCATGGCCCGCCCCGTGCCGGCGAAATGATGGCCTTGGAGGAAATACCCGGTGAGCGCCAGGCCGGCGGCGATGTCGATGCGGCTTGGCGCGGCCCCGGGGTCGATGAGGAAACCCGGCAGCGCCAGCAGTTTCTCCCGGTAGGGCGCACCGGCATCCCGGCTCACGGCGCGGCCCGATCGCGGTGAAACGTAGACCAGCTCCTCGGTCGTCCCGGTCGCGGCACAGGCGGAAAGATCGAGGCCGAAACCGAGGCAGTCGAGCAGTTTCAGCTCCCAGCGCACATGGGCGGCGATCCAGCCGCGCGTGCCATCCTCCGCGCCCGCGCCCGGCGCCGCTTCGAGCGCGCGCAACAGGCCTAGGGTTTCATGGAAAATGCCTTCATGGGCTTCACGCTCGGCGAGCCCGGCGTCGAGAAGCGCCAGCGCCGCCGTCAGGCCCTTGAGCCGCAGCGGGTCATCCAGCACCACGGCCGAAAAGCCGTGAATCGCCTCGAGGGTGAAGGTGCCGAGATGCTCTTCCAGGCGCGCGCGCCACACCGCGTCAACCAGGTTGCCGGGCTGGAGCAATCCCTGGCGGCGGCGCGACTGTCCGCCCCTGACAAGGCCCAGATGGCGCCCTTGCCTGGGGGTGAGCAGGCTCACGATGGCGGCCGTTTCCCCGTGTTTGCGGGCCGACAACACCAAGCCTTGATCTCGCCATTCCATGGCCGCCCTATACCACGATTCCCAGAGCATTTCCGGGCCAAATTGATCCATTTGACCGGGATGATTTTACCCCAAGGCTAGGCGCGTGTCGCACGGCGATGCGGGGCGCCGGCGAAGATAGGCAACGACGCCTTGGGGTCAAAGCACCCGGCCCGCGGGTGGGGCTCATGAGCACCCAGGGTGCGTTGCGGCCGTCGTGCGGATGCACGCTTCGCATGACGACCCGCGCCTACCCTGGAAACCGATTTACACCCATCAAATCGATCCCATTTGGCCGGAAAGTGCTCTAGCCCCTGCCTCGATGCGAATTCAGCCGTTGAAATCGAGACCCATCTCGCGGTAATGCTCCGGGCGCTCCATCCAGTTGGGTCGCGCCTTGACGTGCAGGAACAGATGGACCTTGCGGCCCAGCAATTTTTCGAGCTCACCCCGGGCGGCGGCGCCGATGGACTTGATGCGGGCACCGCCCTTGCCCACCACCATGCCTTTTTGGCTTTCACGCTGGATCAAGATGGTCTGGTCGATCCTGACCGCGCCGTCCTCGCGCTCCTCCCAGGTTTCGGTTTCCACGGTCAAGGCATAGGGGAGCTCCTGGTGAAGCTGGAGGAAGGCCTGTTCGCGGGTGATCTCGGCCGCCATCACCCGCATGGGGACATCGGTCAGCTGGTCTTCGGGATAGAGCCAGGGGCCCGGACGAAGTCCCTCTTCAAGGTGATCCACAAGGTCGTCGACGCCATCGCCGGTGGCCGCGGAAATCATGAAAATACGCTCGAACACCCCGGAAGAGTCATGGACGCGGGTCACCTCGAGCAGCGATTCCGCCCGAACCAGGTCGATCTTGTTCAAGGCCAGCACCGCCCGCGCCTTGACGCGCTTCAACCCGGCCACGATGTCGGCGGTATCGGGATCCATCTTGCGCGGCGACTTTGCGGCGCGGTCCCCATCGACCACCACCACCGCCAGATCCGCGTCGACAATGCCCGACCAGGCGGCGGCGACCATGGCACGTTCCAGACGGCGCTTGGCCGTGAAGATCCCCGGCGTGTCGATAAAGATCAGTTGCGCAAGCCCGCGAATGGCGATGCCCGACATGCGGCTTCTCGTGGTCTGCACCTTGGGCGTGACGATGGCGATCTTGGTCCCGACGATGCGGTTGAGTAGGGTCGATTTTCCCGCATTGGGCGCGCCCGACAGCGCGATGAAACCGCACTTTCTCTCGCCTTCGGCAGGGGGCGCGGCTGGACCATCAGTCATCGCCGGGATCCTCCGTTGCCGATTGGCGGTCCTCGCCGCCACCTTCGATCCTTGCCAGCAGTTGCCGCGCCGCGCCCTGTTCGGCGCGGCGTTTCGATCCAGCCTTGGCGCGGGCGGGTTCCTCGCCTTGCACCACGACTTCGATGGTGAACACGGGATCATGGGCCGGCCCGACTTGGTCCACCACGCCATAGTCGGGCAAA
>Ga0209980_10000403_pt1 | contig 23345 bp, 18 predicted proteins | sample CR02metaG_FD_183611 | JGI IMG/M metagenome (GOLD analysis project Ga0209980, IMG submission 183611) | Deep subsurface microbial communities from Mariana Trench to uncover new lineages of life (NeLLi) - CR02 metaG (SPAdes) (version 2) | ecosystem: Environmental > Aquatic > Marine > Ocean trench...
CAAGCCCCTGGAACTTGCCGGTCTTGATCAGGGACTTGAGAATCATGATCCCAGAGGTGCCGAACATGTCGATCTCGCCGCGCCGGAGGGCAAGGGTCAGCGCCGCGGAACCCGGATAGCCGACGACGAATCTCAGGTTCCAGCCGAGATACTCCGACCCCCATGCGAGCGCCTGGGCCCAGCTGCGGCTGCCGTCGAGGGTGCCGACGATGACCGGCTTCATGGATTTGTCGGTGAGATTCTTAAGCACCGCCTTGCGCAACATCAACAGCGATCCACCGCGGACGATGGCGCCGATATAGGCGTATTCGGTGGGATTGTATTTGACGACCTTCTTGCGCAGATTGTTGGGATCGACGTAGGAACTCGCCCCGCCGAACCAGGTCAGCCCGTCGGGCTTGGCCTGGTTGTAGAAATAGTTGCTGGCCTTTACCCCGTGACCGGCAGGCATGTTGCGATAGATCATCTGCGGCTTGCCCGGCAGGTACTTCGCCAGGAAGCGGCCCACCAGGCGCGTGGTGCCGTCGGTCCCGCCGCCCGGCGAAGAGCCGATGATGACGTTGATCTTCTTATCCTTGAAATCGGGGGCGGCTGTGGCGCCTTCCATTGCGCCGGCCCATCCCAGGGTCGCGACGATTCCGAACACCAGTGCTCTCAAGCTGAAACGAGTCATTGGTTTGTCTCCCTAAATCTTGCGCCGGCCGACAGCGAATGTTTCCTTATTATTACAGGCTTGAGATAACCCACGCCTGGGCAACCGGGTGACGCGGCGCGTCATTTCGATATGGCATTCTCAACCACCTTAGAAATCAAAACAATGATTTTCCTTAATCCTTGGCACCGGATTCAGCGACCGGTACGGGAAGGAACGTGATCCATCCTGGATCAGCCGAAGATGGGTGCCAGCCAAGGTAACCACTTATCCCAATCAAACGGATAGAGGAACGGCACCAGCAGCGGCTTCTGCCAGATGATGCGGATGAGGGTGTCGAAGAGCGCGACCAGGATGACTTCCGACATGATCCCCAGGGTCAGGGCCAGGCGCCAGCTCCCCCCATAGAAGCGGACGTAGATCAGCGGCATCAATAAGAACGTGATATGGAATCCGAGCAGCACGATGCCCGCCAGGGTCGCGAATATCCAACCCGCCGCCTCGAAATAGCGCATGTGGATATTGCTTCCCTCGATGGGATTCTCCATCACGTCCGGATTACGGCGGTAGCGAACGTAATCGACGATGAGCTGCAAGCCGCCTAGGAAGAGCCCCAATCCAGCGACGAAATAGACATCCATTGCTGCCCGCATGGGCCATTCCATCGCCACCCAAAGGCCATAGACCATCAAGGCCAGGAATATAAAGGTGAACACCACGCCGCCTTTGGACTGCATCCGGGGCTGGTCCTCTTCCAGGTAGTAATCCATCTGCACTTTCTGTTCCTTGCGGTGTTTCCACATCGGGTAAAACACGGTGGCGATGATGATCGCCATGAGGAGCAGGGGGATCGGGAACAGCAGCCATTCATAGGAATAGCGGTCTATGGACAGCCACAGATAGGTCTGAATCTGCGGCCCCAGCACCACCGCCACCAGCACCGGCGGCCGCGGCCAGCCGTAGCGCCGCATGAAGACGCCGATAAACGAGAACACCACCAGGGTCGCCAGGTCTTCGTAGGAGAACGATATCCCGTAGGCGGCGGCGATGGTGAAGATCAGGGTCATCGGCACGACCACGTAGAACGGCATCACCGAAACCTTGGCGAAGGTCCCGGCAAGCCCCATTGACAGCCCGGCGGCAAATATGTTGGCGACCACCATCAAGGTGATCATGGCGAAGATGTAATGCTTGGTGGTGGTGACCATGGGCTCGCCGGGGACGATGCCGACGGCGATGAATGCCACCAACACCAGGGCCATGGAGGTGGAGCCTGGAATGCCGAAGAACATGGTCGGGATCAGGCCGCCGCCTTCCTTGGCGTTGTTGGAGGATTCCGGTGCGATCACCCCGCGCACGTCGCCCTTGCCGAAGTTCTCTTTGTTCTTTTCGGTTTGGACGCAATGGGCATAGGCGAACCAATCGGCGACCGAGGAGCCGAGACCGGGGAGCAAGCCCACCCACACCCCGATCACCGAACAACGGATCACCAACCACCAGTTCTCGAGCGCGTCCTTGACGCCCCGCATCAGGCCGGAACCGAGCTTGCCGGTCGAGGAAATGGAAGAGCGCCGGATGGACAGGTCGATGAGCTCGGGGATGGCGAACATGCCAAGGCCCACCAGGGCGATGTGGACGCCGTCGGTCAGGTAATAGCCCTCGAAGGTAAAACGGTCGATCCCGGTGCGCACCTCGGTGCCGACCAGGGCCACCCCCATGCCGAGGACGGCGGCCATCAGCCCTTTGATGGGGGTATTGCCGGAAAGGATGCCGACGGCGCTCAGCCCCCACAGCACCAGCATGAACAATTCCGGCGAGCCGAACAGCAATACCAGGGGGGTGACGATGGGCAGGGAGAGCAGGAAAACGACGGCGCCGAACAGCCCGCCCAGGACCGAGGCCGTATAGGCGGCACCAAAGGCCCGGTTGGCCTCGCCCTTTCGCGCCATGGGATAGCCGTCGATGATGGTCGCCTGGGAGCCCGCCCCGCCGGGAACCGCGATCAGCACCGAGGGGAAGGTATTCGCGGTGTTGGAGATGATGGTGATGCCCAGCATAAGCGCCATGCACTCATAGGGCTTCAGCGTCATGGCAAAGGGAATCGCCATGGCCAGCAGGGTCGACGATCCGACACCGGGAAGGGCGGCGAAAATACTGCTTGCCACCACCGCCACCAGCATGATGGTCAGCGGCTTGAGCTGCATGATGCCGACCATGCCCTTCCACATCACATCAAAATCGTACAACTCGGCCATAGATCTTCAGATCTTCCCGTTGAACCCCTAGAGCATTTTCCGGCCCTCAGCCTTCGGTCTGGGTCCCGGCGACGGCGCGCTCTGAATCCTGCCACGCCCGGTCAAGCTTGGTGGGCTTGGACTCGGGCACCGGAAACAGCGGCGCATCGCGGCATTTCTCGGCGGCCTCGGCGTTGGAGAGCCCATCGTCCCAGTATTTACCGGTAAAACGGCAACCGTTGTAATCCCCGGACTGGTCGGACGCCAGGAACAGCGCCATCTTGTTCATGATATCGGGATCGAGGCCGCGATCGCGGATCTCGCCACGCCCGAAACGGGTGTTCACCGCGCCGCCGGGCCCCAGGCAATTGACCGTCACGCCGGTTCCCGCGGTTTCCTCGGCCCAACTCAGGACCTGGGCCTCGACGGCGGATTTGGACGGCCCATAGGCGCCGGCGAATTTCTCATGCTGGGAATCGGCGTTCTTGTTGGTCACCAGGATCCGCCCCCAGCCGCCCTCCAGCATCTTGGGGATCGCCGCCTTGGCCATCATGTAGGGACCGACCACATTGGTGGTGATCACGTCGCGCCAGCCCGCGGGCTCGGTCTCCCAGAACGGAATGTCGCGGTCGCCGTGGTAGCGTTGGCTCTTGCCGGCATTGTGGAACAGCACGTCGAGGGCGCCGAAGGTCTCCACGGTGCGCGCCACCGCCATCTGGCAATCGGCCCAGTCGGTCACGTCCGCGACCAGGCCGAGCCCCGTGCCCGCGCCCCCCGCCGCGTCGATGGCCGCCACCGTTTCGGCCAGTTCGGCCTCGATGGCATCACGCGCCTCGTCGTTTGCCGGCGCGGCAGTGACGGTGACACCCTTGGCTCCGGCCGTGGCATAGGTGATGGCGATTTCGCGGCCCATGCCCCGGCTCGCGCCGGCGATGATGGCGACTTTCCCGGCCAGGGAAATTGGTTCCATTTTTGCCTCCCCCGCGGCCCGCCCTCGGGGCGCTGACCCAACGGATCAGCGCGGTGTTCCTTGCCGGTACCGCAATGTGTTAGCATTTATCGAAATGATAATTTCACAGGCGATGGCGGGGGGCAAGAGCGGCCCACGCCTTTGGGGGGCCAATGCCGACCATCGATTCCGATGCCCATGTCATCGAGACCCCGGCCACCTGGAGCTATATGAAGGGAAGCGACCTGGTTCATCGGCCGGTCCCGGTTTCGACCGCCGCCGGGGCGGCCACGGAAGGCCGGCCCCGGAAGCAGACGGAGTTCTGGGGCATCGACGGCAAGCTGATCGCGCGGCAGCGCAATATCGGCCTCGACACCGGGCGCGGCGCCCGCGAATTGAGCGACATCGAGGAGCGGCTCCGCCATATGGACGAGCTCACCATCGATGTTCAGGTCCTCTACCCCAGCCTTTTCCTGCGCCCCATTACCCGCAGGCCGGAGGCGGAACTGGCCCTGATCCGCAGTTACAACCTTTGGCTGGCCGACATTTGGAAGGCCGGCGGTGGGCGCCTCAGGTGGGTGGCCATGGCGCCGCTCCTGTCAATTGGCGATCCCGGCCTGGTCCGCGCGGAGCTCGAATTGGCGAAGGAGAACGGCGCCTGCGGCGTCTTCATGTGCGGCCTGGCCTGCGATCGGCAATTGACCGACCCCTATTTCCACCCCCTCTATGAAATGGCCCAGGCCTTGGATCTTCCGATCTGTCTCCATGCCGGGAACGACAGCTTGGCCGTGCACGATTTCTTCGTCGATGCCGACGGCTTGTCCAAGTTCAAGTTCCCGGTCATCGGCGCCTTCCATTCCCTCATGCTGGAGGAGGTGCCGGCACGATTTCCCAAGCTGCGCTGGGCCTTCGTCGAGACCGGCTCGGCCTGGCTACCCTACGTGCTGGGCGAGCTGGGCCGCCGCTTCAAGCGGCGCGGCCGGCGTTTTTCCGACAATCCCATGGGCGACAACAATTTCTACGTCACCTGCCAAGTGAACGAGGATATCGACTATATCGCCGGCATCGCCGGGGCCAACCGGCTGGTGGTGGGGACCGATTACGGCCATAACGATAACGCGAGCGAGATCGAGGCCATGCGCCTGATGAAGGAAAAATCGAATATCGCGCCGGAAATTATCGATAATATTCTTGGGCCCAATGCCTGCGCCCTTTATGGGCTCGCGCCTTAGCCGGAAGAAACGGCCCCATGCCCACAATCGATGCCGATGCCCACGTGATCGAGACGCCCGAAACCTGGTCCTACATGCGGGACTTCGAGCAGGATTTCCGGCCGCAGATTTTCGAGCGCGCCGCCGATGACGGCGCCCCCCGGCGGCCCAACCAGCGCAAGGAATACTGGGTCATCGACGAACGTCTGTTGTCCAAGGGCACCAATGTCGGCCAGGATGTTCCCGCCGATGCACGGGAAATGACCAGCATCCGCTCCAGGCTCGAGCACATGGACAAGATCGGCGTCGACGTCGCGGTCATCTTTCCGACCCTGTTCCTCCGGCCACTGACCCGCGAGCACGACGTCGATTTCGCGTTGGCGCGCAGCTATAACCGCTGGCTGGCCGATATCTGGAAGCAGGAAAAGAGCCGGCTGCGTTGGGTCTGCGTGCCGCCGCTGTTGTCCCTGGTCGATACCGGCAAGGTCCGCGCCGAGCTTGAATTCTGCAAGGAAAACGGCGCCTGCGGCATCTTCATGCGGGGCATGGAATGCGAACGCCTGCCGTCCCACCGGTATTTCTTTCCGCTCTATGAGATGGCCCAGGAGCTCGACCTCGCCATCACCTTCCACGCCGGCATCAACAGTTTCTCGGTTCATGACGCCTATATCGGCAACGTCGCCATGTTCCGCGCCAAGTTCCCGGTGCTGGGTGCGTTTGCCATGCTCGCCCAGGAGGAGATCCCGGCCCGCTATCCGGGCTTGCGCTGGGGCTTCATCGAAGCCAGCGCCCAATGGCTACCCTACATGCTGGGCGAGGCGCGGATCCGGCTCCGCCGCCGCGGCCGGCCGGTGCCGGGCGACATCCTCGCCGAAAACAAATTCTACGTCACCACCCAGATGACCGACGATATTCCCGGCCTGGTCGATCAGGTCGGCGACGACCACCTGTTGATCGGCACCGATTACGGGCACAAGGACACCGCCACCGACATCCAGGCCATGCGGCGTCTGGGCGATGAAGGCAACCTCGGCCCGGAGCAGGTCCACAAGATCCTCGACACCAATCCGTCGACCCTCTACGGCCTGAACTGAACACGCCCTAGCGGATCACCGGCACGCCCGGCCTCAGCACCTGGAAGATGAGGGCCGGTTCATCGCCGGTATTCTCGAATTGCTCGACTTCCCGGTCGCCGACCAATGCCGCCTCGCCCTCGTGCATGGTCTTTTCCGTGATGCTGCCGTCCTCATGACGGGTCCGCACGGTCAATTGCCCCTTGACCACGTAAAGGGCCTGGCTGGTCCCAACATGGTGATGGAATTCGTTGGAATCGCCCGGTTGATAAATGATCCGCGCGACCGTCAGGTGATCGTCCGAAGCCAACGCCTTGCGGCGCTGATCATCGAAAGCCGCAAGATCGTCACGGGGATTCCAGACTTCGAATTTTTCCGTCATCGCAGGTTTCCAAGGAGGCGAGCTTGGCTGACCAAAGACCGCCCGGGCCGATCCCGCGGGATCAGCCGATCAAGGCCCGGCAACACGCCGCCGGGAGTTCAAGGTGGACCACCTGCCCTTCTTCGATATCCGTGGTCGGATGCAACCGCAGCCGAATCGAGGACTCCTTCAGATTAATCTTAACTTCCTTGGTATCCCCCATGAACATGGCCGCGCCCACTTCGCCTCGGAGAATGTTCTCGCCACCGCCGCCGGGATCGGAGACCAGGTTCACGTCCTCGGGCCGGACCACGATCACCACCTCGGAACCCGTGGTCGCCCCTTGAGGCAATTCGCACTTGATCATGCCCGAGGCCGTTTCCACTTCGCCCATGCCGCCGCCGTTGGATCCCACCGCCCGAATCCGGCCTTCGATGAAATTGGTGAGGCCGATGAAATCGGCCACGAACCTGACCGCGGGCCTCCGGTAGATCTCCACCGGCGAACCTTCCTGGACGATCTTGCCCTCGTCCATGACGGCGATGACGTCGGACATGGTCAAGGCTTCCAACTGGTCATGGGTGACATAGATCGTCGTGATGCCGAGGCGCTTCACCAGATTGCGGATTTCCGCCCGGGTTTCCTCGCGAAGCTTGGCATCGAGGTTCGATAACGGCTCGTCCAGCAACAGCACCGCCGGCTCACGGACCAGCGCCCGGGCCAGGGCCAGGCGCTGCTGCTGTCCGCCGGACAGGAACGGCGCGGGCCTATCCTCGTAGCCATCGAGCTGCACCAGTGACAACACCTGCAAAACCTTCTCGCGGATTTCCGCCTTGGAAAAGCGCCCCTTCATCTCCTGCAGGGGGAAGGCGACATTGTTGAAGACATCCATGTGGGGCCATATGGCGTAACTTTGGAACACCATGCCGATTTCCCGCCGATAGGGCGGTACCATCACATGGTCGTCGTTGGAGAACACGACCTCGTCGTTGATGGAAACGGTTCCCGCGCTGGGGCGCTCTAAACCGGCGACGGCACGGAGCGTGGTGGTCTTGCCGCAGCCCGACGGGCCCAGCAGCGTATAAAACTGCGCCCGTTCGACATTGATGTTGATGCCTTTAACCGCGTGGACACGACCTTCCGTACTTTCGTAGTGGACGTGTAGATTTTCGATATCAATCATGGTCCCCCAATCCTCTGCCTCCTACCCTGTAACGTGTTCCCGGCGGGTTCACCCACGCCCACCGTGGGGCCTTAAATCTAGTGTGACGGTTTCCCGCCGCCACTTCAATGGCCGTCTGGGTTCCAGGGCCCGGCCGGTCAGGTGCCCTGGATATGACGGCTCGACCCGAAGCCGAAGGCACGGAAGCACATGGTCACCCCCATCAGCAGCACGATCATGATGACGCCGATGACGCCGACCATCTGGATGCCCCCCGCCCCTTCGTCCCACATGTTCCAGACCAACACCGCCAGCACCTGATTCTCCGGCCCCTCGGTCAGGATCAGGGGCAGGGACGCGGCGCGCACGGCATGCAACATCACCCAAATCCAGACGCCGACGAAGGTGGGAATCATCAGCGGGTAGAAGACCCGCCACATGGTGCGCCACTGCACGGCACCCGAAACATAGGCGGCTTCTTCCAGGTCCTTGTGGATCTGCAGGATGGCGGCGTTCATGGCCCGGGTGCCGTAGGCGATATAGCCCACCGTGAAGGCGATGGTGATCGACCAGATGCCGCCATAGATGGGGATACCCAGATTGTCGATGTTGATGAACACCCACAGGAAGGCGACGCCCATGACGATCCCCGGGATGGCATGGGGCATGAAGGACATTTGATCGAGCAGCCTCCGTCCCCAGAATTTCGAACGCACCACCACCAGGGAAATGAGGAACGACACCACCACCACCGCGGTCGAGGTGACCACGGTCATCAAGAAGGTGTTCCACACCGAAATGCCGATCAGCTCGTCGTTGAAGACCTCGATATAGAACTCGAAGGTCATGGCCTGGAAGGCCTCCAAGGACGGCGTCATCAGGTAAGGCAGGAAGGACACGTAGAGGAATACCAGGAACGGCAGGATGATGGTGACCAACAGGAACAAAAACACCAGCGAAAAGGCCGGCCACTTCCAGGCCCCGAGAGCCATGACCCGCGGCCGGTACCCCTTGCCGGTGATGATGGTGAACTTTTCCGACTTTGCGATGACGCGGGAGTAGAGGTAGGTCGCCACCACGGCCACCAGCAGGTAGATCATCGACAGCGCATTGGCCTCGCCATAGGCCGGTTCCACCGTCACCGAGCGGTGAAGCGCGTAGATCTTGGTCGAAAAGACGAAGATATCCGCCGGCATGCCGAGGATGCCCGGCACCTCGAACACCTCGAAAGCGGTGATGAATTGGTAGATGAGCACTGCGATCAGACCCGGCAGCATGAGCCCGAAAGTGACCTTCCTGAGGGTCGAGGATGGCTTGGCGCCGGACATGGCGGCGGCCTCCTCCAGCGCCGGGTCCATGGAGCGCAACAGCGGCACCATCATCAAAAAGGCCGTCGGCACCAACCGAAACCCCTCGACGAAGATCATGCCGCCCAGGGAATAGATGTTGATGGCATCGTCCCAAGTCCCAAGTCCCAGGGTATCGATGAGGAATTTGTTGATAAAGCCGATCCGCGGGCTCAGCAACAAAACCCACGCCATGGCCTGCAGGAGCCCGGGCAAAACCAGCGTCAACGGTACGCCGGCATAGATCCAGATCTTGCCCGGGATATTGGTGCGTTCGACCATCCAGGCGAGCACCGCGGCGAGGGTAATTCCCAAGGTCGTCGCGCCGGTCACGTAGATGCCGGTGTTGTAGAACAGGGCATAGGTGGCCGGGTCGGTCCAGACGTCGATGTAATTCTCGAAGCTGAGTTTCGAGATCGAGATATCGGTGGGCAGCGCGGCGGTGGAAAAGCTGCCCAGCGTCAGCAGAATCAGGGGCGACAACACCAGGGTCGAAACCACGACCAGCAGCCCCCAATGCCAGTAATTCACCCGCTTCAGGGCATGAAGGAAGGAAGACAGCTGACGCGGAAGCGGATAGGTTTCTACCGCCAATTTAGCATCTCCTCCCCTCATTCGGCATGTTCCGAGGAGCACCCCGCCCCGATGCCGATTGAACGCAACAGTGACCCATAAGGGTATGACGGTCAAAAGAAAACGAGCCCCGTAAGGGACCCGCTTCCTTTTTCACGACGAACCGAGCCGGGTTATTTGCAGTTGAACTTGCGGGCCTCCACGGCCTTGCCCTTGGGCACATAGGTCCCCGAGCACTTCATGCCGGGCTTGACGTTGCCCCGCTCGTCGCCCTTGCCGTTGATCATGACCTCCGAACGCGATCCGCTGATCCGGAAGAGCATCTCCTTGCCCTTAACATTGAGTGTGATCCGGCGGCCGCCCCGCTTGGTCTTGACGACCGTGCCCTTGAAGGCCTTGGGGCCCTTGGGCTTACCGGCAACGGCGATCCACTTGGAATCCCAATACTTGAGCACCTCGGCGTTCACCTCGGGATTTTTGTAACTGAACTGGGCCAATTCCTTGCCCTTGATGCTATCGGGCCAATAGACGAACCGCTTGTCGCGCATGCCCTTGTGGGATGGCGTCGAATCATTGGCCCAGAACTGCGCCAGCTGGCCTTCCTTGGACAGGTACCAGTTCACATAGATCTTGGCCGCGTTCGGGTGCGGATTCTTGGCCATGACCCCGGTCTCGGAGATGGTGAACGGCACCGGCTCCGGGCAGTGATGGCCGATCGGCGTCTTGGCGTTCTTCTTGATGTATTCGGCGACACGGTTCATGGCCGAAGGAATCGCCGCATCCATCTCACCGGCGATCACCAGGGCAAGAACGGCGCCCTGGCCTTCCTTGCGGAGCTGCGGCCTGAGGGCGAACAGCTTGTCGGTGAAATCCCTGCCCCAGGCCGAGCCCTTATGCTTCCAGACCGGCAGCAGCCAGTTGTTGGGCCGGTTCACCAGGCCGAGCTTCTTGTTGGCCCACCGCGTGCCGTTGACCATGTCGTCCCAGGTCTTCGGCAAGTCGGACTTCTTCACCCTCTGGGTGTTGTACGACATGCAGTAGTAACGGATGCGCCCCACCGCCGAGAGGCCCTGGGGATGATGCAGTGACTTCGGCACGTTGTTGTAGGCCGGCAGATCCCTGAGATCGATGAAGGCGCCGGCCGCCGCGAACATATGGACCGAACCGGAGAGGCCGGTGATCACGTCGGTCAGCACGCGGCCCGTCTTGAAGGCGACGAGCGGCTTGATGACGCGCCGCGACGTGTGGGAGACGCGGTCGTGCTTCAATTTGATATAGGGGTAGCGCTCGGAGAAGATGTCACCCATCTTTTTCCACGGTTTGCGGCGATAGGTCGTCCATACGTTGACGGTGCCTTCCTTCTTGGCGCCCTCGACCCACGCCTTGGGCACGGCCAATTCCTTGTCCAGACCACTCAAGATTGACGCGTCCATGTTCAAGGCCTTGAGCATTTTCTGGGTGTTTTTGGGCAATTCCGCCGCACCGGCGACGGAGGCAAACCCGAGGGCCGTCGCCACGGCGACGGCACTGAATATCGGTAACCGTTTCATGATTCGGCCTCCCCTTGCCTGTTGTCAGGCACACACGCGTGCCCTTGTCCCGAGCCGGGGAGGGACCCTGAAAGCCTTCTTTCCCCGGATTCAATCTAAGAGTGACGGAATTCAATGGCGAGGTCAACGCACCCCTTCCGCGAGATAATCATCGGCGTTAAGCTGTCGGCAAATCAAGAAACCGGGGGCACGGGAGAGCGGCATGAAATTGGTGAGTTACCGGGCCGAGGGGGAACGGCCCAAGGCCCGCCGGCTGGGCATTATTCTCGAAGGCGATACCGTTGCCGACGCAAGGGCGGGGTACGCCCGCCTGCTTGACGGGAAAGGGGATCTCCAGGCCGAAGAGGTCGCCCGGCTGCGCATTCCCACCGAGGCCGCCGCCCTTTTAGGCGCGGGGCCGGCCGCCATGGATGCCGCCGGCGCGGCCGCGGCCTGGCTGGAAGACCTGCACGGCGCCGAACCCGATGCCCGGGGCATGGACGACGAGAAACTGTTCCTGGCCCTCGCCGACGTGCACCTGTTCGCGCCGCTGGCACCTTCCAAGATCATCGCCGCCGGACGCAATTACAAATCCCATCATCAGGAAATGAGCGACTCTCCCATGCCCTTCGCCCTGCCGACCACCTGGCTCAAGGGCGCCTCGGCCATCGCCGGCCCCCGCGACGACATCGTCAGGCCCGCCGGCTGCAAGAAGATGGACTACGAGACGGAAATGGCCTTCGTCATCGCCAAGCGCTGCAAGAACGTGCCCGCCGACCAGGCCTTCGACGTGGTGGCGGGGTACCTGGTCGCCAACGACATCACCGCGCGCGACATCGGCGCCAAGGAACGCAAGGAGGGCAACCGCCTGTTGGCAAAGAGCTTCGACGGTTTTTGCCCCATGGGCCCGTGTTTCGCGACCGCCGACGAAATCGATGACCCCAATAACTTGCCGATCCGCACCCGGGTCAACGGCGCGCTTCGCCAGGACGGCAATACCGAACAGATGATCTGGAAGATTCCGGACATCGTCGCCTATGTCTCGCAGATGGAACTGCTGCCCGGCGACGTGGTGCTGACCGGAACGCCGGCGGGCGTCGCCAGCGGCTCGGGCGACGCCTCGAAGCAGCTCAAGCCCGGAGATGTGCTGGAATCCGAGATCGAGGGGATCGGCTGCATGACCAACCGCATCGTCGACGATCCGCTGCCGCCGAGCTGGAACTGGCAATAGCGCAACACCCGGAATCAAGGCCCGCCCTCAAGGACGGCGCCGGACTAAAGGAGAAAAATAATGGCCGAAGGTGACATCACCACAGATGACGGCGTCTGGCTCGCCAATTTCGAGGAACATTACCTGCCAGCGGTTGGCGAGCGCATGGGCCCGGGCGAAGCGCCCAAGCCCAACGCGCTGATCCATATTTCCATCGGCACCGACAAGAATTTCGAGAAGATGATCGAATTCTACATGAAGTTCTTCAACGCCCATGTGGTCAATTACCGCGACAAGCGCGATGCCGGCGGCGGACGGGCGGCCTTCCTCAGCTGGGACGCCCGCGATCACCGCTTCGCCATCCTCGAGCGCGCGGGTTCCACCCTCGCCAAGGGCCGCGCCGGGTTCGCCCATGGGGCGTTTTTATACGATTCCCTGGCCGACCTGGTGAGGCTATACCGCCAGTGCAAGTCCTGGGGCATCGAGATCGACCATTGCATCAACCACGGGCAATCGACGTCGTTCTATTACACCGACCCCGACGGCAACGAGATCGAAGCCTATATCGACAATTTCGACACGCCCGAGGAATGCACCCACTTCAAGCACTGGCTGCAATACCGGCCGGGGCTCGATTACGACATGGGCGCGGGCGCCTTCGATCCCGAGAAAATGGCCGCCCTGGTGGATGAGGGCATCGACGAAAAAATCCTGCGCGACCGCGACGAGGTGATCCGGCTCAAGGCCGAGGGCAAGCTTTAGTGCACTAAGGGCGGAGTGAATCGGCGGCGCCGCCGGACCGTCGCGCCCCGTCTAGAATTTCTTGAGGGTGATGAGGTAGCGCGCGCTGCCGTTGAGGTAGAGCGTCACCGGCTGGTTGCTGTGTTGATTGCGGAGTTGTGCGTTGACGTTGAGGCTGGTCAGGCGGCAGGTCTCGGCGATGGTCGCCTTCAAGAGGGCGCATTCCTCCCTGGCCATGCGGTAGACGAAGGTCCGGCCCCGCTTCTGGGTGTTGACAAGGGTTTGGTCGGTGGCGTCACCGAGCGGCATTTGGGTATTGAAACTGATGCTGACATTGATCCCGCCGCCCCCTACAGAGATGCTTCGGGCCTCGGCCGAGGCGCCCCAGGCACCGGTGAGGGCAAGGCCGACCACGGCCAGGGCGGCCAACCAGGGCAGTCGATGGTGATGCTGTGACTTCATAAGCTTATCCTCCTTGGGCGATGGCTTGGGCACTGGGCGGCTACCGTTAATGCCGAGCGGGCCCAAGCATTAGACGCAAAAGAAGGCGAGACGTTGTCGCGGAGAGGGTAATTTCTGGGCAGGGACTGGGCCGCCGCCGGCCTAGCGCCGCGCCATCTGGCGTTCGCCATAGAGGATCGAATGGGTTTCGTCGCTCATTCCCGTGGGAAGCCCGGCGCGCATCTCCCCGATCACCGCGTCGGCGCGGCCGACCGCGGGCCGGGCCTCCATGCGCGCCAGCCAATCCTTGAGCCGCGGCGTATCGTCGATTTGGATGCCCGCGTTCTTCCAGCCCCTGACCCGTCCATAGGCGGAGATATCGGCGATGGAATACTCGCTTGTGGCGATCCAGTCCTTGTCCACCAACTGTTCATCCAGCACACGGAACACCCGCGCGGTTTCGTTGCGGAAACGGTTGGCCGCGTGTTCGCTCGCCTCGGGAAATTCCGTGACGAAGTAATGGGCCTGGCCCAACGCCGGGCTGAGGTTGGCGGCGACCAGGTGCAGCCACTCGAGTACCTTGTAGCGCCCGGCACCGTCCGCGGGCAGAAACTGGCCCGACTTGTCGGCGAGGTATTCGAGGATGGCGCCGGACTCGAACACCGAGAGCGGCGCGCCGCCCGGCCCGTCCCGGTCATTGATGACGGGGACCTTGTTGTTGGGGCTGAGTTCAAGGAAATCGGGTTCGAATTGCTCGCCGGTCCAAATATTGACCACGTGGACCTCATAGTCGAGCCCGGTTTCCTCCAACATGACGAGGATCTTCCGGGGGTTGCCCGTGACCCAAAGATAGGCGTCGATCATGATCTGCTCCCTTGATCCGAATGTCCTTCACTGCCGCCGTCCGGTCTTTCGGTTGCGGGCGCGCCGGTTCCTGCATAATGTCGGGGCAAGCGGTTTTGGCAACAACATTCGGGAGAGCCGGGAGGATGCCGGGCGACATGGCGTGAAGCGGACCATGCCCCCGGAATAGACCATGCGCGACGTTCTTAAGATCTACCTGCCGATCACGCTCCTGGTGGTGGGCGGCTTCCTGTTGACGTGGCAGTTCGTCGACCCCGCGCCGCCCAACAACATCACCATCGCCATCGGCATGGCGGACGGGTCCCTTGCCGCCTATGGGGAACGATATAAAGCCATTCTCGCGCGCAGCGGCATCACCTTGGAGGTCCGCCACACCGCGGGCGCCAGGGAAAACATCGAACTGCTGAGCGATCCCAAGAGCGGCGTCGCCCTCGCCTTCGTCCAAGGCGGCATCGGCGATCCGTTCGGGGCGCCCGACCTGAGGTCCGTGGCTTCCCTCTTTTACGAGCCCGTCTGGGTCCTGGCCAGGGGCGCGGTGGCGGCGCGCAGGCTGACGGCGCTCAAGGGCAGGCGTATCGCCATAGGGGTCAAGGGATCGGGCACCAGGGTGCTGGCGAAAACGCTGCTCACGGCCACCGACATCGACCATGAGAACACGACCTTGCTGTCGCTGGGCGGCGAAGCGGCGGCGGCGGCGCTGGCCGATGGCCGGGTGGACGCCGCCTTCTTTGTGTCCGCCGCGCTTCCCGCGCGCCTGCGCGCCCTCATCAAGAGGCCCGACATTCATCTGCTGGACTTCGCACAGGCCGACGCCTACCAGCGGCGCTATCAATATCTCTCCAAGATCAACCTTCCCCAAGGCGTGCTCGATCTCAGCGCCAACCTTCCCGCCACCGACATGACTCTGGTGGCGCCGACCGGCGCGCTTGTGGTGCGCAACGACCTTCACCCGGCATTGATCGACCTGTTGCTCGGCGCGGCCATCGAGATTCACCGGAGCGGTAACCTGACCACGCCCTTCGGCCTTTTTCCGTCACCCAAATTCGTCGATTTCCCCTTGGATTCCGACGCCGAGCGTTTCCTCGAGTCGGGCCCGACATTCCTGCGGCGGATGCTGCCCTTCGGCGCGGCGATCTTAGTGGAACGGCTGGTCATCATGCTGCTGCCGCTGCTGACCCTGATGATCCCGCTGTTCAAGATCGCCCCGCCGGCCTACCGCTGGGGAATCCGCCGCAAGGTCTATCGTTGGTACAAGGAGCTCAAACGGATCGAGCAAGACTGGCAAGCCAAAGGCGCGGGGTCCGAGACCGCGACCATCGTCGCCCGGCTCGACACCATCCAGGACCAGGTGGGCCATGTTCGTATCCCGCTGTCCTATGCCGAGCACCTCTACCATCTGCGGCTCCATATCGGCTTCGTGCGCCAATTGGTGACGGGCGAACCGGTCCCGGTTCGCGGCCCCGACGGCGCCGAAGACGGTTGAATTGGGCTGACCCGCATCTCCTCAGGCGCCCGGGCAGGTGGCGGTGACGCCGCCGTCCACCACCAGGCATTGGCCGGTGATGTAGGCGGCATCGTCGGAAGCGAGGAACAGCGCCGCCAGGGCCACGTCCCAGCCGGTCCCCATGCGGCCGAGCGGCACGATGGCGTCGCGCGCGGCGCGGTATTCTTCGGCGCTGGTGTAGCCCTTGATCTCATAGCTTTTGCGCCCGCCCACGTCGCGCTGGATGAAGGGCGTGTCGATGTAGCCGGGCAGCACGCAATTGGCGCGGACTTGGAATCGCGCGTATTGCAAGGCGATGTTCTTGGTCAACTCGTTGAGCGCCCCCTTGGCCGCCGAATAGGTGGTCATGGGCACGTTCAGGTGGCGGATCGCGGCGACCGACGAAATATTGACGATCGAACCATTGCCCTGATCGGCCATGATCGGCGCCACCTGCTGGCAGGTGAGCAGCACCGAGGTGGCATTGCGGTCCATGGTCGCGTACCAGTCCTCCAAGGTAATGTCCTCCAGCCGGCGCCCCGGCCCCTGGCCGCCGACGTTGTTGTGCAGGATATCGATGCGCCCGAACGCCGAGATGCAGGCCGCCGTCATCAATGCGACCGCGTCCTTGTCGGTCACGTCGGCGACATGGGCGGTGCAGGTCCCCCCTTCCCGTTCGATGATGGCGCAAGTCTCTTTCGCCGCCTCGGCGCGGTTATCGACGGCGAAGACCCGGGCGCCCTCGCGGCCGTACAGCACCGCCGCCGCCTTGCCGTTGCCCCAACCCGGCCCGATCGAGCCCGCGCCGGTCACCACGGCGACCTTGCCCGCGACGCGGTCGCCACGCTTCACATGGTCATTCATGCTAACTCCTCCCTGGCCCGGGAATCGGGCGCTTCAACCCGTCAGCAAATGAAGGGCCACCTTGCGGACATGGCCCGCCGTGCGGTGTTCGTAAAGATAGATCCCCTGCCAGGTGCCGAGGACCAGTGCGCCGCCGCTCACCGGGATGGAGAGCTGTGTCTGGGTGAGCGCCGCGCGAATATGGGCGGGCATGTCGTCGGGCCCCTCGGTGACGTGGCGGTAGCGTGCCGGATCGTCGGGCACCAGGGCTGCGAAAAAGGTCTCGAGATCCCTGAGCACGTCGGCATCGGCGTTTTCCTGGATCAAAAGCGAGGCCGAGGTGTGGCGCAGGAACAGGGTCAGCAGCCCGGTTCCCCGAGCATGTTCCGAAACCCATGCGGTGACCTCGTCGGTGAACTCGAAGAGCCCTCGGCCTCGGGTCTCGATGGTGATTTCGGTCTCTGTTTGCTGGGCCATGGCGAAGCGCCCGGGGCGGGGACGGGCCCCTCCCCCGCGCGGTCTCAAAAGGCGCCGAGCGCGGCGATTTCCCCGGCGTAATCATCGAGCGCCGCGTCCAGGGTATAGCGCGGCTCCCAGCCCAAGCTCGCCTTGGATTCCGAAAGGTCCAGGACCGAATCCCTGCCCCTCCCGGCCGGTCCTTCGAGAATTTCGGCCTCCAGGCCGGGGTGGATCCTGCGGACCGAGGCCAGCAGGTCATCGAACGTGGTCAGGGTGCCGGTGCCGCCGTTGAAGAACAGCCGGTCCGGTTGAGGCGCGGTGGCGGCGGCGTCGAGGATGCCGCCGATATCCTTGGAATAGATGTATTCGTTGACCACGGTCTGGTTGGCGGCGATCTTGGCCACCCGTCCCTGGTGGCCGGCCACCATCAATTCATGGATTTTTTCCCCGCCGCCCGAGCCCGACCAGAAATGACCATTGCCGAAGACATTGGCCGGGCGCACAACCACCAGTTCGAACCCATAGCGCGCGCGGTAGGCTTCCAAGATCAATTCCTTGCAGGCCTTGGAATTGCCGTAGGCCCGCCCTTGGCCGCGGTGGAAATCCTCGCCCAAGACCGATGGCACGTCATCGCGGCGCATGTCGTAGACACCGAAGGTCGAGACATGGACCAGGCGCCGGACGCCGGTGAGCCGAACCGCCTCGGCCACGTTCATGGTGCCCTGGATGTTGATCTGCAGCGCAGAATACATCATTTGGTCGACCTTGCCGCCGATGATGCCGGCGGTATGGAGGACGGTCTCAATTCCATGGGCTTGAATAGTTTCCACCAGCTTGGGGAGATCGCGCACGTCGCCTTGCACCAAGGGCGTATCCTCGGTGCCGAGCTTTTTGGCGATGAAATCCGCCCGCGGCTCGGGGTCGAAGAACACCACTGGCTCGCCCCGGGCGAGCGCGCATTGGGCGAAGGCGGTGCCGATCAACCCGGCGCCGGTGATCAGGGTGGTCATGGTCTCCCTCCGTTCCGTCTTATGGGTGATCACCGCTCCGTTGCCGCCGCGTTTCTTAGGCCCTGGGGCGGACGACCTGGGACCTTTGGTAGACCAGTTGGGGCGCCCGCGCAACCGGCAGGAAAAACGGCATTCGCCCTGATGGGTTTGATCAAATCCGGCGTTTCTTCTAAGCTTGCGCCCATCAATCGACAACGCGTCCAAGCGGCGGCACGGAATGCCGCGCAAGCACCGGGAGGTAGAGACATGAGCGCATCACCCGCAGAGATCACGCGGAGGAATGAACCCGACGACCTGGTCACCGAGGAAGAGCGCGAGACCCGGGTCAACCTCGCCGCCCTTTACCGGCTGATCGCCCATTACGACATGGACGACAAGACCTCGACCCATATCTCGGCGCGGGTCCCGGGGACCGACGATCAGTTCCTCCTCAACCCCCAAGGGAAGCTCTTTCATCAGATGAAAGCGTCGGACCTGATCAAGATCAACATGGCCGGCGAGATCCTCAGCGACACGCCCAATTCGGTGATCTGGGCCGGTTACGTGATCCACTCGGCGGTGTTAGGCGCGCGGCCCGACGCGGACTGCGTCATCCATACCCACACCACCGCCGGAATGGCGATCTCCGCCCTCAAATGCGGGCTGCTGCCGGTCAACCAGAAATCCATGAAGTACGTGGCTTCCATGGCCTATCATGACTATGAGGGCTTCGCCACGGACCTGGAGGAGCGCGAACGCCTGGTCGCCGATCTCGGCGCCAACAACTGGCTGATCCTGCGCAATCACGGGCTATTAGTCTGCGGACCCAGCATGTGGTCGGCGTTCAGCTGGATGCATACGCTGGAAGCCGCCTGCCGGGTGCAGGTGGCGGCCATGAACACCGGCGCCGAGCTCACCCTGCCCGGCCAGGACGTCATCGATCGCGCGGCGGCGCAGGCCAACCGGCCGCGCGACCACTTAACGCCCCCCCCCGAATGGCAGTCGCACCTGGACATGCTTGACGCCCAAGATCCGAGCTTCCGCGACTGAAAGGTCTAAAGCGCGGGCGGCGAGATGCGCGCCGCCCTAAACCTCGGCGGCGGGAAGCGGCGCGCGGCCGCGGATTTGGTCGCTGGCCTTTTCCGCCATCATGACCACGCAGGCATTGATGTTGCCGGACACCAGATCGGGCATGGCCGAGGCGTCCACCACCCGCAGGTTCTCGGCCCCGCGCACCCGGAATTCCCCGTCCAGCACCGCGTCCCCGCCCACCCCCATGGCGCAGGTGGCGCAGGGATGATGGGCGGTGATGGCGGTCGCCCGCATCCAGGCATCGATTTCGGCGGCGCCGGTCACCTCCGCGCCGGGGGCCAATTCGCGGCCCCGGTAGGCATCCATGGCGGGATGGGCGAGGATCTCCCGGCAAACGTGAAAACCCTTGCGCAAGGTTTCCATATCGCTTGGCTCGGCGAAGAAATTTTGTTGGATGCGGACCTTGTCGAAGGGGTCCGAGGAAGCGAGGGTGAGCCATCCCCGGCTTTGCGGATGCAACAGAACAGGCCGCACCCCGCAACTGTCGGCCTGGGGCTTGCGGATGCCGGGGAACCAGAGGTGCGGGGCGGTGGACACACCCCTGAACATCAGTTGGATGTCGGGCACGGACAGGCCCGGTTCGGTCTTGATATAGCCGTGCATGCCGCCCGGCAGGACCGTCGCCGGCCCGCTGCCGAACAGGGCCGCGCGGATGATGCTCAGGGTCATCCGGTCGGCGCGCAATTCACCCACGAAGGGGCCCGGCACCGGGCGCGTGCCGTTGACGATCACGGCGATATGGTCCTGCAGGTTGCGCCCGACGCCGGGAAGGTCGACCAAAGGCGCGATGCCCTGGGTCTTTAGCGCATCGGCCGGGCCGATGCCCGACAGCATGAGGAGCTGGGGCGAGTTGAAGACGCCGCCCGAGAGCATCACCTGCCGGGCCGCGTGGGCCTCTACTGTGCGGCCGCCCTTAACGTATTCGATGCCCGTGGCCCGGGTGCCCTCCATAATTATGCGTATCGCCTGGGCACCGGTTTCCAGGGTGACGTTGCCCCGGGCCAAAGCCGGACGCAGATAGGCATCGGCGAGGCTATGCCGGCGCCCGCCCAAGATGTTGTTCTGGGCCCGGGCGATGCCCTCTTGGGCGGCCCCGTTGTGATCGGCGTTGAAGGGATGGCCGAGCGCGCGTGATGCCTCGATGAAGGCGTCGAACAACGAATCATTGGTCCGCCCGCGCCGGATATGCAAGGGACCGTCACCGCCGCGATAGGTGCTGGCGCCCTCCTCCCAGGTCTCGGCGCGGCGGAAATAGGGAAGCACCTCGGCATAGGACCAGCCGGCGAGGCCCCGGCCCGCCCAGCGGTCGTAATCGCCCCGATTGCCCCTGACCCAGGACATGTGATTGATGGTGGACGAGCCGCCCACCACCTTGCCCCGCATGGCCTCGATGGAACGCCCGCCAAGACCGGGTTCGGGCTCGGTATCGTAGCCCCAGTCGTGGCTCCGCCTTTGGTGCATGATTCCGATACCGATGGGGATGGAGATGAAGGGGTCGCGGTCGGCCCCGCCGGCCTCGATCACCAGGATGGAAACGCCGGAGTCCTCGCCCAGGCGTCCGGCAAGCACGCTGCCCGCCGAACCCGAGCCGACGATGACATAATCAAAGCCCGCCACCGATCCTAGCCCCGCGGTCCCCGGCCCAAGCGCGAGCCGACCAAGGATTCAATGACCTGTGCGTCGGCATCGACCGCCGGCATGTTGCCCCCCTATCGGCATTCAACGCCGCTGGTTCTTCCCATTAGAGCACTTTCCGGCCAGATTGAATGAATTTGATGGGTGTAAATGGGTTTCCAGGGCAGACTCGGGCCTACGCCGGCGGACAGGCGCTAATATGCAGGTTTCATTGGAAAAATTTGTTGATATTTGATTAGAATGCACCGCAGAACTAAGCATCTGTTTACCTATTAAGGCGTAAATTGGTCGCAGAGCCGCGCTGGCTGCGGACCCCGATGGTAAACGACACCGGTTCCGCGCCCAGGCGCGAGCGGTGATTTTTTTTGGCTCGGGCGATTGAACTCTCTACGAAATAAAATCTTGGCCGCGATCGGGTCGTGGTTGGCCATCCTCGCCATCCTGGCGGCCTTTTGGGCATTGTCCGGGACCGCCGACATCACGCTATTGGGCGTGGGAGAGGCCACCGGCCACGCCGCAGCCGCCGGCCGGGCGCCGGCGGCCTGGCCCCTCGCCACGATCACCGGCTGGACCCTGACCGCGGTCCTGACCCTGGTCGTCGGCGGGGTCGTGCTCTGGCGCTACCATTCGGTCCTCCGCGTGAAAAAGGTCATGAGCGAGCTCAGGGTCAGCCAGCTCATGGCCAATAAAAGCCTGAGCCAGAGCGAACGGCGGGTCCACGGCATCATGGACCACACCGCCGACGGTATCACCACCATCGGCAAAACCGGCAAGATCGAATCGTTCAACCGGGCGGCGGAAAGAATGTTCGGCTACAAGGCCGAGGAGGTCATCGGCGAAAACGTCTCTATTTTGATGACCACGGCCGATGCGCGGCTGCACGACGGGCACCTCAACAAATATCTCCAATCGGGCAAGGGCAAGGTCATCGGCAAAGGCCCCCGTGAAATGACCGGCCGGCACAAGGACGGCTCGACCTTCCCCATGGAACTTTCCGTGGCCGAGATAATGCTTGGGGAAGACCGGATTTTCATTGGCATCACGCGCGATATCCACCAGATCAAACAGGCGGAGAGCGACGCGACGGAGCGTTCGCGGCTGCTCAACATCGTCATCGAGAACATGGACCAGGGCATCGCCGTGATGGATCCCAACCGCAAACTGGTGGCCTTCAACCGAAAGTTCGCCGAACTCGCCGAGGCGCCCGAAGGCTCTCTTCGCCTTGGCATGGACGGGACCGAGATCCTCGCTCTCGGCGGCGAAGAGGCGGTCCCCGAATCCGGGCCCGGCGGGCCGGTCCTGGAAAGCGCGGTCCACAGGGAACTCCATCATTCCGACGGCAGGCCGCTCATCGCCGACTTGATGCCGCTGCCGAGCGGTGGAATCATCGCCAGCCTCACCGACATGTCGAGCGGCGGACCGGCCCGGGGCATGGCAACCCCCATCGACCCCACGCCCGGCTTAACCGCCGACGACATGCGGCGCCTGGAAGCCGACTTCAAGAGCGTAAAGGGAGAACGCAAAGCCCTCGAGGAAGGTCAAAAACTGCTGGCCCAGGACCGACGGCGCCTGGAACAAGACCGCCAACGGGTCGAGAACCGGGGGCACCAGGCGGACGCGCACCTTGAGAACGCCCGGAAGGAGTCGGAACAGGCCCGGAAAGAGGCGCTGCAGGCCCAAGGAGCCCTCGGCGATGCCCGAGAGGAAGCGAGGCGCATTCTCGAGGAATTCCAGCGGACCCAAGTGCTTATGGCGAGCGCGCAGAGCGCGGCGGAAACCGCCGAGCACGAAGCCCTGCAGGCTCGCGAAGGTCTTGGAAGCGCCCAGACCGAATTGTCCCGCGCTCAAACCGTAGCCCAGCGGGTACGCCAAGAATTGGAGCAGACCCATATCGAGCTTGGCGCCTCCAAGGAGACCGCGGCACGCGCCAAACGGGATGCCGAGGGTCTGCGCAACGACATGCGGCGCACCCAAGAGGATATCGCCGGCTATCGGCAAACGACCCAAATGGAACTGCACCAAGCCCAGGACGAGATCCAACAGACCCAGCAGGAGTTGAGCCAAGCCGAACTGGAGTTGGCGGCCTCCCAGGAGACCGCGCGCCAGGCGCAGCAGCAAGCGGAACGGTTTAGGGACGATCTCGACGGCTCCCGGGATCAGGCCCAAAAGGACCTTCAACAGGCACGACAAGAGGTCGAGCGTGTCGAGGCAGACATTCAACGCCTGAAGACCGAGCACTCTCGCGCCCAGCAGGAAGCCGAACAACTCCGCGCGGAGTTGGGCACTTCCCTGGAGAAAGGCTCCGGCGCCGAGGACGAGGCACGGCGCATCCAGGGCGACTTGCGCCGCGTGCAACAAGCGCTATCAAAAGCCGAGGAGCGGATGGCCGAGGCCCAAGGCGAGGCCGAGCAGGCACGGGTCGAGGCCGCGCGCATGGGCGAGGAGTTGCAAGAATCCCGGAAGGCGCTCGGCGGCGCCCAGGAGGTATTGGCGGGCGT
>Ga0209980_10000404_pt1 | contig 23322 bp, 30 predicted proteins | sample CR02metaG_FD_183611 | JGI IMG/M metagenome (GOLD analysis project Ga0209980, IMG submission 183611) | Deep subsurface microbial communities from Mariana Trench to uncover new lineages of life (NeLLi) - CR02 metaG (SPAdes) (version 2) | ecosystem: Environmental > Aquatic > Marine > Ocean trench...
TAAATTTGGTTTTCATATAATGAAGGATCCTATGGCTCTGCAGAATTGATTATTTCTAAAAAAATCAATCAATGAATCGTAAACTGCCTTACATTTGATACGAACTGTAAAATTAGGAACGAAATTAGGCTAGAAATATAATCCCCGATTTAGATGGTTTTTATAATCCTAGAATGTGTATCAAAAAATTTTTCTAACAATTCACTTTACAAACCAAATATGGTCTTGTCTTAATAGATTCGATCGTAATTGTATTTTGTTTTACTGTTCTAATCAAAAAACGATCATTTTTGAGAATGTATTCAGCTCAATTTGCGTTGGTATAAGTTAAATTTTAGTATTAAATCTTGGAAAAATAATTTTAACGAGATATTTAAGCTGGCTTGTAATCTTTTGCTTTTTTAGCTACTGATAGGGCTTGAGAATAAGCCTTTTGTAAAATCTGTTCTTTGGTATCATTTGTCATATATCCTGATTCTATTGAAACAAAACGGCCAGATTGAGCTGCCTTGGAAAGAATCTGTTTTATATTCTCGGCGGTGATATACACTGCTTCAATTGACAGAGAAATTGCTTCTAGATGAGCAGAAGCTATTGCATCTCTGAACTTTTCAACATCAATTACCATATCCTCTTCTGAAAAATGTACTCCTTCTTCGAGTGCTAATGAAAGAGAAATTACTGCCTCAATGGGTTTGATATCTAGTTTTCCAAGTATACCAGCTAATTTTTCTGAAATCACTCCCCCTTTTTTAACTGGAATTGTTTCTTTTGTAATCCATATGGTGCCTTGATCAATTTTTGTGGGGACTTTGGCGTTTTTAAAATCAGTTAACATTGGTCCAGGTGCAAACCCTGTATTTTTTGGAGGAATAACTACATCAACACTGGCAATATCACCAGCTCGTGCACCTAACATTATCTTATTTTTTGCAAGTAGAACACTTAGTTTGAAAGGCGACATGTTGGTAAACATGAAAAGACATTGACCCGTTAGCTTTTCAACTATGTTTTTAATGCCTGGAACATCAAGTTTAGCAAGTGCTTTTTGTGCTACCTTGTCTTTGATACTAACAAATTCCACCTCATCTTTCAATTTTTTTCGAAGTGACAGAATTTGAGAAGCTCTAACTTTTTCCATTCTTACAAGAGCCAAAACTTTGTACTTTTTTGGCAGCTCTTGAAGTTGTTGATACATCTGGGTTTTCCTTTTTGGATAATTTGTTCTGTTTTCATGCATTTTTACTTCACCTGAACAGGCTCTTTGATTGATTTTCCCATTGTAGTCTTTACTAAAATCTTTTTTATGTTCTTATCCCCACTTGGCAACTTTTTTTCTACAGCACTAATAACAGTATAAGCATTAGCAGCCAATTCAGAATCTTCCATGCTTACATCTCCTATCTTACATGCCATAGATAATGAATCTCTAACTCTAACTCTAATTGATGATCTAAATATTTGTAAAAATGATTCAATTGGTGCATTAAAGGGAACTGGGGTTGGCATTTTACCTCTAGGGCCTAATAACTGTCCTAGAACCTTGCCTACCGTTGGCATTAATTTGGTTTCTGCTAAGAAGAAATCATAATTGTTGATAAACTTACGAGATTCTCTTTTATTGGAACCTAATTTGTTAAGTTCATCTACATTAATCACTTTATCTGCCTTGGCATCCTTGGCTTTTAATCCCAGATCTCCGGATGCCATAACGCATACAGAAGCAGGAGAGCTAGTTTGTTTTGGTAATTGAATAGTTTCATTAAGGGAAAATCCCTTTTTCACATCTATGTCCTTAAACACCATAATCAATTCTAAGGATTGCTTGAACTTTCGTTCCTTACTAGAAGCTTTGGCCTCTTTAATCATTTCAGAAAGTTGGACTTCATTAATCAATACGCAAATTTTCGAGATAGCCTACTTAAAATCGTTTTTAGATCAAAAAATGAAAAATTACTTATTTTGAAAATTTTCTAACTTTTTAAACCTAAACCATAATTAATTGCAAAAAATTCCCTATAAACCTACATTTATTAAATCGAAGTGAAGATTTTCGAAACGTTGTATCGATTTGATGAATTGGATATGAAATTATTATACGAGCTGGCAAAAGATAGTTCAATCTCGGTTCCTAATCTTTCTAAAAAACTTGGAATAAACGCATCTGTTCTGTATAGCAGAATTAAACGACTCATGAAAAAGAAAGTAATTAAAAAATTCACTATAGTGATAGATGATTCAATTCTAGGAATTGGCGTTAAAGCCACAGTAGGAGTCAACCGTGATCCAAAACTCAAAGATTCTATACACACGCAACTTATGGAAACGCCCGAAGTTGTTTCAATTTCAGAAATTACAGGAAGGTTTGATATAATGATAAGAGTTTATGCTGAAAACTTGGAAGCGTTGCATACTATTGTAATTGAAAAAATAGGCAAAATTGATGGAATCAAGAATACTGAAACTTTCGTTGAATTACAAAAAACTGATAAAGATCCCGTCTATTTAGCTAAAAAATAACTACTGGAACCTCTCGTCCCATTTTCCTTCATTAATCTCTGTAGTAATTTCCTTTGGAGTTTTACCTTCGATTTTTATTCCAAGAGGCATACATGTTCCAACAATGGATTTGACCACCGATTTTAATGATGTGGCGTAAGAATTATCTAACTTTGTTTTAGCCACTTTAACAACAGAATCCATTCCAATATCCCCAACCCATTCAGTTCCAGGTGTGCCAGAACCTTTCTGGATACCTACTTCTTTTAGGATTAAAGCGGCTACAGATGGAATTCCTACCTCAATTTCCCATTTCTTTGTATCTGGATCAATAGAAACAGTTACTGGTACCTTCATTCCTTCAAAATCTTTAGTTTTTTCATTTATGGCATTAATAACTTCCAAGATGTTGACCCCCATTGGCCCTAGCGCGGGTCCAAGTGGCGGACCAGCTGTGGCCTGTCCTCCTGTGACAAGAGATGAAATGGTTTGTAGTTCTGCCATAAATTTTCAGTCCAAATTGAAAATTTAATTCTTGCTAGATGATGTTGATGGTTTAAGATAGTTTGCATCTACTGTGACTGGCAACTCATAGGAAGCATCTAACAAAATAACTGTTGCTTCTTCTTTCTCATGATCAACTCTAGATACTGTTGCCTTCATTCCCTTGAAGGGGCCCCCAGTTATCTCAACTACCTGATCTACAGCAAGTTGAGAAACAATTGGTTTTTTTACAATATATCCTTCTATGTCCTTGAACTCTAATTCTCCTCTTAATTGCCCCCTAATGTGTCGGACTCCTTCAATAGCATGGTATGCAGAGTTTGGATCCAGCGCCTCTATCACAACATATCCCTTGAGATCATCCACGAACAATACAGACTGAATGTTAATTTTATTCATTTTTGCTCTAGTTTGTAAGATATTCATTACAATCTTTTCCTGTCCTCCAGTGGTTCGAATTGCGAAAAGATGAGATTTTACTTCTTCAGCCAATTTTACCTATCCAAATGTCATTACTGAAAACACAAACTGAATTATAAATCCAATAGCCCCAACTGTACCGATACCAAGTAAGACTAACCTAAGGTGTTGCATGTAATCATCTTTATCAGATTTTTTTGCAAGCTTCATAGTATTTACCATGTTTCTTATGGTTTGTTTGGGATTCATGCTGGAAATTAATATGGTGTCCTTATATCTCTTATCTCATGGAATTACTTGTAGCTTATCAAAAAGATCCGGCTGGTCACAATATGGCCAAATTCATTGCACAAGAAATGGAAAAAGATGGAGAAATATATCGAGGAAAGCTTTTTGATTTGATTATTATTCCGACTCCAGCAATCTCTGCGGATTGGTTAGAGGAGAAATATCAATATGACGGATTTGTATTCCTATCAAAACATGCATCCGAATCTGGTGCTTTAGCACTTACATGTCACAATACTGGAAATTTTTCCGAAGCAAACTTTGGGGGGAAAAAACGTCAAGTGGCTATCCCACATCCACATTTACAAAAAAAGTATCTTCAGACACTTTGGAACAATAGAAATCGCTTTTCTGATTTTCAAATTACTATCGAAGCTACTCATCATGGTCCAACCAATCTTAATAAATCAGCATTGTTTATTGAAATTGGGACAACGGAAAAGCAATGGAATGATACAAAACTTTGTAATTCAATAGCAAAAATTGTCATTGATGTCATTCAAAGTGAAAGAAAATCTTATCCCGTAGCATTGTGTATTGGTGGGACGCATTATCCTGAAAAGTTTACTAAAGAACTAATCGAGGGAGAATATGCACTGGGGACTGTAATTCCAAAACACGCTTTAGATTACGTGGATGAAGATCTATTTAACCACATTTTAGATAGAAATCAACTTGCAAATACTGCTTTGTTAGATTGGGGGGGAATGGGCCAAAATAAACAAAAAGTTTTAGATTTTCTTGAGAAAACTAATCTTGAGGTAATCAAACTTTGAATCTTGAACAAATGATATACAAAAAACTATTACAGGTTCCTCGAGGAAAAATCACAACTTATGGAGAATTGTCAAAAACAGTTGGTTTGAAGAATGGACACAGAGTCGTTGGACGAATAATGAACAAGAATCCTTACCCAGTAATTATTCCATGTCATAGAGTGGTGAATTCTAATGGACAGATTGGCGGTTATGCATATGGTAAAGATGTCAAAACCAACATGTTAAACAAAGAAGGAATCGAAATTCAAAATGGGAAAATTTTAGATTTTGAAAAAAGAATTTACAAATTCTAAGATTTTTGTTTTGATTTTACGTCTTCTATAAGTGTTCTTAAATGTGCTTTATTTCGAACTGTATTTCCACCAACTTTTTTGTATAATGCCCAAAATTGCTCATTAGTAATTTCTTTTCTGTCTTTTACTATCTTTAATAAATTTCTCAGAGAACGAATTTTCTTTACATACAACTGTTTTTTACCTACTCGTGCACCCTTTTTTCCCTTTTTAGAACCAGTGGTAGTACCACGTTTACTTTTTTGAATCCTTTTCTGTTTTGCACGACCTCGAGAAGTGCCCTTAAAGGATTTGATTTTAATTGTTTTTGCAGTAATTAGACTTCGAATATTCTCTCGTGTGATTGCATCTGCAATATCATCAAGACGTTCCGAATCAAACCATACACGATGAACTCCAACACCAGTAACTCTAGAAACCAGTCGTTTTTTTGACTTAAGATTTACTACCACTTGCTGTCACCCTTGCATTAAAAACTTTGAATTTATTTTCTATTGCTTTAGATACTACCTCTTTTCGTTTTTTTGTACCTACACTATGCCCAATTCTTATACCATCTGTCTTTGGATTTAATTGTTCTAAATCACTAACATTGTAAACCAAATTATCTGTAAAACCTGATGGATGCAAACCTTTTGCAGCTTTGGGACCACCATAACCAACTTTAACAATTCTTGGACGACTCTTTTTTTGCAATCTTTGATGGCTGTCTACTCCCCTTGGTTTTCTCCAATTCGTCTCTAATCTTTTGTAGCGCCAACTTTCACCTCTCTGAAATTTAGGCCTGCTTGAAGCAAGTTTTTTCCTCAATTCTAACTTCTCTTTATTGATTGGCATGAAAATGACTCTCGAATTTTTAAATAAATAGGTTCCTTACTTAATTTCAAAAATTATTTGAATAATAAAGAGATAATAAGGAATTTTAAATCGATCCGCTTATCTGATGATTTCATTCAAAATCTTAATTATGTTATTTGTAGGTGAAAACAATGACTGATTCAGCCATTGGAGTTACGAGTAAATTTTTCTCTCAATTAGAAAATTTTGGAATCCGCCCATCAAAAGTTCATAGGAATCTAAGTGCACAGCAACTTGTTGATATTGCAGTTAAAAAAAATGAGGGTGTAGTTACATCGACTGGTTCTCTTTCAGTCAAAACTGGTAAATATACAGGTAGATCGCCACATGATCGATTCATTGTCTATGATGGCCAGACACATGATACTGTAAATTGGGGAGAAATCAATCACCAATTTCCAGTTAGTAAATTTGATAAAATTTTTGAAAAAATGAAAAAATTCGTAGAGGGAAAGGTGCTGCATGTTTTTGATGGATTTGTTGGGGCAGATAGGGAAAGCAGGTTACCGATAAGAGTAATTAATGATCACGCATGGCAAAATCTTTTTGCAAGACAATTATTCATCAGACCTTCTGCAGCAGAATTAGAATCACATGAACCAGAATTTACTATAATGTGTATTAATGATTTTGAAGCCATTCCAGAAGTAGACGGCACTAACTCAAATGTTTTCATTTTAATTGATTTAACGCGAAAAATAGTGCTGATAGGTGGAACAAGTTATGCAGGTGAAATGAAAAAATCAATATTTGCTGTAATGAATTACCTACTTCCAGCTAAGGGAATATTTCCAATGCATTGTTCGGCAAACATTGGAAAAGATGGTGACACTGCTCTATTCTTTGGTTTATCTGGCACAGGTAAGACAACGCTTTCTACAGATCCCAATAGAATGTTAATTGGTGATGATGAGCATGGTTGGTCAGATAAATGCACTTTTAATTTTGAAGGTGGATGTTATGCAAAATGTATTAATCTTAGTCAAGATGCAGAACCCCAAATTTGGAATGCAATTAAGTCAGGCGCGGTATTAGAAAATGTTGTAATTGATAAACAAACACTTAAGCCAGATTTTGATGACAGCAGTCTAACAGAAAATACACGAGCAGCATATCCCCTTGATTACATTCCAGGAGCTGTAATTCCAAGCGTAAGCAGCTTTCCTAAAGTTATTGTGTTCCTTACAGCTGATGCACTAGGAGTTTTACCTCCAATTTCAAGATTAACAAAAGAGGGGGCCATGTTTCACTTTTTGTCTGGTTACACAAGCAAATTAGCTGGAACTGAACGAGGAATCAAAGAACCGAAAGCAGTTTTTTCAGAATGTTTTGCAGCCCCATTTATGCCCCGACCAGCAGCTGTTTATGCAAAAATGTTGGGAGAGAAAATTAAAAAACATAATTCATCTGTTTATCTTATTAACACGGGTTGGTCAGGTGGGCCATACGGTGTTGGTAAACGAATTAAGATAAAGTATAGTAGAGCAATGATAACTGCTGCTTTAACAGGGACGCTTGATATTGTAAAATACAGACATGATGATTTATTCAATTTAGACATTCCTACTGAATGCCCTGATGTTCCTTCAGAGATATTAGATCCAAAAAATACATGGATTGATAAAGACACTTATGATCATTCAGCAAAAAAACTATCCCAAATGTTTGTGGAGAACTTTAAAAAATTCAAAGACATTTCACCTGAAATTAAAAATGCAGGACCACACCTTGCCTAAAATTTAGTTTCTTAATTTCAATCCCACTAGTGAAATTATTATCATAACCACAAGTACAATAATGAAGGGTCGTTCAGGAATATCTAATAAATAAAGAAAATTAAAATTATTGTTGGACGATGGTGTTTTAACATTTACAGTATCATACACATCTATTGTTTTTTTATCTACATTGACGTTGGCTATAATCCAATATTCCCCACTATCTGTGACTGATATTGATGAGTCTTTTTTTGGTGTAACTGAGGTAATGTATGTTTTACCAGAATCCTTGTGTATTACAGAAATTTTTGCATAGGACCAATCATCGGGATTAGATATTATAAAATCCAATTTTCCATTTTCTTCAACCACACTAACAGAACCTTCTGTTTTGTGAATTATAACTGGAACATGATATTCAGTTTTTTCATCTTCAATTAGAATTACACCTTGAAATTCCCCAAAAACATCTTCAGAAACTAAAATAGTGATTTGTAAAGTGTTGCCGTTCTGTTGAAAATCAAAATTCACAACTTCTGGCCCGACAAATCCAACCTTAACCTCATTAAGATGTCCTTCTATGGTAGATAATTTCAAGTTAGAATTTTCAGTCGGCTTTTCGGTAGAAAGGTGGAATATTAAATACTGCGGAACGATTATGAGGTTAGCCTCAAACGCTCTTGTAATATTCAATCTTCCCGAACCAGTAGCTTCAAGAGAAAATTTGTTATCATATGCATCAAAAACAAAATCTGTAGTTGTTAGAAGAACGGACTTTATTTCCTCTGGATTTAAATCTGGATTTTTTTGTAATAACAAAGCAGCTGCACCAGATACATGCGGCGCTGCAAAACTTGTACCGCTTGTAAAGTTGTATTTTCCATCTATTAATGTTGTATTAATAAATGCTCCAGGAGCTACTAAATCAGGTTTAATGTAAAATGGTGATACGGGTCCTCTAGAACTAAAATGGGCAACAAAATCTGGATTGTAAAACACATTAAGTGTGGCGATTGTTTTATTTTGAAGAAGTTCTTTCAAAAACATACCATCTTCTCTAGATATTGATAATGTGGGAATTTTTGGTTGATAGTTAGGAGCTGCGAATTCATGAAGCAATTCACCAGAGAAAATACCTGGTTCATTGTTGAATACAACTATGGCTTTACCTCCTGCATTTGCAACATTATTTTCTTTTTCAGAAAAATACACAATTTCATCTTTTACATCACTTCCTCTTTCAACTAATACGATAGTATTAGAGAATGAACCCTCAGCAAGATCCCTCTCTCTTCCAAATTTCCCAAAAACAATTTCCTCTATAATTGGTTCATCTAATAGTGCTGTTCCAATCATAGGTAATACCTGAAACTGTTTTTCTTCTACCTTGAGAGTTGCTACAAAACTCGATGTAATGTTATTGTAAGTGGCGCCTACAGTGATCACTTTAGAATTTTTTCCAGGACTCCCTATAGTTCCAAACTCTGGACCATCATTTCCAGCTGCAGTTACTACGACTATTCCATTCTCTACTGCTTTGTTTACAATCTGATCAATTTTTGAATTTGTCCGATTTACTCCCAAACTAATATTGATAATGTCAACATCATCATTGATCGCCTGTTGAACAGCTTTGACAATTAGTTCAGACGGGACAGATTCTCCATCTTCTGAAACTTTGTAAGCAAAAATGCTGGCTTTTGAGGCAATTCCTTTTAGTTGTCCATCAGCAGCTATTATTCCAGTAACCTCTGTACCGTGCCCATTTGTATCGACAGGCATTTTATTATCCTCAACAAAATTGTATCCTCCAATAATTTTCCCACCAGGTCCAAAACCAAAAAGATCTGGATGAAGATGATCAACACCTGTATCTATTACTGCAATCTTGATACCTTCACCGTAATATCCCAAATCATTTGGAAAATTTACTCCCACATAAGGGCCACTTTTGTCTAATAAGACCTCTATTTCATTATCGAAATTAAACTGGAGAATTATGATCGAAAAAATGGCAATTATGACCAGAAAAAAAATCAACCTGTCATATGACATAATTTTTTACCATCTTCGCCAGTAAAAATTCCTTCCTTGGTAAACCAATAAATTGTATTACAAACGACCTCGAGTATGGGAAAATATACTCTACCCAAATTACCTTATGCATATGATGCATTAGAACCACATATTGATGCCAGAACAATGGAAATTCACCATACAAAGCATCATCAAGCATATACTGACAAATTAAATGCTGCATTGGAAAAATGCAGTCCAGAAATTCAGAACAAAGACATTCTTGACATTCTGTCAGATCTAAGTCAAGTTCCTGACGATGTAAGAGGTGCAATTAACTTTAATGGTGGAGGTTTTGACAACCACCGACTATTTTGGAATAACATGAAAGCAAATGGGGGTGGAGAGCCTGGCGGTGCAGTTGCAGATGCAATTAATACATCATTTGGAAGTTTTGCAGACTTTAAAGAAAAATTCTCATCTACCACTGCTGTGTTTCAGGGTAGTGGATGGGGATGGTTAGTTTACAATTCCTCTTCTGGAAAAGTCGAATACAAATCAATGCCAAACCAAACTAGTCCAAGAACTGAAGGTCTTATACCACTACTTGGTTGTGATGTTTGGGAACATGCATACTATCTCAAGTACCAAAATAAACGACCAGATTACATCACTGCTTGGTGGCATATCGTTAATTGGGACGAAGTTGATAGCAGACTTTCAAAAGCAAAATAAGATCAAATCTTTATTTTTTTATTCATTAATACCACTTCATTTCAACCTGTACAGTGAATGAATTTATAACCATCTTTTGGAGTTTTTTTGTAAATGAGTGAAAAAGAGGCCCAACAAATGTTGCACCAAATGCAAATACTAGAATCTTATTTTGCAGATTTTACGCAGAGAGAGAACACATTGATGAATGTTCTAAAAGACACAACATCTGCTATTGAATCATTAAAAGGAATTAGTGAGAAAAAAGAATCTGATACTCTAGTACCCATTGGTATGGGCACCTTTGTAAAAACAAAAATTTCATCTGATGAAAAAATTGTTTTAAACGTAGGTGCGGGAGTAGCCATTGAAAAAGATAAAGATTCTGCGATAAATATTCTAGAATCCAGAATTAAAGAAATTGAAGTGGCCCTGAAGGAAACTATAGCTCAAAAACAAGACGTTGCATCAAAGTTGGAGCAAGGAAAAGCTGAAATGAATCGTTTGGTTGAATCCATGTCTAAGGCCAAAAAATAAAGGAAAATACTATGTTTGATAAGTTACGTACTGCCTTTTCAAATACTGCAAAGAGTTTCAGTGAAAAAGAACTTAAAGAAAAAGATATCGATGATATTTTATTTCAACTGGAGATTTCTCTTTTGGAATCAGATGTGGCAACTGAAGTCATTGATTCAATAAAATCTGACTTAAAACAAAAATTAATTGGTTCCAAAGTTAACAAAAATGAGATTGAGAATTTTGTAAAAAATAGTCTGATTCAAAACATTTCAAGTCTGTTTGAAGCATCTGGCAGCATAAACATCATGCAAAAAATTCAAGCTAAAAAAAACAGTATAGAACCATACGTAATTCTATTTGTTGGCATTAATGGTACGGGAAAAACAACAACTTTAGCAAAAATAGCATACTTGTTACAAAAATCGAAATTTTCAGTGGTGATTGCGGCAGCAGACACCTTCAGAGCGGGAGCCATAGAACAGTTGAAAGAACATAGTAATCGTCTAAACCTTAAATTTATAGCTCAAAATTATGGTTCAGATCCTGCTGCAGTAGCAAGAGATGCTGTTCTTTATGCCAAGTCTCATAAAATTGATTGTGTTTTAATTGACACTGCAGGTAGAATGCAAACAAGTAAAAATTTGATGGATCAAATTTCAAAAATAAATAATGTTATCAAACCAGATATGAAAATTTTTGTGGGAGATTCATTGGCTGGTAATGATACTGTAAATCAGGCAAGGGAATTCTATAAACACACAAAGTTTGATGGCTCCATTCTGACAAAAAGTGATGCGGACGCTCGTGGGGGGGCTGCATTATCAATTGTAAAAATTACTTCAACACCAATTCTGTATATTGGTGTAGGTCAAGAATATGAAGATCTTCAGGAGTTTAATAAAGACGCATTTCTCAAAACTGTATTTGGAGCTACCGAAATAGTTGAAGAATTTTCAAAAAAGGAAATTTCGAAACCCACTCATGAAACAATGGAGAAAATTCAAGAAAAACCACAACCTGAAATTAAATCAGAATCACAATCTACATCTAAACCCAAAGAAGAAATTTTAATTAAAGAATCAAAGACCGAATCTTACAACGATCCTTTTGAAGGAGTAATTACTGAAGACATCAATCGTTATGTAGATTTTTATGATTTGACTCCACCAGAAAATGATGAACAAGCAAGAGTTCTAGCTAAAAAGATTAAGGAGTGGATATCCTCAGGTAGACCAAAACCATAAGAATAATCTTGGAATCAAACAATATAAAAAAACTAAAACAGTCATTATTTGTGTGATGGATTTAAGACATGAAATTAAAAACGAAAGATTTTCTCACTTTTGAAGAATTAAGCAGCAAAGAGCTATCTCTACTTTTAGAACTATCTATTAAATTCAAAAAGGATTTCAAGAAAGGAAAGCAACCTGCTTTACTTAAAAATAAAACACTAGCTATGATTTTTCAAAAGCCATCTACAAGAACTAGGGTTAGTTTTGAAACTGGAATGTTCCAACTCGGAGGCTACGCGTTAAATCTCTCACCGAGTGATATGCAGCTTTCACGGGGGGAAACAGTGGAAGATACTGTGAAGACTCTTTCCCGTTATGTTGACGCAATTATGGCACGTGTATATGATCACACTTTAATCGAGAAGATTGCCAAAAATTCTTCGGTGCCTGTTATTAACGGCCTATCAAATTCTTACCATCCTTGTCAAACACTTGCAGATCTGATGACAATTAAAGAAAAAAAGAAGAAACTCAAAGGACTCAAAGTCGCATGGATTGGAGATGGCAATAATGTTTGCAACTCCTTAATCTATGGTTGTTCTCGTTCAGACATTGATATTTCAATCGCAACTCCAAATGGATATGAACCAGACAAAAAAGTTGTTAGGGATTCTAAGAAAACAATTAACATTGAGCTGACAAACGATCCAGCTAAATCTGTAAAAAACGCTGATGTTATAATAACTGATACTTTCATGTCAATTCATATTAAAGATAAAAAAAGAATGAAAAAATTTCTTCCAAAATTTCAGGTAAACTCAAGTCTGATGAAACAAGCAAAAAATAATGTAATTTTTCTTCACTGTCTGCCAGCAAAAAGAGGAAATGAAGTCACTTCTTCTGTAATAGACGGACCACAATCTGTTGTATGGGATGAAGTGGAAAATCGTTTACATTCTCAAAAGGCACTTTTAACATCTCTTTTGAACATCTAACTTTCAGAAAACAACAATTTTTGACTATCTAAAACATCAACAATTGTTTTAAAATGTAGATGAGATTAAAATAATTTTGTATCTTTATGGGAGTATTACATTAATGTTTGATTGAACTTTGGTTGATTCGGTATTATCGCAAGTTACCCAGCTACGAGAAACTATTTGATACTCTGGATCAAACATAAGTTCAAGTGTTGGATTTACTCCTCGTGGAGCTGGGGCGCCTTCAACACTCAATAACTCTATCCTGATTTCCTCTGATGGCGACAATTGGAAGATTTTTGAAACTGTATCCCGTGCTCCTCTTTGAGACCAACTTAACTTACAATTTTCTGCTGTAACTTCTCCTTTATTTTTTATTGTAAACTTTGCTTGCATTGTATCACCTAAATTCACCAGTTCAGGTGTTTCAAAAGATGTGATTTCAATTTCTGTTTCACAATTGATGAAAAGGCAAGTAGTATTAAAAAAAAGAGTGACTAAAAAAATAATTATGCATGCTGGAACCCCAATAATCACAAAATGAATTTTTTTCAATGAAGCAAATATCCAATATGAGTACATAAATAAATAACTACTCACAAAATGATAATTCATAAAATTCTAGAATTGATGTAGATGAACTGAATTGAGGAATAATCTAATATTTTTTTTAAAATTGATAAGACTGTAAATGGCATTTTTCAGCTTACGTTTATAAGAGCAGATTCAAACTTGTGGCCTATAGATGGCACATACAAAAATATTGAGAAGAGTGAGACAAGAAAAAACAAACTATAAGAAAAGAACAGCTATGCTAAAGAGTAAATTTGATTTTATAACAGTTCATATTTCAAATGAAAACACTCAAGTTCAAATTCATAAACCAGAACTGTTTGGTGATAAAGTCATCGCTTCAGCACATTCAAGATATTTAATTTCAAAAGGTTGGAAGGGTTCTAGAAAAAACATGCCCGCAGCTTATCTTACAGGATATTTGGCTGGCAAGAAAGCAATCGGGAAAGGTGCAAAAAAAGCCATTATGTATAGTGGAACTAGAAAATATACTCAGAGAATGGCAGCAGCTCTAAAAGGTGTTTTAGATGCCGGTCTTGAGGTTTCAACAGATCCTGAAACACTCCCATCAGAAGAACGAATTAAAGGCGAACATCTTTCTGTGAAAAATGATGTTGTGCAATTAAAATCAACAATTGATAGTGAGGTTAAAACGCCATGAGTCAAACGACCGTAGAAAGACGTAGAAGACCTCCACGAGAAGAAGCGCCATGGATTCCAAAAACAAATTTGGGTAAAAAAGTAGCTTCGGGAGAAATAACCTCGATTGAAGAAATTCTTGAAAATGGTTTAAGGATTCAGGAAGCTGGAATTATCAAAAAACTATTACCCGATTTGAAATCAGAGGTGATAGGTGTTGGAATTGTTCAAAAAATGACACCTAATGGACAATCTACTAGGTTCAAATCAATTGTTGCAGCAGGAAATGAAAACGGTTGGTTAGGTATAGGTTCAGGAAAAGCAAAACAAATGAGAATTGCAATTGAAAAAGCGACAACCCAAGCTTTTCTTAATGTTAGTCCGATTAAGTTAGGGTGTGGAAGTTGGGAATGTAGATGTGATCAAAAACATTCTGTCCCATTCAAAGTTAGAGGAAAAGGTGGAAGTGTGAGAATAGAAATATTTCCTGCACCAAAAGGACTTGGTTTAGTAGCTGGTGGTAAAATAAAACGTCTTTTACAATTAGCAGGACTTAAAGATGCGTGGACATCTACAAAAGGCTCCACTACCACAATGAACTCCACATCAAAGGCAGTTTTAGACTGTCTAAGGCAAACATTTAGTCAGGGTTGAATTAAATTGGCAAAAGCATTTCTTGTTGTAAGAATCAAAGGCCAAGTAGATGTTCCACATTGGGCTAAAACTACCCTTAAACTTCTAAAATTAGAAAAAAAATTTCGTGCAACAATAATTCCTGCTCAAGAAAATACATTAGGAATGTTAAACAAAGTAAAACATTATGTTTCATGGCAAGAGGCAGAGGTATCAATGGCTATGGAATTGTTGAATAAGAAGGGAAGAAAATCTGGCTATAAAAAAATTACAGAAGAAGATATTAAAAAAATCGGATTCAAAAATATTGAGGAACTTGCTACATCCTTGGCTGAAGGAAAGACTACAATGACTAAATTAAAACCATTGAAACCCTGGTTTGCACTATCTCCTCCAAGACATGGCTTTAAGAAGAGCACAAAGAAATTGTATACACAAAAAGGCATTCTTGGACCAAATAAGGATCTTGGAAATTTAGTTAGGAATATGATTTGAAATGGCTACCAGGTATAGAAAAACCAGAAAATTAAGAGGCTCTAGAACTCATGGTTGGGGGCAAGTGGCTCAACATAGAGCAAGCGGTCACAAAGGCGGGGTAGGTATTTCTGGCCTGTTAAAACATCATTTTAGCTCGATGTTAAAGTATGATCCAGACCATTTTGGTCATGATTCCACTCATCCACCTCACCCTAATGTAACAAAGAAATGGGCAAGTGTACGTGATCTTGATGATCTGTTTGAAAAGTTTGGCAACAAAGACGAAGAAAAAAAGGTAATAGAACTAACTAGTAAAGGTTATGACAAACTTCTTGGCGGAGGAAAAATTACAAATGCATACACTGTCAAAATTCGACAATGTACTGCATCAGCAGAAGAAAAAGTTAAACAAGCTGGGGGCGAGGTGTTAACAACAAATGGCTGAAGGCACGGCTAATGCATTTGTCCGCAGGATAGTGACCAAGGTAGAACCATATATTCCTCAAATTCCCAAACCAAAGAAAAAACTTACTTTACAAACTCGTTTGTTATGGTCCGGATTAGCATTATTAATTTACATGATCATGGGTCAGACTCCACTTTTTGGAGCTACTACTCCTGAATTTGATTTCCTTGCATTTGCAAGAGTGATCTTTGCATCTCAACAGGGGACTCTTGTTGAGTTAGGGATTGGACCTATAGTTACAGCTGGACTCTTGATGCAGCTGTTGAAGGGATCAGAGATTCTAAAATTCGATTTCAAAAAGCCTGAAGAAAGAGGAATATTTCAAACTGCAACCAAGCTTGTAACTTACATAGTCATAATTGCAGAATCAGCGGTCTACGGAATTGCAGTGTATGGACCTGGAATTTTAGAACCAACTGTATTGTACATTCTGATTGGTCAGTTGATGATTGCATCAATAATTATCATGCTTTTGGACGAATTAATTCAGAAAGGATGGGGGCTTGGTAGCGGAATTAGTTTATTCATTATGGCAGGTGTAACTCAACAAATACTGTGGAGTTTATTCAGCCCACTGCCTGCAGGAGATGGAGGAACAATTGGCATAATACCATTCATTGGTCAGTCAATCATGAATAGCGACCTTTCGAATGTATTTTTCAGATCAAACCAACTCCCAAGTATATTTGGACTATTACTAACAGCCGGAGTATTACTAATTCTTATTTATACTCAGGGGATGAAAATAGAAATTCCAATAGTTTCGACAAAGTATAGAGGATTTTCAGCAGTCTATCCAATCAAACTCATGTACGTGTCCAACATTCCAGTCATCCTAGCATCTGCATTAACAGCAAATGCTGTTTTTATGGGACAAATGCTTTGGGCAAACTTTAACCCACAAAATAATAATTTATTTATGAATATTCTTGGGCAGTTTGATCCTACAAGCCCTTCTACACCAATTGGCGGACTAATTTACTATATCACTCCACCAAGAGGTCTAGAACTTGCAGTTTTAGATCCTACGCGAGCTGTAGTGTATGTACTTTTTATGATTGGGATCGTTGTAATATTTGGAAAACTATGGGTCGAACTAGGAGGATTATCGCCAAAAAGTGCAGCTAAAAACTTACTTGATGCTGATGTTCAAATTCCTGGATTTAGACGGTCTAACCAACCAATCGAAGTTTTGCTCAACAAGTATATCCCATCAGTAACTTTGATTGGTTCTATGATTCTTGGAGCTCTGGCTGGAATTTCGGATGTGCTAGGAGTGTTTGGAACCGGAATTGGTATTTTGCTTATGGTGGATATTCTCATTAACTATTACAACCAGTTAGTAAAAGAACAAGTAGAAATTGTAATGCCACGGCTTGGTGCGCTCCTTGGAAGAAAATAAGAAAGTTGTAATTGTTGGAATTCCTGGAGTCGGTAAAACCACTCTGATTTCAAAGATTGTAGAAATTCTTAAAGAAAAACAAAAGAATGTCAGTGTATATAGTTTTGGTACCGTGATGTTGGAGGAGGCAAAAAATGAAGGTATTGCAGATAGAGATGAACTAAGGAAATTATCAGTTGATAGGCAAAAGCATTTTCAAATAATGGCTGCAACAAAAATTGCCTTGAAAACGAATGATGTGGTAATTATTGACACTCATGCCTTCATTAATACCAACGAAGGATTCCATCCTGGATTGCCCCTATATGTAATAGATCTTCTAAAACCCACAAATTTTATCTCAATTTCAGCTAGGCCTGAAGAAATCTATAACCGGAGGATGAAGGATGGTACCAGAAATAGGGACATAATTTCTTTGGCATCAATCAAAAAAGAGTTGGCCGTACAAGATGCTATGCTTTCAAGCTGTTCTGTATTGTCCGGCTCTCCAATGAAACCTGTGCTTAATAGAGAGGGAAAGATTGATGAGACAGCTATGAAGGTAATTAAAGCAATGGGAATATGACATGGAAATCACAATAATCTTTCAATTTTTAGAGTCCATATTTTTGCAGAATGGTGGCAATGGTGGTATTTTTGACTTTATGGGAGGAGCTAGAGAGGGTCTTGGAAGCCCTGATCCTGTAATTAAGGGCATGATTGCTTCAATGTTTGCTATCAGTGGGTTTGGCATTTTGCTAAACATATTCAACTCTGGTGTGAGAAAAAAGATGGTAGATCAACTAAAGCTGAAAAGAATTATGAAAGAAACTCGGACGTACCAGAAGGAAAAAATGGCAGCATTTAGAGCTAAAGATAAGGAAAAACTAGCAAGACTTGAACAAAAATCATCATACATGAGCAAGATGAGTATGGAAATGATGCAGATGAACATGAGACCAATGATATTTACATTCGTACCTTTGATTTTGATTTTCTATTTTGTGTTACCTGTACTGTTTTCCTATACGGTAGCACTGTCTCCAGTTTCATTGAATGTCATACCTGCGGACTTTTTCCAGTTAACTTGTACTGCAGAAAAAGTTGCAGAACAAACAATTTGTACTCAAGAAAATGAAATCTTTCTTTGGGCGTGGTATTTCTTGTCGTCAATTGCATTTAGTGGTATGATTATGAAGTTGACAAAGACTACAATGGATTTAGGTTGACAAAATCTATTATCATTTCTGGCCCTCCTGCTATAGGTAAAACAACTGTTGCAAAACAATTAGCACTAGAATTTGGTTTAAAGTACTTGAGTGGTGGTGATGCCTTAAAGCAAATTGCAAAGGAAGAGGGATTTCAAGCAGAAGGAGATGATTGGTGGGATACTAGAGAAGGAATGAATTTTCTAAATCAACGAGCACAAAATTCTGAATTTGATAAAAAAGTCGATGAAAAACTCATAGACTTGTTTAACAAAGGCAGAATGGTCATCACTAGCTATACACTTCCATGGCTTGTTGATAATGGGATTAAGATTTGGCTTGATGGTTCTCATCAAAGTAGTGCAAATAGAATGAAGGGTAGAGACAACATGACAAAAGAAGATGCGCTTGACATTACAAAAAAGAGATACGATGAAAACAGAGCCCTTTACAAAAAAATTTACAATTTTGATTTTGGAGTGGATAAATCAGTATTTGATAAAGTGATTGACACCGATAACCTTGATGCAGCACAAGTTACTGAAATTGCAAAATCAATTGTGAAAGAGCTGCTTTGAAACTAAAACAACTACAAAACCTCACAATTATTGATCAAGACATTACAAATGATGAATACGGAACATATTATGATAAGAGAAATATTGAACAATTACTCAACTACGGTCTAATAATTTTGGACAAACCACCAGGACCAACAAGTCATGAGGTAGTAGCTTGGTGCAAAAGAATTCTAAAAATACCAAAAATCGGACACAGTGGAACTCTTGATCCTCAAGTAACTGGTGTTCTTCCTTTAGGTTTGGGTGAGGCCACAAAAGCTTTAGGCGTTTTGCTGCTCGGTCCAAAAGAATATCATGCACTTGGAAGACTGCATTCTCTTCCAACAAAGGAGAAACTTGACGATGTTTTGAATCAGTTTACCGGCGAGATTTTTCAAAAACCACCACAACGTTCAGCAGTTTTGCGTAGAACTAGAACAAGAAAAATTTTTGAAATTGAACTTCTAGAACAAAAAGAACGGCTAATACTTTTACGAGTTTTGTGTGAGGCAGGAACTTACATTAGAAAACTATACTATGATATTGGGGAAATCTTGGGCCCGGGTGCAACAATGGTTGAATTAAGACGTAGTAGTGTAATGCAATTTTCTGAATGGGACCATCTTGTCACCATGCATGAATTATCCGATGCATTTACTACTTGGGATGAGGAAAAGGATGATTCAAAACTTTTGAAATTAATACAACCAATCGAACATGTGTTTAGTGAAATCAAATCTGTAGTGATTAGAGATACAGCCATAGATGCAATGTGCCATGGGGCACAGCTTGCCATTCCTGGAATTTTGGAAATTTCGTACAATCTTAAAAAAGGAGATCTAGTTGCAATCTACTCTCAAAAAGGAGAGGTAATAGCACTAGCTGAAGCCTTGATGTCAGAATCCGAAATCCAAGATAGTGTAAAAGGATATGCATTCCAAACAAAAAGAATTATCATGGAAATCAGCACATATCCTAAATCTTGGCGTTCTAAACCAACTTTAAAAAATTAAGAAGATGGGGTTTGTATTTTGATTCCACGAGGACTTGTTATTGCAATGAGCATCGGAGTTATAGCTAGTGTAATTTTTGGATTAATTTTTGTGGATCTCAAAAAACCAAATGAATTGAATTTTGTTGAAGGCTCGTCTCTTACAATACTCACTGAAAAAAAAGATTTTGATAAAGGGGAAAAAATCAAAATTATAATATTCAATTCTGGCTCTGTTCCCCTCACATTTTCTGATTCTTCCTATGGATTGAGAATAAAAGGTTTGGATGGAATAATTCTTTATTCTCCAATAGCTGCTCAAGTGATTTCTGTTCTAGAACCAAAAGAGGAAAAAATATTCGAATGGGATCAAATAAAAAATGATGGTGATCCTGCTTTTGAGGGGACTTACAAAATCACATCGAGTGCATTGGACAAAGACAAAAAAACCATCAAGGAATCCATCACGATAAACATTTTCAAATGATTTTTGGATACGTTTTTTCTTTCCCTAACATGTTATATAATCAAATTTTAACGAACTATTTAGTCGCAAGACTGTGCCGGGGTCGCCTAGCCTGGTAGGGCGCGCGCCTGGAAATGATTCACCATACAGCGCGTTCTCGCAAGGGAACGAGAGTTCAAATCTCTCTCCCGGCGTTTATCTTTGTGTTTAATATCCTCACATGAAAATAGACAGACTGTAAGTATGCAGGTTCAGAAAAAGAAATTCCAGTGAGTACACATTGGGGTAGTGTCAAAGATGTAACTGAAAATTGTGCAGAGTATAGTCTATGTTAGGGTATACCTGAAAAACATGCAGCGTTTTGCGTTCTTGTTGGTTTTCAACGAACATTCTTTGATAAGTATTAGTTTTTTGTTTACAAGCATCATTCTCAAAGTTCGAGTCAACATATTTTACAAATTGATCCTGAAGATTTTCACTTTCTCCAATGTAAATTACATCTTGTTTTTTTATAAAGTCTATACACACAGACTTTGCTTTAACAAATTTTGCACTTTGAAGCCATACCAGAAGATTATCATCTTCTTTCTTATATGTTCAATTCGTTCTTGTAGAAAACTCTTCTGTATTTTACGATCCTTGTTTTCTGCTTTTAGTTCTGCATTTTCTTCTTCAAATCTTTTATTTTCCATTGTTATCTTTGTGAGCTAATCTTCTTCTGCTGCACCCTCAGGCTTTTTAAGACCAAGCTTCTCAACCAATTGATCACGCTTTTTATCGAATTTCCCAATTTCCTCTGCTTCTCTTTTCTCATCACCTTGGTATATCGTTCGGATAGGCCATGGTATCCTAATGTCATAATTTTTGAATTCTTCGTACATGATTGTTCTCATTTCACTTTTCATTCTAAACTGAGAACCATAATCTCGTACAAACACTCTGAGTCCAAAAGCAAGTGCTGAATCGTTAAAATCGTTAAACCTTACAACTGGATCACCTATATCTACATGTAGTTCTTTATCACACCCACAACTTGGTTGGTGTTCATCAAGGTACGGACATCTTTTCTGTCTGGCGAGGTGGATGCCCTGCCCATCCTTAACTTCTTTCATGGCACGTTTACCTATCTTAATTAGAATTGCTTCTACTTGCCTAGGATCATTTAGATATGAAACTCCAACATTAATACTGGCAGGAACAAGCTTGAAATCCTTAGTAAAGTTGATAATTTCTGCCGAAACGATTTGTTTTGTGGGAATAATTGCCAAAGACTCGTTGAGACCATGCCTGATATAGGTTACTCTGGGTGTAATTTTGTATACCAGGCCGTTGTATCCACTAGGTAGATTTATCCTATCACCTACTTTGATGATCTTGTCTTTTTTTATCGTGATATATGCAAAGTAATTTTCCATTGTTTCTTTTAGTGCAAGTCCTACACCAAGTGCAATTCCTCCAGTGGCAGTTGCTAAAACCACCAAGTCTATCCCCCACCATGTAACTACACCAAGCACTGTGACGACAAAAATCCCTATCGGGAGAATTTGTTTTGCAGATTTTGGAATTCCCTCTTTTTTCTTTTGTGAATATCCTGGTGGTTTTGAGCTTGGAACTAGCGGCTCATAGTTATTTTGTCTCTTTTGTTCTCGCCATATATCGATAGGATAAATTTCTTCTGGCACAACACCGGGTCTTAGTTTTTGTCCAGTCTGGTTTTTTCCAGTTACACAACTTTCATAATATTTCTCATATTTTGCTTTCTCAGATTTTTTCCAATCTTCAAACGGATCATCTACTAGTTTATCGTAATTACCTACAGATAACCCCTTGGAAGTACGATATTTTTCAAGAGATTGAAGACTCTCTTTTGTTTGAACATATTTTTTAAATTCATCATCTTTCATGTCGTAAGGAGTGGTCTTGGGCGGACTCCACTTGAAGCATTTGTAGAATAAATCATCATCGTCTAGAAATCCTCGCATGTCATACCACTTTTCGTAATCTTCTTTCTCCAGAATCGATTTGTCACGTTTTGTTAAAGCGATTGGAACTAGGTGTGATATCGTCCAACCAATTACTAATATGTTAAGGGAATTAAGAATTTTTGCGAATGTTTCAATAAGTTTTGATTCAGCACCCTCAGTTGTCTGCTCTAATCCAAATAGCTCAGTATTTTGTATGTATACATTAATCGATGATACTAAAGCTAATGCAAAAAATGGTAACACTGCCTTGCGAACAAATCGAGAAATATGTGGTCGTTTATAGTTGAATTTTTGGGATAAAATCCAATGAGAGAATTTATGGTAAATTATCCCGATAACTACCAAACCAACGATTAAAAAAGCAAAAGCTATTTGAATAGACTCTGAAGAAGCCAGAAGCTGCGGGATTGTTTCAAATTCTCCTACAGAAATCGCTGCAGTTCCGTTCTCAGCCATATTTACTTAATTAAGTCACAGTTTAATCTAGAATACAAAGGTTAAGATTGTAAGTAGGCATAGTTTGCCATATTTAAAAAGTAATATATCATCCTCTTAGAAAATAAAGTTCCGAAAAACTAAGATTTGGTACACTTGGATTCACAATCAAACATGTCTACCTTTCCAATACATTGATCATGTTTTTCGTTATAACATTTATCGCAAAAAAACTATGGTTCCAATTAATATGCTAGATTTTTATAACTTTCCTTAAAATAACGGAACAGTAAAATCAAATTAAAATGCCACAAACAAAACCAATTATATCAATTGAAAATGTTGTAGCCACTGCCTCTATAGATCAAAAACTAGACCTCAAAGACATAACAAAGAAATTTCCCGATGTAGAATGGCATCCAGACACATTTCCAGGTGCTGTCTTTAGACTAAGATCCCCAAGGACTACCACATTGCTTTTCCGTACGGGGAAGATGGTTTGTACTGCTGCAAAATCAGAAGAGATGGCAAGAAAGGGAGTAAAAACTGTAGTGCAAACGTTGAGAAAAGGTGGAATAAAGATAAAGAAAGATGCGATAGTGACAATACAAAATATTGTTGCCTCAATTAACCTAGGTGGTAAAATTAGCTTAGAGCAAGCTGCGAGAACATTACCTAGAAGTATGTA
>Ga0209980_10000405_pt1 | contig 23317 bp, 33 predicted proteins | sample CR02metaG_FD_183611 | JGI IMG/M metagenome (GOLD analysis project Ga0209980, IMG submission 183611) | Deep subsurface microbial communities from Mariana Trench to uncover new lineages of life (NeLLi) - CR02 metaG (SPAdes) (version 2) | ecosystem: Environmental > Aquatic > Marine > Ocean trench...
GTCTAATTTCAGATACAGCTGTTGGTTATTCTATGGCAAAGGGTTTAGTAAATAAAGTAATAGTTGGAGCTGACAGAATTTTACGAACAGGTCATGTGTTTAACAAAATCGGAACTTATCAGGTAGCAACCATGGCAAAACAACATGGAATTCCATTCTATGTAGCAGCTCCCCTTAGTACATTTGACCTAAAAAGCAAACCTGAAGAGGTAATAATAGAACAGAGAAAGGCAAGCGAAGTAACAGGTATTGGTGATAAGAAAACTGCGCCTGATGACATTAATGTAATAAATCCTGCCTTTGACATAACTCCTCCAGAGCTCATTTCTGGAATAATTACAGAGGAAGGTGTAGCAAAGCCGCCTTATGAGGAATCCATCAAAAAATTATTTGAAGCTAATTTATAGAAAGTTTTTATTGTTTTTCAGAGCATTATAAAAAATATGAGCACTGTTACCTCAGAAGCTATAAGAAATTCATTAAAGCAATGCATGGATCCTGAAGTTCCAATTAACATCGTTGACATGGGTTTGATCTATGGAATCGATGTTACTCCAAATAACGATGTTAATATTAAAATGACAATGACTACTCAAGGCTGTCCACTTCATGATACCCTTGTTCAAGATGCTACAAGGTATGCCAAGAAAGTTCCTGGGGTAAATAATGTAAAAATAGATATCGTTTGGGATCCACCATGGTCTATAGATAAGATGTCAGATGAAGCAAAGCAGATGTTCAAAGGTATGGGTACGGGCAGATCAACTCCAGCTCCAATTGATTATGAGACCGCATTGCCTCAAGGTGCTGGAAAACTAATCAAACAAGATGATGGTTCGATGGTTTTGGCAAATGAACATGAGCAAGGATTTATGGTAAATCAAGCAATCATTGATTTTTGGAAATCCTGCAATGGTAAAAGAAAGATAACTGAACTCGTTGATATTTTCGCACAGCAAACAGGACTCCAAAGAAACCAAGTTGAAAAAGAAGTGCTTCAACTTATAAATCAACTTCGCGATGGCGGTTTGATAGTTATTCCAAACCAACCAGAAGCTCCAAACGTTGAATTTAAGAAATAATTCTAAAATACATAATTTGAATTTGCACCATCAATGTTTATCACAACCCCTGATAGATACTTTATTTTATTTTCCACAATAGATTTTACAAAATTTCCAATCTCATCAGGTCTTCCAAGTCTTTTCATTGGAAGCGTTTTTTCATATTCTTCGACGTTTTCAAACAATTCTCGTGTTCTATCAGTATTGATTGGACCAGGTGCTATGTTTATACAACTTACTTCTCGCTCTGCAAATTTTTTGCTAAGAATCTTTAAAATGCTGGAAAAAGCAGAACGATAAGCACTTGAGATTACCAATTTTGGATTTGGTTCTTTTATTACACTTGAGGATATCAAGAAAATATATCCCCCATCACTAATGGAAATATTTTGCAATATCAAACAAAACCCTAAGAATAATTGATTGTGATATTTTAGCCATTCATCTTCAGTAACTGAGTCAAATTCCTTAGCAGGGGGCCCACCTGTATTCAAAACAAGAATATCTGTTTTTTTGTTTTTCTCAATGAAATTTTTCACACTATTCAAATCAGATGTATCCAATTCTTTTTTTGAGGTAGAAACAACATCACATCCAATAGATTTTAGTCCATTACTGATTGCTTTGCCAATTCCTCTTGAGCCACCAATAACGATAGCATTTGTCATATTACAATCACATGGATTATTGATAATTAAATTTCTTTGATCTCTGTTATGGTTCCTTTTACAGAGTCCATTTTTATGATTGCTTTTTTGTCTTCCCAGCCTAGAGCAACATACCAGTCTCCAGAATCTTCATCATATTTTGTTTCTAAGGTTTTAATTTGATTTGTTGAAGTGTTGTAGTTTTTTGCAATTCCAGAAACTGCTAAGGAAGTTGCATCTTTTTCCTTTTCAAGCCTTCGTTTCATTAATCCAATGCCTGGACTCATAAATTTTCGTGATAATCTTCATCTAATATAGTTAATGATTTGATCATATGGGGTAAAATGTTGTAATTCATTTATTTGAAAAACATTAATCATACTAAATATTCAACTAGAAATGTTAGCTGTGTCTTTAATTCAGAAATTATCAGACTCGTTTTCTTTAAAATCGCAATTAATCATATCCATTGTTTCTATTTTAACAATTTTTGGAACAGTTGTAATGATCTCAGCAGGGATATGGGATGCTATTTCTCACATTTTAAAACAACCTGAATTTTTTTGGACAATACAACATATTGCAGTATACATAGGCGTTATAATGATGGCTGGTGGTGCAATATTAGGAACAATTCTTCTAATTAAAAAACAAACTCATGGAAATCTGAAAAAGGGAATCAAAATAATTATTGTTGGCTCTGTCATTCAAATCATAGCTGGTTTTGTTGATTCCATCTCTCACGATGTTTTTGGAATTGATGGTTTACTGTCTTGGTCACATCAGCCACTTGAGCTTGGCCTGCTACTTTCTGCACTTGGTGGATTTTTGATAATTAAATCAATCAAGAATCAAAAACTCAAAAAAATTATGCCATTCTCAATAATGACACTTATTTTTGCAACTTGCTGGCTTGGGTTTAACCTTTCATTATTTGTAGGCGCAACTATTTTGTGCCTGTCAATTTATGAGATTTTCTCATCAGGCTGTGCAATTTTGTAATTTTTCAATTGTCTATAACCTGAAATCATCATTAACAAAACTCCCACAAATAGTGAAAATCCAAAATATTTCATCTGTGATGAATTAGTATCTCCAAACTCTATTCCTATTTGGATGGAATGATCTGAAAGATTTGTTACTCTAAGAATATAAACTCCAGAATTTGAAAAATCAAAATAGTCCACAACTGTTTTTGTTTCAATTTTTTTATCAGCTATTATATGTTCATCTGAATCAAGAATTTGAATAAAAACCGCATCTCCTAATTCTGGAAGAGATACTTTGTAAAAACCGATTCCTGAATTTTGCAATTTCAAACCTAGTGATGTGGTTTGTGCCACATCAAGTTGAAAACTTTGAAAAACTTTTTCACCTTCAGAGAATATTATTCCTACACCTACAGTACCAATTATGCTCAAAACCAAACCTATTTTGAACAAAGATAGTTTTTTCATCACCCAAAATAGAATTTTCTTTCATAAATAAGATAAGATAAACTGATTTTGATTAACAGGGCTCGGAGGGCTTCGATCCCTCGATCTGGCGGTCCGAAGCCGCCCGCACTGTCCTGACTGTGCTACGAGTCCAAAAAAGTAAGAATTTAACGGGCTAAAATATCTGTCTAGACACTTTGAAAGTTTCAAAGAAAGTAATAGGTGTAGAATATGCAATTAGAGATATCGTTGTTGTTGCACGAAAGTTAGAACAGCAAGGAAAAAAAATAGAATATTTTAACATTGGTGATCCCGCTCAGTATGGTTTTCACCCACCAGACAATGTCAAAGAAGCTTTGATAAAAGCTGTCAGAAATAATGAAAACTATTATTCGCCGTCAGAAGGAATTCCTAAATTACGAGATGCAATTGCTGAAAAAGAACATTCCAAAGGACTTTCGGTTGATGGTGATGATATTCTTGTAACAAACGGAGTTTCGGAAGGACTTGATATGGTAATCTCGTCTATTGTTGAAGCAGGAGATGAAGTCTTACTACCTGGTCCATATTATCCCCCATATGCTTCATACGTAAGGCTGCGTGGTGGCATTCCAGTTGAATTTGCAGTTGACATGAATAATTCTACTCCTGATATTGATGACATTCGTTCTAAAATTACATCAAAATCAGTTGCAATTTGTCTTATTAGTCCAAATAATCCTACCGGAGTTGTATTCAGTGAAAAATCTCTGAAAGAATTAGTAGATATTGCAAATGAACACAATCTCTACATTCTTTGTGATGAGATTTATGATCAGATTGTTTTTGATGAAAAATTTGTAGGAATCGGAAAGGTTGCTGGTGATTCTCCGGTAATAATCTTGAACGGTTTTTCTAAAGTACATTTAATGTCTGGATGGAGAATTGGATATCTCGCCTTTAACAAATCACCAAAACTTGATGATATTAGAGAACACCTACCAAAGCTTGCAAGGGTGCGAATTGCAACAAATCTACCAGTTCAACATGCTGCATTAGAATCACTAAGAGGTCCTCAGGGCTACATTTCTGAATATGTTTCTGAGCTAAAAAAGCGAAGAGACTTTGTAGTAAAAAGGCTAAACAGTATTCAAGGATTATCATGTTCTAATCCAAAAGGAGCATTCTATGTGTTTCCCAAAATTGAAAACAACAACTATGGCTCAGATAAAGAATTTGTTCTAAGTCTGCTGGAATCAAAAGGCGTTCTTGCTGTTCATGGTTCTGGATTTGGAACAAAGTATGGAAGTGAACATTTCAGGCTGGTATTTTTACCAAGCATAGAAACCCTAGCTTCTGCCTTGGATAAAATAGAAGAATTTGTGAGTCAATAACTCCAAACTGACAGCTTTTTTGGAGTTATCTCTAAAATACAATCAGTTTCATCAAATAATTCTTTTGCAGATTTATTTTCCAGTGTTCGAAAATATCTTTTTAGAATTTTTTTTGCAAGTCTTGAAACTCTATTTTTATCAACTACAAGTTTTGCAGTACCTCTTCCCATCACACCATAAATTTGGGGAGAATGTATTCCAACATCAACACAGAAACTAACGAGTTTGTTTTTCTTTACATTTTTGGCTTTCTCTGTTCTGGTGTTGGTACCTACGTAGAATTTTTTTCCATCAAACCAGTACCATACAGGAACAATGTGTGGTTTTCCTCTTTGATCAATTGTTGCAAGGCGTAATACTTTTTGAGTTTTTAAAAATTCATCTCGTTTGGTCATGCTTTTTTCTAAACCCTAATCCAATCAAAAAAGCTGCAAATAGAATCATGGCAATTGACACCTTTTCATTAGTTAATTCTGAATTTAGCAAAAAATCAAGAACAAATTCAGGACCCCATAGGATTAGCTGGCGTACTAAAACTATCAAGGCCACGACAATGAAAAGAGTTCCCATCGCAGTGTACCAGTTTCTTCCACGACGGTAATATTCTGGATTCATTGTTTTACAAATATGATCTATGCAATTTTTATTCCTGGATTCTTTAGATTATTTTTGATCATTGCATTTAGCAATAATGGCGTTGCCATCTCTGCAAAATAAGACAATGCACCTTGCCCCAAATAAATTGGCCGTAACCCTTTGATTTCCTTGATTAATCCGTTAATAACATTAACTGCATCCATATCATCCCCGCAGACAAAAATATCACAATCTAATGATATGGTAGGATCTGCCAATTTTTTTTCAGATATGACATGAAATGCTGAAACAAGTTTAGATTTGTCTTTCATGTATTTTTCAACAATCTGAAATGAATACGGTTTATTTTCTTTTAATGGTATGAATTCAAAACCACGATCCGTTTTTGTCATTGGAACTATTGGTGACACCACAATACAACTATCTTTAATTTGTGGAAGTAATTGAGAGCACGCTGATTCTGTATTTTCATATTGAATTGACAGAATCAACACATCACTTTCTTTTGCAATTGAATCATTATCATTTCCTTTTATGCTGCCATTGATTTGTACATGAACTTCTTTTGCAAGGTTTTCGTATTCTTTAGCGGAATTTGCAGCTCTTTTGGCATCCCGTGAACCAATCAAAATGTCATGATTAACACACCATCGTACTGCGAAACCTTTTCCCATTCCCCCAGTTCCACCAACGATCCCAATTTTCATTTACTTCGATCTGGCAATCTTATTATTATCTCTATTTGCAATCCGAATCGATATTGGGTTCAATAATTTTTCTTAGACACGGCCAGGCAAAAAACAACACAGAAGGGATGCTGGTTGGCAGGACACCTGGTGTACCACTTACAGAAAAGGGAATAAATCAAGCAAAAACAATAGCAAAGTTTCTCAAACCAATGAATATTTCTGCAGTTTATACTAGTCCAATCGAAAGAGCCCAAAAAACTGCAGAAATTGTTGCAGAACACAATTCCGTTGATTGCAAAATTGATGAGAGATTAATTGAGCTTGATATGGGAAAATTCACAGGATTACTACATGATGAAATTTTTAAAAGCCATGGAAATGTTTTCTTGAAATTCTATGAGGGTCAAATTGAAATTGCCCACAATGGGGTCGAAACATTTTATGAAGTTAGTAAACGAATACAGAGTATGGTTGATCATGTTTTAAATGAGCATCCTAATGAAAATATTGTTCTTGTAACTCACATGGACCCAATCAAATCAATGCTTGCCTCAGTAATGGATTTGAAACCACAATCTTTGTTTGAATTGATAATTGCAAATGGCTCTCTTACAATTTTTAGAGAAGCAGGAGGAAAATTATCTGTTAAAGCAATCAATGTTATGGATCCTGCTCGATTCGATCAAGAATGGTAGCTGGAAATCTTCAAAACCCTTAAATAGAAAATTCAGGTCACGACAAATCAACTGATAATGAGGAACACAATTGGGTTACTTTTGGTCTTAACCGTTCTTTTCATTATTCCAACATTAGAATACGCATTTGGGCAAGAGGAACCCGGCAAATATCTTAACCGGAGAGTAGAGATTTGGAATCTATTTTTCAGGTTGATGGTAGTAGCATTTACAATAGGAGCTGTAGTTTCTGGAACTTTGGTTTGGTTGTGTATCAGATTTAGGGAATCAAATCCAAAGGCTAAACCAACAAAATATGAAGAGAGTGGAGCGTGGTAAATAGTTGTCAGAGCATGGTAACTGGCCAGAATGGGTATACATAGGCGTAGTAGTTGCATTACTTGTTTGGGTTGGAGCAGAAGCATGGAATATTGAAAGACTAGTTGAGGAAGTACCTGAAGATGCTCAAGTTATCAAGGTCACTGGTCAACAATGGTTCTGGTCTTTTGAACACGAGGATGGAACAAAAGAGATTGGAGAACTTCATCTGGTAAAAGGCAAAGCCTACAAGTTTGAGGTAACCTCAAAAGATGTTATTCATTCATTTAACATTCATGATTATATAGTACTAATGGATGCTGTACCTGGTAGAATAAACATAGTTTGGTTTGCACCTGACGAAGTAGGTGAGTTTGAAATCCAATGCAGGGAATATTGTGGATTAATTCATTATAACATGAGAGCAAAACTCTATGTTGAGGAAGCAATATGATACTAAATCTAATTATTGTTAAAAAAATCGAGTCATTCAAAGGAGATAAAATATGGTACTAGAACTGCAAAAACCACGACCTATTTGGCAAATAATGTTCTCGACTCATCACACTGATATTGGATTACTTTATTTGATCACATCCCTTGCGTTCTTCTTTATGGGTGGCGTATTAGCTCTTGCAATGAGATTAGAGCTATTTTATCCAGGTGCGCAAATCATAACAGATTCTATGACATATAACAGAATGTTTACTGTTCATGGCACAACTTTGATTTTCCTTTTTATCCTACCGTTTGCATCTGCAGCTGGAAACTACTTTGTTCCAATTATGGTGAGGTATAAAGACATGGCCTATCCAAAACTCAATGCAATTGCATTTTGGATGATTCCTCCGGCCGCTGCTTTGGTTTGGCTTGGATTTGCTGACTTTACCTGGTATGCACAACCCCCTTACTCAATAATTAGTGCTCCAGGACCTGCTGCAGACATGTGGATCTTTGGATTAAAGATTCTAGGCATTTCATCAGTTCTTGGTGCAATTAACTTCATAGTTACTATAATGAAATGTAAACATCCTGACTTGCCACTATCAAAATTACCATTATTGGCATGGTCATTCCTGACCTCTTCGTTGATTATTCTTGTTGCAATTCCCACCTTCGCTGCCGCACTCCTAATGTTGCTTACTGATAGACTTGGGGTTTCAGGTTTTTTTAATCCTGCAATGGGGGGTGATCCAATTGCTTATTCTCATATGTTTTGGTTTACGTTTCATCCCGAAGTATACGTACTTGTAATTCCAGCAATTGGATTCATGTATGATATAATTCCCCGATTTTCAAGGAAACCCATTTTCAGTCATAGCTCAGGTGTCTTTGCCTTTGTATTGATAGCTATAGTGTCATTTGCTTCTTGGGCTCATCACATGTATGCAACAGGTATGTCATTTACAGAAAAAACAGTTTTTATGGTTGGAACTTTGGCAGCTGTTCCAGCATCTGCAATGCATATTTTCAACTTCTTGGCTACAATGTGGGGTGGTAGAATCAAGTTTAAAACTCCTATGCTGTGGTCAGTTGGTGCAATTGCATTATTCTTCGCAGCAGGAGCAGGAGGTGTAGTTAATACTGCAATGCCTTTGGACTTTATCACACATGATAGCTATTGGGTTGTGGGTCACTTCCACCTGTTTGTGATGGGAACCATCGCATTTGCTACATTTGGTTTTGCCTACTATATTTTCCCCTATGTTACAGGAAGAATGTATAACGAGAAACTGGGTCAGATTCACTTTATTATTTCATTTATTGGAGCTATTATGGTATTCTTTACACAACATGTACTTGGCTTATTTGGAATGCCAAGAAGAATTTATGACTATCCGCCCATTCCTGAATGGATTATAATGAACCAGATTGCAACCTTTGGCGCAATTTTACTTGCAATAGGAGCTGCGGTTTGGTTAGTAAACTTTGTCTATAGTATGGGAAAAGGCAAACCAGCCAACATGGAAGACCCATTCGAATTAGGTGGCAAATACTATTACCCATACCAACAAAAAACTCCACATCACGATTAGGTGAATTTATTGAGTCAAACAGAAACAGAACATCCACTAGGAGAACTAGAGCATCCAATTTTTAGAACAAGTCCTGAAAGAGCAGTAAAGATGATGGCAATCATGTTAGGTATCATCATTATAGGAGGAATTATCTTCTTTAGCATGTGGGATTACTGGATATCTATTCCACCAGCTGTGACACAAATGAAAGCTGCAGAAACAGCACCGCCAGCTGTTGTAACTGGAAAAGACATCAATGTTTCACTAACATTTGTAGAGTCTTCTGATTTTAGAACACTTGCGTTTAATGCATTACCAGGAGAAGCGGATCACAATCCGGAAATCCGTGCCAACGTAGGTGATAAGATCATCTTTGATGTTACAAATGGTGGAAAATCCTTCCATGCATTTGGAGTAACACAAGAAGAAGAAGGATTTGGTTTTATTATTTCAGGATCACAAATTGCTTCTGCAAACAATCCATTAATACCTGAAAAAGGAGGAATCTCAGAATTTATTCCATCAGAGGAGGGAGTTTACTATTACATATGTACTGTTCCTGGCCATAGGGCACAAGGAATGGAGGGCAAAATCATCGTTGGTGCAGCTCAAGCTCCTCCAAGTGGAGAGGCCGCAGAACCAACAGGAGTAAGTCATAAATTCGAACTTGATTTCGTCGAGTCCGATGATTTTAGGAATTTGGCATTTAATGCTCTTCCTGGAGAAGAAGGACACAATCCAGAAATTAGAGTAAATTCTGGTGATGAGGTAACAATCACAGTAACCAATACAGGAAAATCATTTCATGCATTTGGGGTTGTAACAAATCCTGAAGAACTAAATTCAATTGTGTGGAACTCTGCAATTAAAGCAGCAACAAACCCATTAAAACCAGGCGAATCGGGAGAGATCACTTTCGTAGCTGGAGCACCTGGTAGATACTATTACATTTGTACTGTTCCCGGTCATGCATTACAAGGAATGCAAGCAACCTTTATTGTAGAATAATATTGATTTTAAAATATCTTTCACTCACATCGTTAATAATTCTGTACACTTTGATGTTTATTGGAGGATATATTTCTGCAGCTGGCTTGGGTCTTACATGTCCTGACTGGCCTTTATGTCCTAGTGGTATATTTCCAAATGAGAAATATTTTATTGAATGGACACACAGATTAATTGCAGCTATTACTGGTATCTTGGTTGTTGCTATAACAATTGGTAGTTGGATTGCCAAAAACTCTGATAGAAAAATAAAGGTGACAAGCACCTTAGCAGCAATTTTTGTTGTTACTCAAATTACCTTAGGCGCTATTGTGATTGATTTAAAACTTCATGCTATTTTAGTCGCTATTCATTTTGGAATTGGAATTCTTCTGTTTGCCATGGTTCTACTTACTACTCTGTTTGCCTTCAGACTAGACAAAAACACATTCGAAACTAGAGTTTAGAATTTTGATTTTAATTTTCTAAACCTGTTTGGGAGATAGATATATACTAAAACTATAGCGATAATAACACTACCTGTCATTATACTGAAAAAAAATATGTAGCCAAATGGAGATTGTGTACTCATGTTAAACGTGTATGTTAATACCCCTCCATTTTTTGCTAAATCATACAAATCCACCCTAAAAATGTGATTTCCAGATCTTTCAAAAACATAATCGGTTTGCCAATGTCCTCCTTGGTGAGACTTTGGTTTAATCTCATCTACCAATTCATCATTAAAGAAAACGCGAACTCCCATTGTGAATCTATCTAATTCATTAAAATCAACATCTTGTACTTGAAAAATAATCTGAGATTTTTCTCCAACATTGGGAAACTCTGGTAATGTTGCAATCTGAACCCTATAACCACCAATTATCTGTTCTGCGGAATTAAACAATGAGTGTGCATCTGCCTCATCAATTAAGGGGATCGATAAAAAAACTAAAAACCCTAAAACAAAAAATGAAAAGCCATTTGTCATTTTCGAAATATGATTAACTTCCATTGAATATATTGTAAAGGAATTTCAAATCAAAAAATTGACAAAACCTTTAAATCCAGACTGGCGAAACATCCAAGCGTTGACCGTTGTAAGCAAATCTATTGACATTAAATCACCTATTGATACAGTCTTTACCTATTTTGCAAGACCTGAACACGTTTCTGATCAGATGTCAGACAAAGGCGTTGGAATGACTGTAATTCCAATGGACATCAAGGACGGAATGGGAGTTGGCACAACATTTAGAATTATTGGCGATTTTAACGGTAAAAGATTAGAGTGGGATTGTGAAACAACCGAATTTGTTAGAGAAGAAAGAATATCTGCAAAAATGATCGAGGGCCCATTTAAGAGATGGGAAATCACAAATGAATTCAAGTCATTAGGTGGCAATCTTACCAGAGTCATCATGACAGTAGATTATGAAATGCCATTTGGTCCATTAGGAATTATCATGGATAAGGCAAAGTTTGCAAAATCTGCAGAACGTGGAATGGAAACTGCGCTTTTTAAGGTAAGAGGATTGCTAGAAGGAAACGGTTCAATACCAGTATACATCACATTAGATGCATACCAAAAACTCTTAGCAGAAAAGAAAAAGATGAATAATGTTCCAATATCAACTGTACTTACCGCAATTTTAGAAAAAAACAGTGAACTTGAAGCAAAAGTATCACACTAGAATTTTTTTAATCTCAACTCAAAGTTAATACGACTCTAACGGTTGCAATTTTTGTTGGGTCTATGGCTCAGCCAGGTAGAGCACCGGACTCTTAATCCGGCTGTCGAGGGTTCGAATCCCTCTAGACCCGCCATAGAGTTGACATGGGTTTCCAGTGTTCTCATTAGATTTGATTTTGAATTTTATGTTGCTGTAAAATTTAGGTTCAGTACTTCCAATTATCGTCAAGACCATTCCATAATGAACGGAATGGTTTTGGATCTTGGCCTATTTCCTCTTTAATCCTATTTTCTATTACAAAAAAGAAATTCTCTAAGGCATCTACGCCCCCATCATCATAAATCTCTTTGCCGACTTGGGAAATTCGTTTCTTTTTTTCATCTACCTCACTAGAATCAGAATTTTGAAGACAGAATGTAGCTAAATCAATCAATTCCTCCTCTAGCATGAAATCCAATGCAAAGTATTGACTTTACAAGTCTATATACTGTTCATTGCTGACTCAAACTTTTGGAATATTGCTTCTTGTTTATCTAAGAGGGTTTCCATTTCAGGATATAATTCAGGTGAGTTTTTTCTGTAAAGTTTGATAAATTCAGAGTTTGATGAAAAAAATTCTCTTATTGTAGTGATAACTTTTTCTTGATGTTGAATTTTGTTTTTCAATTCCAATATGATTTTTTCATTAGGGTTTTCAGACATGATTCAATACTGTTTCATTAATTCATGAAATTTTTGATAAATCCTATCTTGTCGCTCCAAAATTTTATTTAACTTTTCATCATGTCTAGCTTTCTCGTTTCGATATTGTTTGAGAAAATTAGAAAGATATGTTCCAAAAAATTCCTTTAAACTATTTACTATCTGCTTGTTTAGCTCTATCTTTTGCCTAAGTTGCTTAATCTGTTCTTTGTTTTCAGATGACATTATTATTTCCACTATACTTTTAGCGTACTTTCTTAATGAAATATGGATATGAATAAGAATATTGAGATTGCTTGGCACTATCATAATGGTACTAAACATCCTAATGGCTCACTGATGAGCCGTTTTCATTTCTATAATCCTGCCAGCAAGCCATACCCATACAAAATATACAAAGACCTTCCCTCCACTGCCTTGCCACTTGAAAAATCAGAAAAAGGCGTCTCTACCATGAAAGCAATTTCAGCCAATATCAAATTGAAAGAAGGAAGACAAATTCCTGACCTGAATGTTCTTGCAAGGATACTTTACTTTTCTGGTGGAATTACAAAAACTATTAATTTTTCTGGAATAGGGGATGTAGAATTTCGAGCTGCTGCCTGTACCGGCGCATTATATCATATAGAACTTTATGTTGTATGCCAAGACATTCCAGGTCTTGAAGCTGGAGTCTATCATTTTGATCCCAAAGAAATGAAACTACGACAACTACTAAAAGGAGATTATAGGGGTGTACTTGTTTTAGCTACTGGAAATGATATTAATACAGAACATGCCCCTGTGATTCTGGTTTACACAGACATCTTTACAAGAAACACAGTCAAGTACCAAACACGGGGATATCGTCATGCGTTTTGGGACTGTGGAACAATAATCGCAAATACACTTGCTATAAGTTCTGTACATGATCTGGCTGCCAAAGTCATCGTTGGATTTGTAGACAAACCAGTAAATACACTCCTTGACTTGAATCCTGATAAAGAGGTATCTCTTGCACTTTTACCAATAGGATTCACCAAGAATGTTTCAGGTAAAGAGATTCCAGAAGTAGAGTTACAAAATTTAAAAACCGAACCTCTTTCAAACTACGATGTCGATGATCCAGAAATACAGAGGATTCATCAAGCTTCATCATTAACCTTACTAGATGAAGTGAATGACTGGCATAGAAACGCCCCACAAATCACAATTTCCTTAAACATAGGAGCTGCTATCCCATTACAATCATCTCTTGAGAATGGAATCCCCACAAACTCCCTTGAATCTGTTATAATACGACGTGGGTCTACACGAGAATTTTCTCGGGAATCAATTTCATTGCAACAATTTTCTACAATAATTTATTATGCAACTCGAGGAATTCCAGCTGATTTTCTAAAACAATATGGTAATTCGCTAATTGATTTATACATAATAGTTAACTCTGTAACCGATTTGGGATCCGGTTCATATTTTTACCACCGAGAAAAAAACGTATTCGAACTGCTTAAAGAAGGAAAATTTCGACATGTGGCAGATAACCTTGGATTGAATCAAGCCCTTGCTGCAGATGGTAGTGCAGCTATATTCTTAATGAGTGATTTGAATAAAGTTCTAAAACATTTGGGTAACCGAGGATACAGAGCAGCCCAGCTAGAAGCCAGTATCATTGGTGGAAGACTATATTTGGGCTCTCATGCATATCGCCTAGGAGCAACAGGCTTAACATTTTATGATGATCTAGTGACTGATTTCTTTTCGCCCCACGCAAAAGGTAAAAGTGTAATGTTTATGATTGTAATTGGCAAAAAAGTATAATTATTTAAATCTGGATCTTTAACAAGGCAAACAAAAATTTTTCAAAGACGAAAACAACTATGACGGAGTTAAGATTTTGACCATGAATGGCTTGAATGTTGAAGAAACAATAGATCTAATTGAGCAATTATTAAAATTGAAAATTGGTGATGAAGGCAGGCTACTTTACATAAAAAATTCATTGAATACGGGCAAGAAAATTTACGAGACCGATAAAAAATATTTGGAACAGTGGAGAGAAAAAATAAAAAAGATTAATGTAGAAACCAAAAAACCCTTACTTCTTTCTGAGGAGAACGCAAAACAGGAACTAAATATTATTGGAAGGCTAGAAAAGGCAGAAATAGGCAATCCTCAAAGATTACTTACTATTAAAAAAGCATTGACAGAGGGCATAGAAATGTCAGATGAGAATCATCAATATTTGAATAAAAAATTCGAACAACTTGTAAAAACCGATGAAAATGAAAAAATGTTTTATGAGGCTATTAAAGTAATTGAAAAATTACAAGAAGTTGAAATAGGTAATTCAGAAAGACTCCAATCAATACAAAATACTCTGTTAAAAGGCTCTGAACTTAATTTACAAGACATCAAGTATTTTAATGAAAAAGCAGATGCACTCAAAGAACTTGAAGATTATGAAAAAATTTTATCTGAGAAAAAAGAAAAAGTCACATCCTCAACAATCAAAACCTCTACAGTCAAGCAAGATTCTACACCATACGAACTGACTGTTAACTTGAAGATTTTCGATATTGTTGTTTGGGCCGCATCAATATCATTTACAATCTGGATTTTTGGTTTACTTGTAGCTGACTTGGGTCCAATTCATGGTCCCCTCTTAGGCCTTGCTGCAGGTTTAGGAATCTGTGGAGCGGTCATACGAAAAATACAAGGCAAATTTAAGCAAGTTCAACCTTAACACAAATGTTCAGTACACTAGTCATAAAAAACTAGCTAGTAATCTAAGTTACAAACTATAATTTTTGAAAATATACATGGATCTGGAATTTATAAAATAAGGATAACTAACCTTGGCACTCACCGTACCAAATCCTTCTAAACTTGCTGAAAATAATCAATGCTTACATTTACAAGAAACCAATTTTGTGTCAAAGGCACATTCATGTGGTCCACCAGACCTAGCATTCATGGGAATTTCTTTCATGCAATCTTCATGTCTTCCTTTTTTGCAAAACCAGCAAATTTCCGATTTATCAGATGAATCCGATTCCATTTACTCTCAACTCTACTTGAGATAGGTAAGCCATGAAAGAAATCTCTCATCCTCTCCAATAGAAACTTTCTTGAACGATTTTTGTAATGCTTTTGTAACCTTGCCGGGTTTTCCATTACCTATTCTTACATTATCAACTCGAGTTACAGATTTTACTTCAGCTGCTGTACCAGTCATAAAAACTTCTTCAGCAGCATACAGATCCTCCTTTTCAATATCAGTTTCAATCACATGTCCTCCATTTTCTTTAATAATTCGAATTATGCTATCTCTTGTGATTCCTTCTAAAACTCCGGATGTGAGAGGGGGAGTTATTATCTGAGCGTCGTTTACAATGAAAATATTCTCAGCACTACCCTCTGCAATTTTTCCATCATAATTTAACATGATAGCTTCATCATATCCTTGTTTTAATGCTTCAACTCTTGCTAATGCAGCATTAGAATAATTTGCTGCCGCCTTTGATTTCATAGGTTGAGATCTTGAATCAATTCGAATCCAACTTGAAATCTTGCATTTTGCACCAGAATATTTTCCAGCCTTTGACTCGCCAATTTTCCATTCCCAACAGGCAATGGAGACATCAATGTTGTCTAGAGGGGGTGTTAACCCAACTGCTCCAACTCCACAGTATGCAATTGGTCTAATGTAACACTCTTTGAGACCACTTGTTCTTACTGTTTTAATTATTGCATTTGAGATTTGTTTTTTAGAGTAATCCATTTTCATTGAATACAACTTTGCTGAATTAAATAATCTGTCAATATGTTCTTTTAATCGAAAAATAGCTGAACCTTTGGGAGTGTTATAACATCTAATTCCCTCAAAAACTGCTGTTGAATAATGCAATGCATGAGTTAATACATGTACATTGGCATCCTTGAATGGAACTAGCTTCCCATTCATCCAAATCTTCTTTCCATACTTCATAGAAAGATGGGAAAATAATAGCAATTTAAAGAATTAGCTTAGTACAGCCTTGTCGTTTTGGAAACTAAATATTCTGTGAATAAGAAATTATATTTATGAATTGGATTTTAGGAGGTATTGCTATTGCGTTATTAATTTTTGGACTTGTTGGACAAGCTTTTGAAATGAGACAAATCCGCGTGTCAACTTATAGAGATGAAGATCTTGCCTCTTCAAACATTTTCATGAATAAAAGAAATTTCAAATGGTATGCATTGATTGGAGCTGGAGTTGCAATTTGGTATTTAGCACAAGGCTCATTATAATGAACTATATAGATCAGCTCTAAATATCAGCAAGTTCTAATAATATTAACGCGTGTTTTGGGTAACGCCGGATTGATTCGCGATAAAGATCCAAGAACAAACCCACCTTGGCACTATTGGATAAAACCTTTAGCGCCATTGAGAAACTTTTTTGAAATTAATTTAATCAAATATTATTTTTTATCTTTCTGAATGAATTGCAACTATTGCTTTTTCTATGTTATCTTTAGAATCTTCAATAACAACAATGATTCTTGATGTTTCCTCTTGTGCATCAATATTTAGAATATTTAATCCAACCTCTCCAATCTTTGCACTTATTTTTGATGCAATTTGTGGCATTCTCCACATTTCATCTCCAATTAAGGTAATTACTCCTCTGTTGTATGTAATAGTTGCAAGAGGATCAAATCCTAACAAATATTTTTGATTTCGTTTTACAAAATCGCTATCTAAGAACAATATTCTAGAAAATCCTATTCCATCCTTTGTATAAGGTGAAAGTAAAATGAATTCGCTGTAGCGTCTGTCCTTCTCAAGGGAGTCTAGTAACTTTTCAGATGATTTTGTTTCAATTCTAAAAATTGCACAATTTCTTTTTCCCGTAACTATTTTGAGAGGATAAACATTTTTGATGTCAGGCGTGCGTTTTATGGTTGTGATATTTTTAGGGTTTTTCATATTGGTGATGATAATAGGCAAGTCTACACCGTGTTCTAATATCTCTTTAATTGCTATTGGATCAAGGATTTTCATTCCGAACATTGCTGCTAGTCTAGCTTCGTTGTATGACAGTTGTTCCACCTCACTTAATCCACGCTCTACTATTTTTGGATCGGCTGAAACGACTGCACTGTCTTTTTCAAAATCTATTATGGTATCATATTTTTTGTGAAAAAGAATTCCTAAATCAGCTGCTGTTCGATCAGAACCTCCACGCTCGTAAGTGGTAATAACTCCGTCAGTTGTTTTTCCAATAAAACCACCAATTGAAATTACTTCGTTTTCACAAAGCATTTTTTCTAGGGGCTGAATTTTTTCTAATGATTCTGATTCAAGAAAATTAGTTGATTCAATATTATGGTCTGTAATTATAGGCCAAATATCCAAATCAACAGCCTTTGATTTGATTCCTTGTCCTTTCATTATGTAATGCATCACGTGTGATATGAGTATTTCACCAGAATACGCTAGTGCCCTTGATCGTATCTCATCAGCAAATTCTCTTCTTTGCATTGCCTCATCCAGTGCCTTTTTTGCATTATCCAAATTAGACTGGATGACCTTTTTACAATCTTCTTGATAATCAGAACTTACCAATTCTAGAATTTTTTTATATGCATACTTTACCTCATCAAGATTTGGTTCCTTGCCCCCTTCAGCTTTTCTTCCTAAATCCAAAACTATATCAGTTAATGATCTGGTTTTGCCCTCTTGAATGGTTAGTGGTGCAGAAAAAACTGCAATAACTTTTGATTCCTTTTTTAATTCATTTATTCGTTGAATTATAATTGGAATTGCTATGCCATCTGGACCAATAGCACTTCCTCCAAACTTTGCGACAACTAATTTTGTCAATACGAGTTAAGAAAAATCATGAACTATCTATTAAGCATTGTTTTTCTGAATAATCTATCTAATTCAAATAGTTTTTAATAATTTCATAGGCTTTTTTTGCACCACAAGAATTTACAGCATTTCGCCTCTCTGAAAGTTTTTGTGGAATTAATGAATCTAATTTGAACACATCATTGTATGAAAATCCTTCATCCTTTGCATTTTCTTCTTGTTCAAAATGGTCCTTTATCGGTATGAAAATTCCTGGGGTGCCATACATGTTTGCTTCATCTATAGTGGATTTTCCTGCAAGTGCAATTAAAAGATCTGCAGCATAAATAATTTCATGTAAATTATTTACAAATCCTAAATTTCTTGTGTTTTTTCCATAATCCTTGTTTAAAGAAGGTCCAGATACTATTACTAATTCTACATCATTTTTTATTTTTGATACTGCTTCAACAGTTTTTTCTATCAAAAATTTTCCCCCATCCGTTCCTCCTATACTTACCACAATAGTTTTTTTATCAAAGGTGAATGTTTTTCTAAGTTCATCTCTTGAAAATTTTGTTTCTCTAACAATTGGTCCAACTCGTTTAATGTTGTCTTGATCAGGACCATTCTCAGGAAGAATTATGACATCACATTTTTTCATTATATCTTTCATGGAACTATTCATCTTTCTTTCAATAATTGATCCAAATCCTTTAATGAAATGAGTCTCTAAGATATCCGTAATCAAAACCGTTGGTAGGTTGTTTTCTTGTGCTACAAAAAGAGCAGCAAAATCTTCATCGCCTACTACTAGCCTTGGTTTTTCATTTTTTATAATTTTAGCTGAAATTTTCTTACAATCCTTGTAATACCTGTAATAATTCCAGAGCCACTTTAATGGACTTCGAAGTAATCCATATTGAACATTAAACTTTGGTGGAGTGTAAACATCAAACACATCAAATCCACATTCTTCAAAATATTTGGCAGCAGCATTTCCTGTTACAAACTTTGTTGAGATGTTTTGAAAATATCTTGTAATTGCTTCATCCCTTGTAGCATGACCAAGACCAATTGGACTGCAAAAAAAAGTAAGATCAACCATAGTGATAAATTCAAATCAATCACATTTCTATATTTTTTCTTTTGATTTTCTCAAACTTTAAATGGATTTTAGCAAAGTAGTTTGCTGGGCTCATAGTCCAGATCGGTTATGACGTCGCCCTTACACGGCGAAGATCCGGGGTTCAAATCCCCGTGGGCCCATATACTTTCATGAGAATAAAATATTCACACAACTATAAGAATTAAGGATTACCTTTTGTAAATTAACATTTGATACGAACTGTAATAATCTATGTTTTCAATTTCTCAACAAGCTCTTGTTTTTTTGGTACACCTGTAAATTCTAGCTTTTCATTTATCACAACACCAGGTGCAGTGTATATAGGATATTTTTCTAGATACTCTGGTTTTTCAGTAACATCAATTACTTCATAAGAAACACCCAACTCATCAAGCATTTTTTCAACAACACTGCAGTTTGAACAATCAGGTGTGGTGAGTATTTCTACTTTCATGATTCTTTTTCTACAAATTGCTCAGGATTTTTTTCAAATGCCCATCTGCAGCTAGCACAACAAAATTGATACTCCTTTCCATTGTGAGTTAATGATTCGCCTTTGTCACTAACTTCTGTCCCACAAACTGGATCTTTCATAGGGTAATAAGCTCCTTTTTCTTTTTGACAAAATACCAAATTATGGGAACTATTATCAAACTACCAAGAATAATTGGTATATAGTCTTTATAGACTTGCTCTTCATGTTCGTGTTCATGTTCATCCATCATAAACTCTGCAGGAATAGGTGTAAGCTGTATCAACTCATTCCAACCTTTGTGAATAAAAGTTTCCTCATACCATTCATGACCTTCAGGAATACCATTGATTATAAGAAATGCGCCAATAACAATGAGCATCCAACCTGTTACTTTTTCCATCGATACTCTTTTTTGCGTCAAAACCTTTGTGGCATTTATTCCAAGAATAGCCAACACTGACATGAGTATAAGGGGTATTGCTCTTCCCACTCCATGTACTACACCAAGTGAAGCACCGATTTCTATACTCCCTGTTCCTGCAATGTAGATAAGCAACCAGTAGAACAAGGGATTCGGGCAACCAACTCCTGCATTTCCCAAAAGCAAACCCATGAAGAAAGATTTAGAATAATCTCCTCGATTTTGTATGAATTTTGGTGTTCTTGAATATGATGGCATTTTTAGATTGATTAGCTTTAGTTGTGATAATCCAAACAAGAATGCAGCAATTCCTGCTACAAGAAACATGACGGTAGAGATTTGATCCAAGGATACAGTTTGCCCAAAACCTGCAACAGCTATTCCATACGCAGAAATTGTTAATGTAAGGCCTGCTCCAAATAGTAATGCCATAGTGAGACCTTTTTTGTATCCTTGACCCATGCTTAGAGGAACTATTATGAACACTAGGGGAAGGGTACAGGGTAAAACGATCATAGAAAGACCGGCAACATATGCAATTATCAGCCAGGAAAAATATGATGTCTCTTGAGTTCCTTCAACAATTGCTTCGTTAGTTAATGCAAAAATCGCCCCAACAAAAACGAGTGAAAAAAGAGTAAATGAAAGAATCACCATTGATTTCTTTGCTCCAACCTGTACAGACATCAAATTATCCACTGTTATTGTATAGTTAAAGACTAGTTTACAATTGTAAAGTTTTACGCTGGGCACCTATCCAAACGTGCAAAAAGACGTTTCAAAACAAGTATTCGAAAATTAGGGCATCTGGTTTAATTGAACCGGTCTAAAATTAATGATATAAGGTAATACTTTTGATTGTCCTAATTTGTGGACTTCCTGGGGTGGGAAAGACCACGATAGCAAAAAACCTTGCACCATTAATTGATGCCGTCATTTTATCTACTGATAAAATCAGAAAGGAGTTGATACCAAATCCTACCTACACAAAGGAAGAAAGAAAATTGATTTATGACGTTATGGTTTTAATCGCAGCACACCTGCAAAATTCAGGCATAAACATCATATTAGATGCCACATTTAACAAAGAATATTTTCGAAACAAAGTAAAGCAGAGAATTAGAGTTCCGCGAGATGAATTTTTTATCATAGAATGTGTTTGCCCTGAAGATATAATATTTTCTAGAATCAAAAATAGGAAAGAAGACTATTCAGATGCTGATATTTCAGTTTATAAAAAAATGAAAAAAATATACGAATCAGTCGAAGCCGATCATATCACAGTAGACACATCACTTAATACAACTGGAAATGTGAAAAACATTGCACGTTTACTGAGAAGCAAATAATGACAACTCAAGTCTCGGTAATTAGTACTCTAAAAAAAGATAAAAATGCATATCCACATAAAGTATTCACAGTAAAAGTTGAAGAAACTCACATATCGTGGATACTTCTAACAGGAAAATTTGCATACAAAATAAAAAAAGAATTAAAATTCGGTGATGTTCTTGATTTTTCCACTCTTCCTTTAAGAAAAAAATTCTGTCAGAAAGAGGTACAATTAAACAAAATTCTATGTCCTGAAATGTACCGTGGAATTGTCAAGATTGTAAGTAAAAACGACAGCTATCAGATCGTTGAAATTACTTCAAAAGGAAAGCCTGTAGAGTTTGCAGTCAAAATGCAAGAAATGCCACAAAAGTATCGTATGGATAATCTTTTGGTTAAACACAAGATAAATTTGAAATCGATTGACAGATTAACAGATGTAATAGTTAAGTTTCACAAACGTACGCCCACAAATTCAAAAATCAAAAAGTTTGGTCAGCCAAAATACATCAAAAAAAAAATTGATGAAAATTTTAGAACATTGGAAAAACTCACTAACGTATCTCCAAAATATGAGAAAAAACTTGTTTCATTTCTCAAGAATAACAAAAATCTGTTTTATAGACGCATAAAAAATAACAAAATTCGTGACATTCATGGCGATTTATATTTAAAAAACATCTTCACAAATGGAAATTCAAAATTCCTTCTCTACGACCGGCTTGAATTCAATGATTCTCTGAGATACGCAGATGTTGCAGAAGATATCGCACATCTAGCTATGGATTTAGACTTTTATGGTAGACCAGACCTAAGCAACTATCTCATTTCACAATATGTAATTAAAAGCAAGGACTATGATTTAACAAAACTAGTGAAATTTTTCATGTGTTATAAGGCATGTATGCGTGGAAAAGTTGTAATTTTTCGGATAAAAAATAAGTCCATAACCAAAAAGAAAGCTATTTTGAGCAAGGAAAAAAAGAAACTTTTCAATTTGGCAGAATCATATCTAGATCGCTTCTAAATCTCCAAGAATTTCCAATAGATTTGAGAATTGAAATAATTGTGTAGATCCCAAGTGTTAACAATTGTTATGAAAAATAATTCTCACTACTGAAAATCACCATTACCTTTTTTATAAGCGGCTTGATTGTTGAAGCTGTGTTAGCATATATTTTAATAAATTGTGTTCCTGGAAGTGAAAAAGATATTATTTTAGAAATAAAAAAGATATCTGAAGTCTCTGAAGTCAATGGAATAATGGGGAGGTACGATATTTTTGTTAAGGTGTCATCAAGAGCTGTGCAAGGAATTGATAGTACAGTACATAAAATAAGAAACATAAAAGGAATCACTGCCAGCTATTCCATGCCGGTATTATATGGCCAGGGCGGTACCATAGATGAACAAGAATAAACAATGTTTACATCTAAATAGATTAAAAATAGTGAATTTAACCCCATATACAGATTATCATTGTTGATTCCCTATAATGAAAAACATATGTCCTATTCATAGAGATGTTGAACTTATTCATACAGAATTACCAGATGGAGAAAGCAAGGATTACTGCCCAAAATGTCAGGAACTATTTGGAGAAAAGATATGATGCACAACTCTTGATTAACAGTTTGTATCAAATGTTAATTCTGAATTATTTTTTGGGAAGAATAAGAATTGAAAAATAATCAGGGAGTTATCGCAACTAAACGTAAGGGCGCACCACTACCGCCTTCAATCTTCATTGGTAATGCAATAATAAAACCACCAGTGGCTGGTAATTGATCCAAATTTGCAACATTTTCAAAAAAAGGGATGTTCTTAGTGCAAAGAATACGGTGCGTTTCGAAAAATTCTGATTTCCCGTAATCTATACTTTGAGTATCTAATCCAATTGCATTTATTTTACGATTTTCAACCAACCATTTTGCAGCA
>Ga0209980_10000406_pt1 | contig 23317 bp, 20 predicted proteins | sample CR02metaG_FD_183611 | JGI IMG/M metagenome (GOLD analysis project Ga0209980, IMG submission 183611) | Deep subsurface microbial communities from Mariana Trench to uncover new lineages of life (NeLLi) - CR02 metaG (SPAdes) (version 2) | ecosystem: Environmental > Aquatic > Marine > Ocean trench...
CGTCTCGGATCTATGGCCATTGGAGACCATTCGACACCACCGTTCGCCCCGGGGAGCATCCGCTCACCTCCGGTTGTAGGCAGGACCCAGCGGTTTTCCTGGCTGACCATGGCTTCGGAGTGCCGGATAAGGCTGCAATCGCTGGCACGGTGTACGTAGACGTAGCCTGTCTTGCCACCGTGCAACACGCCTTTCACTTCATTGCCTTTGTTGTCCATGACGGTTGTCAATATCGGCGGGCTCACCGCATCGAGATCCCATACATCATGTGCGATATATTGAAAATGGCACTTGTACTTACCGGTAGACAAATCAACAGCCAGGAGTGAATTCGTGTACAGATTGTCCCCTGGCCGAATCGCCCCATACAGATCAGGCGACGGATTGCCGGCAACGAAGTACGCGGTGTTCGTATCCCGGTCTATGGCCATGTTCTGCCAGACGCCGCCGCCGAGCGTTCTGTACGGGTCGCCAAGTTTTTTCAGTGCTGCTTTTTCCCCTTTGATATCTCGCAACATATCGCGCCCCGTCGCATCCCTGGTCGCCCAGACGCCAACAGAATTCTCAGCCGTTGTATGGAATGTCCATAGCAACTCGCCGGTTTCCGCATCAAAGGCTTTGACAAATCCGCGAATTCCATATTCGCCGCCGTTGGTGCCAATAAGGATTTTTCCATCGACTGCGGTCGGAGCCATCGTCTCACTGTAACCGAGTTCGGGGTCTGCAATCTGCGTCTCCCATTCGATAGCACCCGTTTTCGCATTCAAGGCTACGAGCTTCGCATCCAGAGTACCCAAATAGAGCTTATCGCCATACGGGAACACACCGCGATTATTCGGTCCGCAGCAATAGGTCGTAATCGGACCCATTTTGTGTTGGTAGTGCCAGATCTCCTTGCCCGTTTCTGCATTCAAAGCATAGACATGGTTGAATGACGTCGTGACGTACATGACGCCGTTTACGATGATCGGCGTCGTTTCCAGGGACTCCACTACTTCGGTCTTGAACGTCCAGGCTCGTTCCAATCGATCGACATTGTGAGTGTTGATCTGGCGTGCCGGATAGTAGCGAGTCTGATTGTAATTGCCGTTGGTATGCAGGAAATTGTTGGCGTCACCGGCTGCGCGATCCAGCATATCCTGGGTGACGGTCAACATGTTGCCGTACAGCGTGCCACCGGCAACCTCCTGAGAATGTACCGAGATCATGCTGAAAAGCGCGATACCCGATCCGACGATCAGATTGAAAAACAGTTTACTGCTTTGTTTCATGCCCATCATTCTCCCCTCCCGCGTGTGAATTTTATTGTTACTTGATCTGCACAGCAGATGCATTATCACATAGTGACAAATGCGGCCCGCATTTGCGCGTCTAGTATAAACGGTAACAGCAACCATGTAGTCCTAAAATTGCGCCTCGGGCTGTTTCTCGAATTTACCTTATATACAACTCGCATACACTTGATCCAAAAGGACAATATGCACTGCAATCGCTTGATCATCGAGCCGATCCATGGCTAGCCGGCGGATTTGTCGACTGTGCCACTCACCGGCAGGTAATGTTTTTCCATGACTGGTCGCATGGCCGCATTGGCAAGCAGAGCGACGAACAGCAGCGCAGCCATCAAATACATCGTCGTGTTGTAAAGGCTACTGGTGGGATCAACGGTCCCGGGCGGTGCGATTTCCATCAGCTTGGAAATAGTGACGGTCTTTTGTGCGACCAGCGCATCGAGTTGGTCGATACCGGCGCCGAATTTCGCGGCAAACGCAATCGAATCAATCCTAGCTACCAGCTCAGCAATGGCAGCATTTATCGAAGACTCCCGCAATGACGTGATGGCCAGCGGCCCCAGCACGCCTGCCGTACTCCAGGCCGTCAGCAGCCGGCCGTGAATACCGCCGACATATTTTGTGCCAAATACGTCTGCAAGGTATGCAGGTATCGTGGCGAAGCCACCGCCGTACATTGTGAAAATAATCATGCTGGCGGCATAAAAGTAAACCAGCCAGACGACGTTCGGATCGGCACTCACATGTTGAGCGGAAAACGGTATCGAGCAATACAGCACAATGCCAAGGCCAAGGAAAATCCAGTACGTGTTGCGCCGCCCGATGAAATCGGATGTACTCGCCCAAAAGAAACGCCCGATCATGTTGAAAACACTGATCATCACCACGTAGGTCGCGGCAAACGCCCCATCGACGATGTTTGGAAGGGTGCTGCCGAATATTTCGCTCATCATGGTCTTGGCAACGCCCAGCACGCCGATGCCTGCCGTTACGTTGAAACACAGCACAATCCAGAGTTGATAAAACTGTCTTGTCTTAAGCGCCTGATCGATATCGACATCGCGGTCAGTAATCATTCGTTTTGCCGCTTTGACGGGATCTGGCGGTATCCAGCCTTCGGGTTGCCAACCCTCCGCCGGCACGCGGTACGCAAAAGCTGCAAGCAGCATCACAACGAAGTAGATAATGCCGAGTACAACAAATGTCAGTGCCACGCCGGTGGACCCGGTGCCAACTACGTAGACGCCCTCCGGTCCCGGAATAATCATGCCGGCGAGGTCATTAGCGCCGATGATCACGACTTCTTTCAATTCGCCGGCGACTTCGGCAAAACGCTTGCCCGCTTGTGTGACCAGGTTGAGGTCGGCGACCGAGCCAAGGTAGTCAGGGGCACGGTAAAACATTCTGATGAAGAACCCCTTCAACGGTGCGCCGATCATGGCACCGCCACCGAAGCCCATGATCGCCATGCCTGCCGCCATGCCCCGCCTGTCGGGAAACCATCGAATCAGGGTGCTGACCGGAGATACGTAACCCAGCCCAAGACCAACACCGCCGATAACGCCGTAACCCAAATAGAGTAACCACAACTGATGTGTATAAATACCCAGGCTACCAATCAAATAGCCACCGCCCCAACAGCAGGCGGCCACGACGCCGACCATGCGCGGTCCAACGCGCTCCAGCCAGCGGCCGGCAAACGCTGCTGACAGTCCAAGAGACACGATGGCCGCAGTGAAAACCCAGACAACTTCTTTGAGTGTCCAATCGCTGGCCGCACTTGCGACCACCCCATGCATTTTGATCAGCGCGGGATTGTAAATGCTCCATGCGTAAACCGAACCGATGCACAGGTGAATTGCGATAGAAGCCACAGGAACACGCCAGCGATTGAAGCCGGGTTCCGCAATGATGTGTTTTTTCGACAAGATTTCGAACATGCTAGATTGCCATCCTTAAAACGATGATTCTTCCTGGGGCTCTAATCGTCATCTGGCAAGGCCGCGGGATCGGTGTCGGGCACGATATCGAGCAAAGGCACGTTGTAGGCGGCGAAGATCGCTTCCATTGGCACCGCGGTCTTGCGTATCAGTTCTTCCAGGACCCGCTTGCGATCACTGTCGCCGTACCTCACGCCCGCGGAAATCGCGAAGTCGAATTGAATGCCGGGTTCGGAATCCAGCGGAATCACGACCATTTCGACACCGCTTGCCCGTTTGGCGAAAAAACCTGCCATCGGTCCCCAGATAACAGCGGCATCGAGTCTACCGCCCGCGAGCTCCTTTTCGATGATCTCTCCCGGGTAGGCTCCGGGGTCGCCGGACATGGCGGAAAAAGCGACCATTTGTTCGGTCATGCCATGCCGTGCAAGCCATTTGACCCCGGGCGTCGGCGTAAATGCACCGATTCTGAGTCGGTCGCGAATCTCAGGATTCAAATTGATGAAGTCGTCGCCGCTTTTCACGCTGTCGAGATTCCGTGCCTTCGCGTACACCAGCGCATACGTTGAGCGGTAGTACGGCTTGGTCGTCATCAGGCGGTCATACCCCGACGCTACGCCCATGACGACGTCGCACTTGTACTCGCTGCCCGATTCATTCAACGCCTTGAGGGTGTTGCGAATAAATCCGCGCCGTTGCGGAAACCAGGTGTACTCGAGTGGCAGCCCCAGCTCCTTCGCCCACAATTCCGCGATCCTGTTTTCAAATCCATCCTCATTTTTCGACGACAAGGGCAGATTGTTTGGATCCGCGCAAACCCGAAAGGCGGAAGAATCCTGACCCGGAGCGCTTGCCGACAGGCCCAAACCAATTAGCAGTACGACCCATCGTCGCATTCGGAGACTTATCGTCAACATCCTACGTGCCTAGGGTTTCTTCTTCGGGCGGCCGCGCGGCAGAGCGCCGTCAGATCTGGCCTTGAGATAAGCAAACAATTCCTTGTATCGTTTGCTGACATTCGGGTTGTCTTTCCAGGGCGGCATCACGCCGACCTGACCCGTGAATCCGTTCGCCGTTCGATCCACAAATGCATCGAAATCGAACCCTTGAATTCGATCCAGCAGGTTCGGTGCGAATGTGCTGCCCACCGCATCCTGTGCGTGGCACCGGTGGCAAAAACCATGGAAGGTTCGCCACCCAATGTACGTATCACGGTCCAAATAACAAAACGGCTCACCTGCATCGTTCACCTGTCCACATTCGACGGAGTAAAGCGCGGAGGCGCTGTCCGTTGATTTCTCGTCCTGGCCCGCATCCGCCATGCCGGCGGCTTTTTCTTTGGCGGTTGATTCAGGAGCTCCGTCCACCACTTGTGCCGATAATTTTTCTTCCGTGCTGTCCGCGGCACACGCAAATAGCAAAATCGCTGTAGCGACAAGAATCATGGGTGCGATCCCTTGTTTGCGCCCGCGATAGTTGTTGCAAGTTCCCATGGTTCCCCCAAATTGGTGCGCTAAAAAAAACCCCCGGCCGCTGCATGCAGCCGGGGGTCACATTGTCATCAAAAATGCTGGTCAAACCTCGCAGTCTAATCGGGCAACGCAAATACCGTCAAAACACCACCCAACTGCGTGTAGTTATCGAGCGCCTTGTAAGCACCGACCGCACCAAGCCCATCGGTGTCACCCGTCAGTCCTGCTGCCATGCCGATGCCGGCCCAGCCCCCGATACCGGAGAGCACGCCGATGTACTGCTTGCCGTCATGTTTCCACGTATTGACGTTGCCGATGATGCCAGACGGTGTTTTGAACTTATACAGCTCCTTGCCCGTCTTGGCGTCGACGGCTTTCAGATAGCCCTCAAGCGTACCGTAGAAAACGATGTCTCCCGCAGTTGCCAAGGCACCGCTCCACACCGAGAACCGTTCAGGCAATGACCAAACGATTTTACCTGCTGAAGCATCCCAGGCAATGAAGTTGCCCAGATTGGTGGTGCCATCGCCGGTAACCCGGCCTGCCGGAAACATGCTCAGCGTCGCACCCACATAAGGCTGGCCAGCGACGTATTCCACCTCAAACGGCTCGTAGTCCATGCACAAATGGTTTGTGGGTACATAGAACAGACCGGTCTTTGGTGAAAATGCAGCCGGCTGCTGATCCTTGCTGCCCAGTGCTGCCGGGCACACGTTTTTCGTGTTCGTGTCCTGACCAGTCGCGTGCGTGCTGTATTTGGCAACAACCGCGGGCCGGCCGGTTTTCATGTTCACGTGCGTCGCCCAGTTCACTGAGGGGTCGAATTTCTCAGCCACCAGCAGTTCGCCCGTTACGCGGTCAAGCGTGTAACCAAAACCATTGCGGTCAAAATGCACCAGGACCTTACGATTCTTGCCTTTGACCTTAATGTCGGCGAGGATCATCTCGTTGATGCCGTCGTAGTCCCACTCATCATGAGGAGTCATCTGGTAGAGCCACTTGGCCTTACCTGTGTCGAGATCGCGGGCAAAGATCGTCATGGACCAGCGGTTGTCGCCGGGCCGCACCACGGGATTCCAGGTGCTTGGATTGCCGGTGCCGTAATAGACCAGGTTGAGATCCGGATCGTAGGTGTACCAGCCCCAGGTCGTTCCGCCGCCTATTTTCCATTGATCCCCTTTCCACGTATTGGTGCCGGAGCTTTTGCCGACCGGCTTACCAAGGTGGGTGGTCTTGATGGGATCGATGAGCGTGTCCTTGTCCGGCCCGACGCTGAAACCTTTCCAGGCCAGGCTGCCATCCGAGATATTGTAAGCCGCCAGGAAGCCTCGCACGCCGAACTCACCGCCACTGATGCCGGTCAACACTTTGTCTTTGATGACGACCGGCGCGTTGGTATTGGTACTACCCTTTTTCGGATCACCATTCTTGATGCGCCAGATCATCTTGCCGGTCTTGGCATTCAGCGCCACCAGGTGCGTGTCGGCCTGCTGCAGGAAGATCTTCCCGTCCGCATACGCAAGACCACGGGCCACTGTGTCGCAGCACATCACAGGAATCGTGTCCGGGTCCTGTTTAGGCTCGTATCGCCAGATGATCGTCTGGTCGTTCAGGTCAATCGCAAACACCTTGTTCGGAAACGGTGTCATGATATACATCGTATCACCGACAACCAATGGCCCGCCTTCGTGTCCTCGCAGAACCCCGGTTGAAAATGTCCACGCCACCTGCAAATCGCCAACGTTCTTGCTGTTGATCTCATTCAATTTGCTGTATCGCGTGCCGGCATAATCGCCTCCCCAGATCGCCCAATTGTCCGGGTTATCCATGAGCTTCATCAGCTCAGTGTTTCCGGACGACGTGCCAGGCGCAATTACCGCCAGTGCAACACCGATCATTACAATTATTCGCTTAGTCATTTCGCCACCTCCATCGATGGTTTTTTGTTCCTTAGCACGGTAGCGCTGGATTCAACGCATACTGCTGCAAGCAGCCCCTCCGCCTTACAATTCATAAGGTCGGCATTACACCCCCTAAAAACTTATCCGCTCTCGTTTTCTTTGTTGGCGGTATGTGTCCTTAACGGCACGAAGCACGATTTTTTCGCGACTTCAGTGATTTTAGTTAATTTTCTGACGAGTACACTCGCTCGCTCGGGATCTCGGAACACGCCGCCCTTTTCTCCCGGCGTGGAACGCAACTGAGTGAACACTTCCCCTTCCACGAATTCCTCGTATGCAATATTCTCTGCTATCTTGTCAATGATGCATACGCACGAATACATGTTTTCGTATTTTTGACCGCCATTGGAATCCATGCAGCGCAAAACATATTCTATTCGAGCCTGCGTCGGAAAATCATTCGCAGCGGCAGGGCAAGACACAAAAAGCGCCCACAAAATCGATGTAACAACCGCCCATTTCACGATTTCGCCGCTTCCCGCAAACGCCTTTTCGCAGTCATTAGGGTGGATGCTAGCAGAGCACGGGCAGGGTGTCAGCACACAGTCTGGATACCGACGTCGTCTGCGCCAGGTCGAATCATGAAAAGCCCGAAAAATCAAAGTGTATCGTGAATATCCTCAAGGAGTTTCATGACTGAAAATTTGAGCTCAGACGTACAATTAGCGGATTGGCAGGCTCTTGCACTGGCCATTGAGGGAGCGCTAAAGAAGGTCATGGTCGGGCAGGACAAAGCAATACGCTTGCTCTGCATTGCAACCTTCGCTCGTGGCCACGTCATTCTTGAGGGCAACATCGGTGTCGGTAAGACCACACTCTTGCGCGCGCTGGCCCGCACGCTGGGCGGCGGTTACGAGCGAATCGAAGGCACCGTCGACCTCATGCCGAGTGATCTTGTCTACTACACCTATGTCGACGCAGACGGGAAGCCACAGGTAGCACCGGGACCGCTGCTTAAACACGGCGAAGCGCTCGCAACGTTTTTTTTCAACGAGGTCAATCGTGCCAGGCCTCAAATGCACTCGCTGATGCTGCGCGTGATGGCGGAGCGCAGCGTGTCCGCATTCAATCGCGAATATCGATTTCCGCACTTGCAGGTGTTCGCAGACCGCAATCGAGTCGAACGAGAGGAAACGTTTGAAATACCCGCAGCGGCACGCGACAGATTTCTCATGGAGATCGAAATTGAACCACCTGCGGATCCGGGCTTGTTACGAGATCTGATGGTCGATCCGCGGTTTCACGACACGGAGCAGCTGCTCGATGAGGTTGCGACGGCAATCGTAGATTACCGTGAGTTGAATGGCGTCTCGGTGGCCATACAACGCAACATTCATACAAGCGACGCGATCCAGCAATATGCGCTGAATCTTTGTCGCGCCACCTCGGACCCGGTCGCGCTTGGCATTCGCCTCCCCGACACCGACATGGCGAGATTGATACTGGCGGGCGTCAGCCCACGAGGAATGAGTTATTTACTGCGTGCTGCACGCGTTGCCGCCTGGTTAGACGGACACGAGAGTGTATTGCCCGAGGACGTTCACGAGGTCTTTTTGGCGGTCGTCGCACACCGGGTTTTTTTTCGGCCAGCCTACGAATTGCGGCGCGGGGAACTGGCGAAAGAGCTCACCGAGCAGATAATGCAATCGATCGCCACACCCTAGGTCCCGACGTATGACAGGCGCGGCCGAATTTCAATATCGCGTCCCCTGGCGGGCCGCGTCGTGCTATCCGGGCAGCCACCTCGGTGTCCAGCGTGGCGGTGGATACGAAATCCACAGCCTCGCACCCTTGCACGTCGCCGGCGATCCCCGGCGCTTCGATGTGCGTGCGTCACTGCGAGATCCGTTCGGGCGACTGCTCGTCCGCATCTACAAGCAGCGCAGCGTTGTTCCCGTGTCCGTGCTTGCCGATGTGTCAGCATCGATGCGCTTTGCCGGCCACACCTGTAAATTCGATCTCCTGGTCGAGTTCGTCGATTCGCTGGCATATTCCGCCTACAAGGTGGGGGACCCATTCGCCTTCACGGCTTGCGACACGGTCATTCGTGATGAGCTTTCGTTACCATTAACCCGGGCCCCGGGAGCGGGCTCGCTGGTCTGCGACCGTCTGCGCCGATGGACCCCTTCCGGAACTGGCGCAACCGGCCTGTTGCAGGGTGCGCAACTGATACCGGGCGCACGGGCGCTGGTATTCCTGGTCTCTGACTTTTACCTGCCGATCGAATTGCTGCGTGCGGTATTGAACTGCCTGTGTCCACATGCCGTGATTCCCGTCGTTCTCATCGACAGTGGGGAGGGCCGGATCCCGGGTATCGGCATAACCCATCTTTACGATCCGGAAACCGGTGCGCGACGTACGATCTTGTTGCGGCGAACCCTGGCCAAACGACTGCGCAAGAAACTACGCGACCATGACGAACAGATGCGTCAGTGCCTCGCAGACTACGAATTGAAGCCGCTATATCTGATCGACAGATTCGAAGCAGAGGCCGTGAGTCGATACTTTTATGAATAAGAACGTCAGCCCGCGGTCACGCGGTGATACTTTGTGCGTCTGGACGGCACTGGTCTTGTGTTTGACGCCGGCAGCGATTGCGGCCCAGTCGATATCCGATATCCGCATCGTGACGCCCAGAGATTTCGGATACACGATCGGCGACAAGATCAGGCATGAAATGCATCTGAGTCTCTACGAACCGCATCAACTTGACACTACCACTTTGCCCAAAACGGGCCGGCTGAATCGGTGGCTCGAAATTGCACAAGCGGAAGCGATTGTCGAACACCGCGACGCAATCGTCTTTTATCGCATCATCGTCGATTATCAGATCTTCAACGCCCCGCCGCAGCTGGCGTCCGTAACAATACCGCAACTTGAGTTTCTGACCACCGGTGGCGCAAACCCGATTCCGGTATTCATCCCTGCGTGGACGTTCAGCATCGCGCCGATCACAAGTCCGCACGCACGGCAAAGCCTGAGCTTGCGGCCGGATCGTCAGCCGCATCCGATTCCGGTTATCAGCCGGAGCATCCGGTTGCTGATTTCGGCACTCCTCCTTACCGGCCTGCTGATGTATCTGGCATACCGTCATTGGCTGTTACCGCGACTCAATCGCGAGCGGTATCCGTTTTCGAGCGCGCTTGCCAAATTGCTCAAGTTGCAACGCCCGGACTCCGGGCCGCAAAACTACCGATTTGGACTGAAGGCATTCCACGCCGCCGTCAATGCAACTGCGGGCCACGTCGTCTTCGCCGGAAATTTGCACGATTTCCTTTTGGCCAACTCGAAGTACGCTCCGATTCGGGCTGAACTCGCGGCGCTTTATGCCCGATCTCAGGACATATTCTTTAACGATGCCGAGGCAGCGGAACCGCGTGCGTCACTGCAGGAACTGGTCGATATCTGCCGGCGTTGCCGCACATTTGAGAGATCCGTCGCTTGAAAATTGCCTTTTTGTATCCGTGGGTTCTATTCTTGCTGGTGCTCTGCGCCGTGCCGTTGTTTAGCAGAGATGCTGCCGTCGTGCGTTTCTCAACCCTTGCCCTGATCCCCGAGGACAGAATTTCCACACTGATCGCGGTGATTCTGCGCCTGGCCCGAAGCGCAGTGCTGGCGTTCGTGGCGATCGGGCTGAGCGGCCCCTACCTGCCCGAAGAAGCGATCGAGAGAATTGGCGAGGGCGCGCAGATCATCCTTCTTCTGGACCGAAGCCGCAGCATGGATCAGCCATTCGGCGGTCAGCCGTTTAAAAATCCTCTGATTGCCGGGGATGCAGAAGCGAAGGGCGCTGTCGCGCGGCGACTGCTGTCTCAATTCGTGGCGAACAGGCGCAACGACAAATACGGGATGCTGGCATTCAGCACCGAGCCGATACAGGTTCTGCCGTTGACGGACAAGACCGATATCATCCTGGCCGCAATCAACGCGGGAAACATCGGCCACGGGCTGTCCGAAACCGATGTCGGGGCGGGGATCATCGCTGCCATCAAGTTCTTTGAAGGCCAGCCCTATACGGGTTCGCGAGTCATCATGCTCGTGTCAGATGGCGGGGCCAGGCTGAATCAGCTGACCCGCAACCATATCGCGGATATGTTGCAGCGTTATCGCGTCGCATTGTACTGGGTGTATATCCGGTCGAGAAACAGTCCCGGCATAGTGACAACAAGTCCCGGGGAGCAAAGTGACGACGTAGCGCCGGCACGCGTGCTGCATGAATATTTTCAGACGCTGGAAACACCGTACCGCGTGTTCGATGCCGAAGACCCGAGCGCGTTGGCCGCGGCGATCTCGGACGTCAATGAATTACAAAGTTTGCCAATTCGATACATCGACGTGGTCCCCAGGAAGCAGATCGCAAACTGGTGTTTCGCCGCTGCAATGGTCCTGATCACCATGCTGTTGATCGTCGAACGAGCGGAGATCAGGCGATGGTGATTCCGGGCCTGAAACTGGCTACTACCGCATTTATTTCTGCATTGATTCTGGTGATCTGCTACGACGGCATCCGCCTGGCATCCGAGCAACGATTCAATGATGCCCTGGCCACAGGTGACGCAGACCGGGTCACCGACCAACCCGGCGTCCACCGGCAGTTCGCGAAAGCCTATGCTCTCCAGCGACAACGCGACTTCAGGGCAACGGTGGCAGCCTATGCCGCTATTGATGCGACCGCAGGCAGTCAGATGCAGATGAATATAAAATTCAACCTTGCCAATTTGTATTTCCGCCAGGCATCGCAATTGCGCGAAGCAGGAACCGATGACCTGGCAATGCCGCTGCTGGAACTGGCGAAACAAAACTACAAGGAAGTGCTGCGCACCGACAACGACCGCTGGGACGCAAAATACAACCTGGAGTTGGCGCTTTTTCTCGCTCCCGAATTGGCTCTTGTCGACGACCTGGAGGAGCGTAATCCGGAGCACAGTCCGCGTGCACTCACGAAGAGTCCGTCGCGCGAACCGTTGCCATGAGAATTCCTCGACGCTTCGCTGAACCCTTACTGCGCGCACCATGGCCGTGGCTGCTCATGGCTCTCGTTCTGCTCGGTTCCGCGATCAGGTATTCGACGTTCCGTGTCACTCAGGACACTTATCGTTACCTGTTTGTAGTTGATATTACGCAAAGTATGAATGTCGCCGATATGGAACTGGGTGGCATCGCTGCGACCCGGCTTGAATTCGTGAAATCAGTGATCGAGACCGCATTCGGGTCCCTCCCCTGCGGGTCTGAAGCCGGACTCGCAATTTTTACGGCGCATCGCGCGTTCGTAATGTTTACCCCCGTCGAGATATGTGAGCACTATCGGGCATTGTCGGAGATGCTGGAGAAAGTCGACTGGCGTATGGCCTGGACGGCCCGCAGTGAAGTCGCCAAAGGCCTCTACTCCGCCATCGATGCGGTAAGCCAGATCGAACCCGAAACGCGCCTGGTCTTCCTGACAGACGGTCACGAGGCACCGCCGGCCAATCAAGATATAAGGCCCCCCTTTGGAGCGGAGCCCGGTGCCGTCACGGGACTTATTTGCGGTATCGGTGGACCGGTACCCGGCAGGATTCCGCATTTTAATGATGCAGGCAATATCGTCGGGTACTGGAGCCACGACGAGGTGCTGCAGATTGACGTATACAGTCTCGGGCGTGCGGCGACGGAGCAAGGTGAAGCGATGGTTGGCATCGATATGGCGAACATCGCACGCCGCATCATGCTGGGTCAGGAGCACTTGTCATCGCTTCAGGAGGACCATTTACGGGAACTCGCAATGCAGACGGGGCTGGACTACGTTCGCGTCGATTCGCCTTCGACATTCGTGGAAAGCCTGCTTGATGACAAGTACGCAAGGCGTACGCCAGTGTTGTCCGATTTTGGCTGGATTCCGGCGACGCTCGCGTTTTTCTGCTTGATTTACGGCCTTGTCGTTGTGCCGTGGCGCAGTCGCCCTGAATCAGTAATTGGACCGTCGTTGCACCTGGGCTACTGACCGTTCAATCACATGTCCTCGCTGACAAGGCCCAGCGCTGCGGTTGGCGCCACCTGCAAGGTCTGGCTGAATCGGAGACCCTTCGTATCCGTTATTTCTGCGGCGAGCTCGCCCTCACTGTCTGGCACGAAGAAAAATCTGAAACTGGGATTTTCGCTGATACCAAAGCCGGTCTCGGCGGAAAAAACTTCCTCGCCGTTGAAACTGACTTTGACATGCCGGACGAAATGGGCCGGCGCATAAAGTTGTGTGACCTGATTCATCTGCAGTCCATTCAGGTTCGGGTGGCTAATCATCAACTGCGCCTGTGCCGGCTCGGCAAGTTGTAGAACGCCATTTGTTCTCAGCTTGATTTTCCCGAGGCGCGCCATTGCGGCATCAAGGTCAGAACCTGCAGGTGCGGAACAACCGCCCGTTGCCTTGATAAAGCGGCGACTCATGTACAACTTGCCATCATTGGTCTCTGCGATTGCACGTATCGGAGTGTAGGCATTGACCCGCACGCGGAACGCCAGATCCGCGCGACCACTCTTCGGTGTGAAGCGAAACGTGCCGGCCAATGGACCCGGATTCTTGTCGATGAACACATAAATGGTCTGGATATAATGTTCGTCCGTTTGCGGAATCTGCGCCGTGATCGAAATGGGCACGATGGCCGCATCTTCGGCACGATCCGGAATCTCCAATACGATCAGGTCGTCCGACTGCGTTATCGCGCGATCGCCGAAATAAGCGCTCCGAAGACCGCCGGTCCAGACCATGTCCTCCTCGACCGTGGTCGTCCCACCCACAACTGGAGCAAGTATTACCAACAGGGTCGCGCACCGGCCCAGGCCGGCGAACGCGCCACAATGCGAATTGCCAATCATTCCTGTCAATCCTCCCATTCCAGTTCCGCGTATGCGGCGCCCACATTGCGCCGGTGATAGCGTTCCGACAGCCGCCAGTCCGCAATTCGGCCGTGCCCAATATTATCCTGCGCTGACGCCAAATCTCCACCGCTGCCAATCCAGGCCCGCACATTCTGCCGCAGATCGGCCAGATAGCGCACCGTCGGCCCGGCCGCCGCGGGCCAGCTTGCGCTCGTCGGGCCATGACCCGGTACGACATAAACGAACGATTCGCCGCTCATTGCCTCGAGTTCATCGATCCAGCCGTTGATGCTGCCGTCAATGACCGGAATATGCTCGAGAAAAAGCAGGTCGCCGAGAAAAGCGATCCTCGTCTTCTCGTCGACGACGCTGATATCGTGGTCCGTATGGGCGCTCTTGTGGGCCCGAACGGTCAGGATCCTGTCACCGATATCCAATTGGACCGTGCCTGTCACGGTGCGGTCGGGGAAAACGAAAATCGACACGTCCAGTGCCCTGCTCTCGTACGCGGACGCCCGTTCAAGATAAACATCACCGCGCAACGCCAGTGCCCGAGGCAGTTTCGCGTCGCCGAGAAATTCCACGCCGGGCCGCTTGAATGCCAGGTTGCCCAGCAGATGATCCGGATGGACGTGCGTATTGATCACGTAACAAACCGGCAGATCCGTTACGTCACGGATCGCGCAATCCAGCGCCCGCCCTTCCGCAAGGCTGCCACCCGTATCGACGACCGCGACACAGCGATCGCCGACCACAAAACCGATGTTCGCAATCTCGTCAGCTTCAAATACGACCGCAGCGTGCCCAGGCCGAACGTAAACTCCGGCGGCAACTTGCACGACCTCAGCTGACGGCGAGCAGGATGCCTGCGCTGGCAGCTGGCCGGAACCGCACGACAGCGCGAAAAAGCCGCAGCTCAGTTGCAACATCACCGACCTTCTGACACTGTATCTGCGTTGGTGGCTTGGCATTTTCGCATCCCAGTCTATAGAATTCCGGCGCGGTCTGTTGCTGCCGCAGGACAGCAACCGGCGCGAGCCAGTCGAATCAATGACCTGTGCTGGACAAGTGGTCTCGAAGTATTTTAGACTGAGTCTAATGCGATGGGCTTTTCCGATCCGCGTCGACTGGAGAGAGTGGGCGCCAAACAAGCTCGAATGAGAGCGGGCAAACCCGACTAATTAACCGCTCAGGCTCGTGCGACAATACCTCGAATAATCACCGGCGATGCGTGCGCCAGTTGCACACTTGCCTGCCAATTCAACAATAAGTGAGTACAAGAAAAATGAAGCGAGAAAGCAGGTACCAGGCATGGCTTGGTTTGACCTTCATCGCGGCGATGCCGTTTGCGAGTGGCGGCATTGCGGTCGCTGACACATCGGATCGAGGCACCGAAGCGGCGCGGCTCGACGAAATCATCGTACGCGCCACGCGCATGGACAAACGCATCAACGAGATCCCGGCCGCGATCAGCGTCATCACGAAAGACGAAATTCAGCTTGGCCGTCAGCAACTCGGCCTGGACGAGTCGCTCGCAGGCATACCCGGTCTGTTCATGCAGGACCGATATAATTTCGCGCAGGATCTGCGAATCGCGATCCGTGGCTTCGGTGCCCGTTCGAATTTCGGCGTTCGCGGCGTCAAGATTTTAGTGGACGGAATTCCGGAATCGCTGCCAGACGGACAAGGCCAGTCCGACGGCATCGATCTCGGCTCGATACAGCAAATCGAAGTCCTTCGCGGGCCGGCATCGTCCCTGTACGGCAATGCATCCGGAGGAGTCATCAACATCACTACGGAACGGGGACCGGCCGATCCCTTCGTTGAAACCCGTTTGAACGTCGGTGAGTTCGGCTTCAATCAGATTCAGCTGAAAGCCGGTGGCAACGCGGGCCGATTGAATTATCTGCTGAACTTTTCGGACATGGAATATGATGGTTACCGCACGCATAGCGAAACGGAAAACACGTTGCTGAATGCCAGATTCGTTTACGCAATCGACGATGAATCGGAGTTCAGCCTGGTTCTCAATGCGACGGATCAGCCCGTGGCCAACGATCCCGGCGGCATCACGCTGACACAGATGCAAACGGACCCCACGTCGGCGCGGCAGCGAAACATTGACTTCAACTCAGGCGAGGCTCTGGATCAACAGCGTATCGGCCTGAGTTATAAGAAATCGTTCGGCGAGCGCCATGAGATCCGGTTGCGAAATCACTACGTGTGGCGCGATTTCGCCAACATGCTGCCATTTGTGGGCGGTGGCGCCGTGCAGTTTGATCGTTTTTTTGTTGGTGGCGGCGCGACTTATGCCTACAGCAGCGAATTGTGGGGCCGGCCGTACAACCTGATCGTCGGCACGGACATCGATCGCCAGGATGATGACCGCAAGAGGTTCGACAACAATACGGGCGTTCTTGGGTCGCTGGTACTCGACCAGACTGAAGTCGTGACCAGCATCGGCGTATTCGTGCAAAATGAGATTTCGCTCAGTGAAGAATTTGCATTGACGCTGGGCGTGCGATACGACGAAGTTGAATTCGACGTTGAGGATCATTATCTTGCCGATGGCAACGACTCCGGCAGTCGAACCCTGAGCGAAACGAGCCCAATGATTGGCATCGTTTACTCTCCGTCTGAAGCGACCAACCTCTACGCGACGATTTCCACGGCGTTTGAAACGCCAACGACGACAGAATTTGCCAACCCCAGCGGGGCCGGCGGCTTCAACCCGAGCGTTGACCCGCAACTCGCCACGAACTATGAGGTGGGCATCAGGGGAATACTCGGTGAGCGAAATCGTTACGAGCTGTCACTCTTTACGATCGATGTCGAGGACGAGCTGATTCCGTTCGAATTGGCGACGCAACCCGGTCGCGATTTTTTCTTCAATGCCGGTAAATCGACGCGCAACGGCGCCGAGTTTTCATTCGTCAGCCAGCCAGTCGAAGGATTGCGGATATCGCTTGCTTACACGCTTTCGGATTTCAAATTCGACAGGTTCCTCGATGACAATGGCAACGACTTCTCCGGCAATTCGCTTCCCGGTATTCCCGACAACCTGTTTCGAGGTGAAGTGGCGTACAGCCATTCCTCGGGTTTTTACGGTGCCATCGATCTACTCAACGTTGGCAAGTTTTTTGTCAACAATGCCAACTCAGCCGTCAACGAATCGTACCGTGTCGTGAACCTGCGCGTCGGACATGTCGATTTGCGATTCGGTGACTGGTTGTTATCGCCATTTGTCGGTTTGAATAATCTGACTGACGAGCAGTACGCCGCCAATGCGCGTATCAATGCATTCGGTGGCCGCTATTTCGAGCCGGCACCGGAGCGGCATTTTTACGGCGGCGTCGCGATCCGCTATAATTTCGGACGAGGGCAACAATAGACGCAAGACAAAACGCCCGACGGAGGAAACAATAATGAAATCAAAAGCAGCCGTCGCCTGGGAGCCCGGCAAACCACTGTCCATCGAGACCGTCGAAGTCGATGCGCCAAAAGAGAGCGAAGTGCTGCTGCGGGTCGTCGCCAGCGGCGTTTGCCATACGGACGCGTTCACGCTGTCCGGCGAAGATCCCGAGGGCCTGTTTCCGGTCATCCTCGGACATGAAGGCGGCGCCGTCGTCGAAGAAATCGGCACCGGCGTAAGCAGCGTCAAGGTGGGTGATCACGTCATTCCGCTTTATACGCCGGAGTGTGGCAAGTGCGACTTCTGCAAGTCAGGTAAGACTAATTTGTGTCAGGCGATCCGCCTGACGCAAGGTAAGGGCGTCATGCCCGACGGTAGCTCGAGATTTTCCCAGAACGGCAAGATGATTCACCATTACATGGGGACATCGACGTTTTCAGAATACACCGTTGTAGCGGAGATCGCCGTCGCGAAAATTAACAAGGCTGCACCACTCGACAAGGTGTGCCTGCTTGGCTGTGGAATCACGACGGGCGTCGGTGCGGTCTTGAATACGGCGAAGGTCGAGCCGGGATCTACGGTAGCGGTATTCGGCCTGGGCGGCATCGGCCTCAGCGTTGTGCAAGGTGCCGTGATGGCGAAAGCGAGCCGCATCATCGCGATCGATCTGAATCCGACCAAATACGAAATGGCGCAAGCGCTCGGCGCCACGGATTACGTGAATCCGAAAGAACACGACGCGCCCGTTCAGGATGTGATTGTCGATATGACCGACGGTGGCGTTGACTATTCGTTCGAGTGTATCGGTAATGTCGAGGTGATGCGCGCAGCGCTCGAGTGCTGTCACAAAGGCTGGGGCGAATCGACGATAATCGGTGTCGCCGGCGCAGGTCAGGAAATCTCCACCCGGCCGTTTCAGCTGGTCACAGGCCGGGTCTGGCGCGGCACGGCGTTCGGTGGCGTCAAGGGACGCAGTGAATTGCCCGGCTATGTCGAGAACTACCTGGACGGAAAACTGAAGGTTGACGAGATGGTGACACATACGATGCCTATCGAGGAAATCAATCACGCCCTTCATCTGATGCACGCGGGAGAGAGTATTCGTTCAGTCGTCACGTTCTAGAACGAGCAGCGTTTGAAGTAAGGAAGTCGTTGCATGCGGGCCCGGCCAGGCACGCTGCATCGGGCAAAATTGAAAAAAAACCGAATCGAAGTTGACTCAGGGTTGGCGGAGCAGCATTCTGTGGCGTACCAACTATAATGATAATCGTGACGGCCAGCATAGTGAGGGAAACCGTTACGTCTGAAACCAACGCCCCGGCTGGATACCGGGTCCTAATGAACGGCAGGAACCCGCCTTCAAGGCACCGCGCGGTCGTCACGGTGAGCCGCGATGAATTGCAACAGGCTTTGACTCGCTGGTTTTATTTCGTTGAGCGATGCGCCGGGAATTGACGGGGCATATTCAGAATACATGGGGAGATCCGAAGATGGCTATAAAACAAATGAAGTGCTGGGTTCCAGGTCTTGCGGGAACAATCGTGCTGCTCATGACATTGACCAACGCTCAGGCGTTCGAGTCAATCAAGATGGGCGACTGGGACATTGACATCAGCGGCAATATTAACGGCTTTTTCACCAATGTTGATTGCGATCCGAATGGCAACGGCCCTGTTGCCGGCGGCCTGGCGTGCGGGTCAAACGGCACAAATCGCACGGTCGGAAGTATCCAGACGGGCCTGTTGCCGTCCTGGTTCGGGTTTCACGCCAAGCATGAGTCCGACGGCCTCACCACGGAAATCAATATCGGCTTTCAACCGGGCATCGATGGCGGCAACCAGTCAAACAGCCTCGACGGTGCTTTGGGCGGCAACTCGGAAAACCTGCGACAGGTCAATCTCAAGTTCGGTAGCGACTGGGGCACGATAATGATCGGGCGCGACCTCGGCGTATTCGGCTCTGACGCGATCGTTGCGGACATGACCTTGCTGGGTGTAGGCACTGTGTCCGACTTGACCGCCGGCGGCGGCAATACGACCTTGGGACGGATCGGTGTCGGCTACCTGTATGCGGACTGGAAAGCACAGATCCAGTACACGTCACCCAGCTGGGACGGTTTTTCTTTCACCGTTGCACTGGTCGATCCCTGGGGTCTCGGCGCCCTGGGTCCCAGTCTCGACTCCGGAGACTTCGATCAACAAGGCGATACCTACGGTTTTGAAGGCAAAGGCGTCTATAATTTTGGCGGCGACGATGGCTCCACAGCCAGCGGTAAGGTGTGGGCCAGCTTTATCAGGCAGAACCTGGATAGTTCGTCATTACCTGGCCAGGATGCAACCGGATTCGATGTCGGTGCGACAGTCACTCTCAACGACTTTCAACTCGTCGCCTATTTCTACAGCGGGGAAGGAATCGGGACCACCGGTTTCCTGCTTGATGCTATAGATCCCAGTGGCAACACGCGTGATTCGGACGGTTTCTACGTGCAGGGAACTTACAAGCTCCCGGGCAGCGGCACAAAGCTCGGCGTCAGCTTCGGCGAGAGCAACCTCGATCTGGCGACAGGCGAGGCGGTCTCTGACCTGGTAGAGACAAACGAGTCTTTCGTCATTGGCTTGTATCATCCGTTGACGTCATCGCTGAACCTGGTGCTCGAGTACACGAAAACCGAAGCGACAGCACACAATGGCAATACCGCAGAAGAAAGCACGATTGCCATCGGCGCCATCCTGTTCTACTAATCAGGGCGGCGTTCGCAAGGAAAAAATGGTACGGGGCGGCGCCTTTGGGCGCCGTCTTCGTTTTGCAGAGCTGATTGTGATTGCGTGCCAAGCGCGCGGGAATAATTGAAGTGCGAGACCGAAAACTCGAGTTGCTGCATCGATCCATGCCACGGCCTTGGAGCGCCGCAGGGTTGCTGGTGGGATATTTTTGCGCCACCATGACGTGTCCGCCGAGCGCTCATGCGGCGTCGAATGCGGTAATCTGGGAGCGTGGCGATCAGATCGTTAAACTTGTTCGGCAGGATGACGACTCGGCTGCCGCGAACAATCATCCGGCCAGCATCACACGCGGCGAAATCAAGGCGATGCTCGAGACATTGCGCTTTCGCTTCGCCGACGAAGATCCTGGTGGCGTCTCCGTGCAGGTATTCACACGGACGGATATCGACAACCTCGGCAAGGCTCTCGCAACCGGACTGGACCGCGCTACACCGTCTCAGGACCTCATTTTCCATGTGATCAGCGCCCGCCGGATTTCCAGCGGAGCGTTCGCGCGACGCAACCGGGTCTGCGCCGGACGCGTATTCTACCGGGATGGAAAACTCAATATTATTTTCGGTCAGATCCAGTCGCCGTATCGTAAGAAAAACCTGTATGGCCAGATCAGTGAGGATTTTTATCCACGCAACTACGGCAGCCGGACGGTGGCAACAACACACGATGTCATCTTGTTGCCAAATGCGACGGTCAGTCTGTATCAAAGCAATGGTGTTGTGCGTAACGACTGGCTAGTCATGCAACCTGGCGTTGTAGCACCGCCGAAGCCATCAACGACATCCGCGATTGCTACCGAGACCGCAAGCGGCGGCCCATCTGAAGAAACGATCGCCCCGTCCTCGGCAGCGGAGAACGTGGAGGAGCGCTTGCAGGCATTGAAGCAATTGCGCGAGCGCGGGCTTATCTCCGAGGATGCGTACGAAGCCAAAATGAAAGATATTTTGCAGGACCTCTAAGGGGTTTCGGATGAGGTTCGGCCTCCTGCTTTGCGCGATTCTATTGGCGGCTGACCATGCGCGAGCCGAGCCAACGAATCTCACCGTGCGCGTCGTTGCGCGCAACGCGCAATATGTCGGTGACCTCGTCGAAGGCGCGTTCGTGACGATCACGGACGCCGCGAGCGGCGAGATGTTGGCGCAGGGTATTACCTCCGGTAATGCCGGCAGCCCGGAACGCACAATGCGGACCCCACGCAATCGCGGCGCAGCAATGGCTGCCAAAGGTGACGCGAAATTTTCCGCAACGTTCGATATTGACGCACCGCGTTATGTTCAGGTGACCGCCTATGGCCCGCTGGACAAGCGATTTTCCGCGAATCGGGCTTCAGCGACGCAGTGGATTGTGCCGGGGAAACACCTGACCGGCGGCGATGGTTGGGTGCTGGAATTGCCGGGCTTGCTGGTATCACTGAACCTTGCGGCCAGCACCGTTTCGCTGTCAGAAGCGGCGAGCGGCATACTCATCGAAGCCGAAGTGCTGTTGATGTGCGGTTGCCCGATCAAACCGGGATTCTACTGGGACCCAAAAGACTACGAAGTGGTCGCGATCATACGCCGCGGCGATGAGGGCGTCGGTCAATTGCCGCTCAGCTATGCCGGCACTGCCAGTGAATTTAAAACAGAATTCAAAGCGCATGTTCCGGGGGTCTATGACATCAGCATCTACGCTTACGATTCGGTGTCCGGGAATACCGGCGTCGGCCAGATCGAATTAACCGTGACCGAGAATTGAGATCGCGCAAGAGATATCCGATGGTCGTCTGATCCTCAGTCGGTCTCGGCCTCGGCAAGATTTTTGACTTTATCCAAGCCGATAATTTTTTCCTTGCCGATCAACTGCAGGAGATAGGCGCCGGACACGTCGGAACCGCTTAAGTCCAAACCCGCGACGGACGCTTTGGTCAGGTCCGCGCCCGTCAAATTCGCGCCGCGAAAATTCGCATTGTCCAGTAACACGCCTCGCATCGAGGCGAACTCGGCGTCCAAACGCAACGCGTTGACATTGCGCATGTCGGCGCCATCCAGCGTCGCCATTCGCATGACAGTGCGCATCAGGCCCATCGATTGATTCTTCATGTCGGCGCCCATATTGGCATAGCTCAGGTCGGCGCCACGCAAATCAGCGCGTTGAAAATTGGCAACGATTCGAGCCCCTGAAAGATTCGCGTCGCGTAAATTTGCGCGTTGCAGTTGTGTGGACGCAAGGCTTGCACCGCGCAAGTCCGCACGCTCCAGATTCGCACCGAGTAACCACGCCGAATCCAGAATGACACCGCGCAGATTTGCGCCTCTCAGGTCTGTGTTGTTTAATCGCGCCCAGCGCAAATTGGCACGCTTGAAATCGACATTCTGCAAATCGAGCCCGGACAGTCGCTTGCTCGTCAAATCAACAGGTTCATCCGCCGTTGCCCTGGACAAAATTTCCAGCAGTTCCTCGCGCGTCAACTCTGCCTTGGTCATTTCATCGCTGGTCAGGTCGACATGATCCATCACGTCTTGCCCACCGGCGTGATCGACTGGCCACAAAAGTACAGCGCAGCCGATCACAATACAGAACACGCTTCGACCTGAATCCATCATTCCATCCTTAACTTGTTTTGTTGTTCGTACTCGTCCGACATCCTGACGATATTAGCAAACTAATGCGCCGAGTCTGCTCGGGTAGATGCACAGTAAATTGTTCGTAAATACAAAGCCTTGGGCGCTGCCTGAATCGTAATCGCGGTTAATTCCTCGAATTGTGACCCAGGTCACACACTTTTCTCAATTCTATTGGGTAACCGTGAATTCGTGCACGGCATGTTTCCCGTGTTTCAAACAAACTGTATATGCGGCCGGTGTAGGCCAATTATAGTTTGGCCCTGTCGCTGGCCGCATGAGGTCGCGGAGCAAATTAGCTCTCGATATGAATGTGGTTGGCGACTATGGAAATGGACGCAATTTTGGTGGTTCTTCTCAGCTGGGCATCTCATCTGTCCGGCTATCCCATGCCGGCCGATCTGCCTGAAATACGGTTCGAACAACACGAATTTTTTGTCGAGAGTGCCTGTGGCGGCAAAGACTGTAATGTCGTTGGCTGGTATAACGACGCCGGCATTGTCTATATCGATGAACGGTATGACGATATTGAGAGCGGGTTCGCCACAAGTTTAGTGGTGCACGAGTTTACCCATTATCTGCAACACCAAAGCGGTAACTTCGAAACACTTTCCTGTGAAGACAGCATTTCTCGCGAGCGCGAGGCCTACTACGTCCAGAATCTCTATCTCATTGAGGCCCTCGCCAGGATCGATACGATCCGCCTGCGCCCAACGTCGTGCAACTACGCCAACGCCGGAATGAATACCGACGACGACTAACCGCTCGCGCCTCGAACCGAGGGCGTGTGAAAATGCCGATATCATCTTTGCGCAGCCCACTTACCCGTCGTTGCGAGGAAGCGCAGCTGACGAAGCAATCTCTTAAAACAGTGACCGGCACAGAGCGGCCGGGAGCAGGTTGCAACAGCCGAACTCAACTCCTACGATTGGCGCGCGAAAAAAAGCACCGGCCGCAAAGGGCCGGGGCTTTCTGTTCAAGTCCCTGTGCCGATGTCAAACTGGCGCTGGC
>Ga0209980_10000409_pt1 | contig 23214 bp, 16 predicted proteins | sample CR02metaG_FD_183611 | JGI IMG/M metagenome (GOLD analysis project Ga0209980, IMG submission 183611) | Deep subsurface microbial communities from Mariana Trench to uncover new lineages of life (NeLLi) - CR02 metaG (SPAdes) (version 2) | ecosystem: Environmental > Aquatic > Marine > Ocean trench...
GAGCACATATGCGGACACGAACCCGAGGGACACGCGCCTCCAGGTGACAGCCTCGAGACCGGCGGTCGCCTGCGGAGCAGGCTCCGTCGTCGAAGTCGCCGAGGGCGGGGACGTCGATGACTTCGGCGCGGGGTCAGCGGTTGTCGAGCCGTCCTCGCCGGCGAGGGCGGAGTCATCATCGCTGCAGGCAGCCAGACCACCGAAAATAGCCACCGCAATCGTGGCGCGACCGATCTCGCTCAGAAACATGCGTCTGCTCAGTGTCTGGAAGATTGCCATGACCAAGCTCCTCTCACCGGTTCGTCACCTCAACCGTAGTAGTCGGCTTGTCAGGCGGGTTGGTGTGTTTTGCGGCGATCGGCTTCGGCTGCGGTCACGATCTTGGTGAATGCCGAGCGGAGCTGTGCCGCCTGGGATTTGCTGAGATGGCGGGTGAAGTGATCTTCGATTCCCTTCAGATGTACCGGAACCGCAGCACGCAGGGTGCTCTTGCCTTTCGGGGTAACCGCGATCTGAATGCCGCGGCGGTCACCTTCGCACATTTCTCGTTCCACGAGACCCTCCTTCTCCAGCTTCTCGACGAGTCGGGTTGCGCCGCTTCGGCTGAGAAACAGTGAGTCCGCAAGCTCGTGCATACGCCAGGGTCGTTCAGCACTGGAGAGGCGGAGAAGCACTTCGTACGAAGTCAATGCCAATCCACGTTTCTCCTCGAGTTCGTCCTCGAGTAGGCGTACCACGGTGGCGTGGGCACGAAGAAAGAGGGCCCAGGCTTCGAGCCGATCCGTATCGATGCCATGTTCCATGATCTGACGCTACCGCAATAGTTGACCCGCACAACATTAAAGGAATATAGTTGCGCTACTCAACTGTTCTAATCATCAACATCCATGCCGCAAGGAGGCAGACAACTGTGACGAGCACAAAGGAACTTCAGGAAAAAATCGAATTTCCACCCCTGGGGGACTGGGCGCTGGATCCCGCACATACGGTCGCCGGCTTCGTCGGCCGATACTTGATGGTCACCAAGGTGTTTGGGAAATTCAACGGCGTCTCGGGAACGATTCACATCGCAGAAGACCCTCAGGAGTCATGGGTGGAGGTATCGCTGGATACGGCGAGCATCACCACCGACCATGAGGATCGCGACAAACATCTCAAATCGCCGGACTTCCTCGACGTGGAGAACCACCCGACGATCGAGTTTCGCAGCACCGGGTTCGAAGGCGCCGGCGAGCACTGGACCGTATCCGGTGACCTCACGATCAAGGGCGAGACCCGGCCGATCACGCTCGACGTCGAGTACCACGGCGTGGTCAGTGACCCATGGGGCGGTCGGCGGGCCGCCTTCAGTGCCTTCACCGAGATCAACCGAGAGGACTGGGGATTGACATGGAACGTGGCCCTCGAAGCAGGAGGAGTGTTGGTGGGCCCTAAAGTCAGGCTCGAGATAGAGACACAGGGCGTGCTTCAGGCCGACAAAGAATGACGGCTGTCGCTCCACTGGCTACTCAAGTGACTGATTGATGTCGACGGTCTGTGCCGATCTGGTGGAGGTCATATCCATACCTGAACCAGAGACACGGGAGTGTGCCGAATGCATTGCGTTCGGCGATACATGGGTGCACCTGAGAATGTGCCTGGAATGTGGAAACGTCGCCTGCTGCGATGACTCGAAGAACCGTCACGCGACAGCCCACTTCAACGCAACCAATCACCGGGTCATTCGCAGCGTGGAGCCCGGTGAGCGGTGGCTGTGGTGCTACCGGCATGAGCAGGCCGTCCAGTGGTGACGGTGCCGTTATATTCGAGCCGGTCGACCGGATGCAAGGGATATTCCATGTGCTGAGGGATCACGATCAGGCCGAGCAGCAGGTCACGTATCTGGAGCTGTTCTTTGATTTGGTGTTCGTCTTCGCGATCACCCAACTTTCTCAGGTGCTCCTGAACGACCTCACGTGGCGGGGCGTAGCCGGAACCTTTTTCTTGCTGGTGGCAATGTGGCTGGCGTGGGTGTACACGACTTGGTGGACCAACTCGTTCGACCCCGACGTCGTGCCGGTACGTCTGGTCATGCTGGTGATGATGCTGGCCGGCATGATGATGGCCCTCGCTATTCCGGAGGCGTGGGGTGACCGTGCCCTCCTTTTCGCCGTCAGCTATGTGGGGCTGCACCTAATCCGGAACACCTTCTCAGTGTTGGCAGCAAGACGTTCGGGCGGTGATCTCATTTCCTTGCTGCGACTGCTCAGTTGGAGCGTCGTGACAGGTGGGTTGTGGATTACTGGCGCCATCGCCGGTAACGGGGCCCTGGTTGTGATCTGGGTTCTTGCGCTAGCGCTCGAACTCGTGTCGCCTTACGTCGGCTACTGGACCCCCGGCCTGGGGGCCCAGAGGATGGGCGATCGACAGATCGAATACCACCACTTCACAGAACGATTCCATCTTTTCATCATCATCGTGTTGGGCGAGTCCATCGTGATCACCGGCGTCACCGCCGCCGCACTCGAGCTCGACGCAGCTCGACTCGCCTCTGTCGTGGTTGCGTTCGCGTTGACTGCGGTGCTGTGGTGGCTCTACTTCAACGCGGTGGCCGCCCGATCAAGCGAGGGCCTTGGCGCAGCGTCCGGTGATCGGCAACGTCTGGCCAGGGATGCCTACAGCTACACCCACATCCTGCTGGTGTTCGGCATCATGCTGATTGCAATCGGCAATGAACTTCTCATCGGTCATCCACTCGACGAGTTTGACCGCGCCGGCCTGGTGGTGGTTGCCGCGGGACCGGTTCTATATCTGTGGGGCCACGAATTGTTCAAGCTGTTGATGACCGGAAGTGTCCGAGTCGTCCGCCTTCTCGGTGGTGTCCTCATCGCCGCAGTCGTCGCCGTTGTCGGAACGGTGTTGCCGGCCCTATGGACCCAAGCCATCGTCCTGGCCATCCTCGTTGGGTTCGCCATCCACGAAAACGTGGCGATGCGACGCTTCGACGCGACATCTGCCGAGGAGCGTCTGAGTTCTTTGACCACCGAGGCGGGCAAGCCCGCCCAATACGGCTCGACCAGAGTCGATAGACGAACAGCGACCACCGAGAGGTCCAGGGGGGAAATCTGATGGGCAGCCCATCGGACCAGGACGTGGCTGCCACGGGAGGTACCTGGTCACCCTTGAAGAACCGCATATTCGCGGTGGTTCTGTTGACCGGTTTGTTCACCCAGTTGGCGGTTTTCATGAGCGGGTTGGCCAGCGCCTGGGTGATGACCGACATCACCGACTCGCCGGCCGTCGTTGCCTCTCTTCAAATCGCAGTCGCCCTCCCCATGTTTCTGCTCGCTCTCTTCGCCGGTGCCCTTGCTGACGTAGTCAGCCGTAAACGAATCATCCTGTTTTCACTGACCGGCAGCATGATCGTTACCGGCGCGTTTGTATTGCTGTCTGCGTCCGAGTCCCATTCCGAGGCCTCACTTCTGGGACTCACCGCGGCCCTCGGTGTCTTCACGGCCCTGGCTGCCCCAGCTTGGGTTGCCGTCATTCCCGGGCTCGTCTCCCGCTCCGATCTCGCCGGGGCAATGACGCTCAGTTCTGCCGGCATCAGCGGTGCGGGGGCCCTCGGCCCCGCCCTCGGAGGAATCCTCATCTTTGCAGCCGGACCCACCTGGGTATTCGGTTTGAACGTGATCGTCTTCGCCACCGCGATCGTGGCGCTACGGGTCTGGAAAGCGGCACCTCTCACCGGGCTCCCCCACGAACACATCGCTTCGGCGATGCGCATCGGTTTCCAATACATGCGATACGACCGACCGCTCAAGGTCGTGATTGGCAAGATCATTCCCTTTGCGCTAGCCGCCGTTGCGCTCATCTCGCTGTTACCCGCGGTCGCCCGTTTCCGTCTTGAAGCTGGACCGGCGACGTTTGGACTTCTCTCCGGTGCCGGCGGCGTCGGCGCGGTGCTCGCCCTGCTGGCCATGCCCAGCATCCGTAGGCGGGTTGGCCCAGATTTCATCGTCTCGGGTTCGATGCTCATCGAAGCTGCCGTGTTCGTGGTGCTCGCATCAACCACCAATCTCGGGGTCGCCGCCGGCGTGATCATGGTCGCCGGAGCGGCAACTCTGGCTATCACCTCCACTGTGATGACTGTGCTCCAGGTAGTTCTCCCCTCGTGGGTCCGTGGACGGGGTGTGGCCCTTTTCCTGCTCGCGGTTCAAGGGTCATTCGCCGTTGGCGCCTTGATCTGGGGCGGAGTGGCCGAGCGGACAAACCTTCAAACCGCTCTTGTGGCGGCCGGGCTCACCATGGCGGTCAGCGCAGTTCTGGTGCTGCCGCTGCGACTCAGCCGATACATGGACGTCGACACCGACACTGCCACCCTTCTCGCCGACCCGCCCACAGTGACGTCGGTCCACGACGACGACGGGCCCATCCTGCTCACCGCCCGCTGGCAGATCGACCCCGCCCACCGGGACGATTTCGTAGCCGCGATGGAGCCTGTGCGGCGGGCGCTGAAGCGGCAGGGTGCCCTCAGCTTCCGTCTGGTCGAGGACGTAGAACAGCCTGGGCACATGCTGGAATCGTTCACCATGGCGACCTGGTCCGAGTATCAGCGCCTCCCCCACAGAGCCACCATGGCGGACAAGGAAATCCACGCTGCCCTCGTAGACGCTGCCGGCTCCGAGGTCCCTGCGCTGACAGCACACCGCGTCATCAAACTCCCATCAGGGCGGTCCAATCACTCGGGTGGATCTCCACGGTGAATGACGGCTGACTCCTGTCGCCAGTCGGCTGGCCAGTAAGACAGACTCATTGGCTCTGGGCTTCTGCGTGGCGGCACCCCGTTTCCGTTCTCGAGCAGGACGACATCGGAGGCGAGGCATCTAGAATGCTTCGTTCTCAACCCGAGGTTCGGATTGGCGGCACTTCATTTCGATTCAGGCATCGAACACGACGCCTGCGGCGTCGGGTTCATCGCTGCCCTCGACCGCGCTCCTTCCTACCGTTTGACCCGCCTCGCCGTGGAGTGTCTGCAGAGACTCGACCATCGGGGTGCTCGTGCTGCCGATGGCACCGGGGATGGAGCGGGCCTGCTCACCCAGGTTCCCCACAGGCTGATCCGCCGTGAGCTTGGCAGTTACCAGGCGAACCTCCCGGCAGCGCGAATCGGTGTCGTGATGTGCTTTCTCCCTCCCATGGACGCAGCACTTTCGCGTTCTCTGATCACCGAGTCACTGGAGGCAGAAGGCATTCGCGTCCTGCGATGGCGTTCGGTGCCGATCGACCCCTCAATGCTTGGCGAGCATGCCCGGACTGTGCTGCCACTCATCGAACAGGCGATCGTCACCGGCGAGGTCGAGGGCGACGAGTTCGAGAGTGCCCTCTATCTGGCTCGTAAGCGAATCGAGCGCCAGGCGAATCCCGGACTTTCGATTCCGTCAGCTTCCAGTCGCACTGTCGTCTACAAGGGTCTTTTCACAGCCAGCCACATTGCAGGGTTCTATTGGGACTTGAGAGATCCTGGCTTCGAGACGAGCTTTGCGATCTTCCATCAGCGATACTCCACAAACACCTTCCCTTCGTGGGAGAACGCTCAGCCCTTCCGGACCCTCGCCCACAACGGTGAGATCAATACGATCCAGTCGAATCGCTCGTGGATGCTCGCCCGCGAGAAAGGTGCCACCCCCGGCGTTTGGGGCGACCGATTCGAAGACATTCTCCCTTTCCTCCAGCTGGGAATCTCAGATTCCGGAAGTCTTGACAATGCGTACGAGTTGCTCATGCAGAGCGGCCGGTCACTCACCCATGTCAAGGAGCTGTTGATCCCTGCTTCGTGGGAGAACGTCGACGATCTTGATCCAAAAATGCGCGCTTTCTACGAGTATCACGCCTTCCTCACCGAGCCCTGGGACGGACCTGCCGCCATCGCAGTGACCGACGGCGTGTCCCTACTTGCCGGGATGGACCGCAACGGTCTCCGCCCGGCACGTTGGACGATCACTCCCGATGTGGTCCTGGTGGCGTCGGAAGCGGGGGTGTGTCCTGAGGAAGAGATTCGTGCCCTCGAAACCGGCCAGCTCGGGCCCGGAGAGGTGATCGTCTTTGACCGCGACTCAGGAGAGGTCAGGCACTCTGCCGAGGTCAAATCCGCACTTGCCGCACTCCAGCCCTACGACGAGTGGGTGACCACCGAGACTCTTCACATCACAGCTCCCTTCGATGGGCTGGCCGACGATCGATTCGACACAGCTGCCCTCAGTCGTGTCTTCGGTTACACGGCAGAAGAGCGACGGCTGGTTCTTGCCGACATGGCGCTCGGAATCACGCCGATCGGGTCGATGGGAGACGACACGGGTCTCGCGGTGCTCTCGGATCGACCCAGGAGACTCACCCAATACTTTCACGAGATGTTCGCCCAGGTCACCAACCCGCCGATGGATCCGATACGGGAAAAGCTGGTGATGTCGTTGCGCATCCAACTCGGGCGTCGGGGACCATTGCTCGAGGACACACCCCGTCAGGCCCATCTGATCGAACTGGCAAGCCCGGTTCTCTCCGATGCCGAGTTGGAGTCGATAGTTCGGTCAGGCGACCACAGGTTTTTCTCCCATTGGATTCCGGTGACGTGGGAAGCCTCCGAAGGCGCCGAAGGCATCAAACGACGGATCGACGAGATCTGTGTCGAAGCTGCGCAGGCGGTGAAGCTCGGAGCAACCATTATCGTGCTCTCGGATCGCGAGTCCGATGCCTCCTTTGCCCCCATCCCGATTCTCCTGGCGCTGGGGGCGGTACATCACCACCTGATCGACGAGGGTGTCAGGGGCGACGTGTCGCTCGTCGTGGTTTCGGGGGAGCCGAGAGATGCCCATGATCTGGCTTGTCTAATCGGTTTTGGGGCCTCGGCGGTAAATCCCTATCTGGCGATCGATCAGGTACGCGACCTTGCAGCAACCGGGGCCATTGATGTCGATCCAGTGCTGGCACAGGAGAACTACCGCTCGGCCCTCGAGGAAGGCCTGCTCAAGATCATGTCGAAGATGGGTATCTGCACCCTCTCGGCGTATCGCGGCTCTGAGCTATTCGAGGTAATCGGTCTTTCCGAGCTGGTATGTCGTTTCGCCTTTCGCAATGCGCCGCGACGTCTTCGCGGCATTGGCTTCGAAGATCTTGCCCGACAGGCGCTGGAGCGACATGCCAGGTTTGAGGCCGATGACCAGGAATCCGGTGGGTTCTACAAGCACAGACGAGGCGAGGACACCCACATCACTGCTCCGTTGGTGGTCCTTGCCGTGCAGAAGGCGGTGCGCTCCGGCGACCCAGCAGATTGGAAGCGATATCTGGAGACGATTGGCGCACGAAAACCGGCCCTGATCAGGGATCTTCTCACTTTCGTGCAGCGAGAGCCCATACCCCTCGAGGAGGTGGAGCCCGCCGAGGCCATCATGAGGAGGTTCACCACCGCTGCCATGTCACACGGAGCGCTTTCGAGGGAGGCTCACGAGACTCTGGCCCAGGCGATGAACCTGATCGGGGGTCGTTCCAACTCTGGTGAAGGTGGAGAGGATCCAGACAGGTTCGGCACCCCCCGCAACTCCGCGATCAAACAGGTCGCGTCGGGGCGTTTCGGGGTCACTCCCGCCTATCTGAACTCGGCGGAGGAACTTCAGATCAAGATGGCTCAGGGATCCAAGCCAGGAGAAGGGGGTCAGCTTCCCGGCCACAAGGTGACGGCCGAAATCGCCCGACTGCGATACACCAAGCCGGGTGTCCCCCTGATTTCGCCTCCGCCGCATCACGACATCTACTCCATCGAGGATCTGGCGCAGTTGATCTACGACCTGAAGGCGTTCAAGCCCACCGTCCGGGTCTCGGTCAAGCTGGTCAGTGAGCCAGGTGTGGGGACTATCGCCGTTGGGGTGGCGAAGGCGGATGCGGATGTGATCACTATCTCGGGCTCCGAGGGAGGCACCGGCGCTTCGCCACTCGCTTCGATAAAGCATGCGGGCTCTCCGTGGGAACTGGGTATCGCCGAGGCTCATCAGGTTCTGGTCGCCAACGGACAGCGGTCAAGGGTCGTTCTGGAGACTGACGGGGGTCTCCGCACCGGACGCGATGTGGTTGTGGCCGCCCTGCTCGGCGCCGAGAGGTTCGGCTTCGGGACGCTGCCGCTTCTCGCCATGGGCTGCAAGATGGTCCGACGGTGTCACCTCAACACTTGCCCGGTCGGTATTGCGACCCAGCGGGAGGATCTGAGGGCGAAGTTCACGGGTGGCGCCGACCAGGTCGTGATGCTCTTCCGGCACGTGGCCGAAGATATTCGCCGCCATCTCGCCGCACTGGGTGTCCGGACGATCGAGGAGATCGTCGGCCGGGCAGATCTGCTGCGCCCCATCGACGCCGAACACCCGCTGGCGGCCGACCTCCTGGCGATCCTGGTCGCTTCCCAGGGGCGTAAGGAGCATCTCGGATACAAGCCGTTTCCGTTGTCGAGTCTTGCCACGCGGCTGGTCATAGACGCGGAGGAGGCAATAGCGCATGGTGCATCGGTGCGGCTGGCCTATCCGATCCGAAATGTCGATCGAGCCATCGGAGCGAGATTGTCAGGAGCCATCACTGCCGAGCACGGGCAAGACGGCCTCCAGGAGGGAACGATCGAGGTCAAGTTGGCGGGAACAGCCGGCCAGAGTTTCGGCGCTTGGCTCACATCAGGTGTGACGCTCCGGCTGAAGGGTGTGGCCAACGACTACGTCGCCAAGGGCATGGGTGGAGGTGTCCTTTCGGTTTCGCCGACGCGGCGAGTGGGCGGCCCCACTCCTCATGTTGCTGGAAACGCAGTTCTCTATGGAGCCACAGGGGGAAGGGTTTTTCTGGCCGGAACGGTCGGTCAGCGGTTCGCGGTGCGAAACTCGGGCGCAACCGCTGTGATCGAAGGCTGCTCGGACCACGGATGTGAGTACATGACCGGAGGAGCCGTTCTGATTCTGGGTGACGTTGGACGCAACTTCGGCGCGGGGATGACAGGCGGGATCGCTTACGTGTGGGACCCCGAGGTCAAGCTCAAGGGACGGCTCGCGGAGACGGCACCAGATGCCCGGCGCCCAACCGGGAGCGACGCCGCCGATATCTCTTCGTTGATCGAGGAGCATATCGAATACACGGCCAGTCCCACGGCACGGAGTCTGGCCAACCGATTCTCTGAGATGATCGATTCGTTCTGGGTAATCGCGGCAACAGGCAAGGAGCGAATCCCGATCACCGAGCAGACAAGTCCCGAATCGGTCCGGGTAGTTTGAATAACGGCCACGTCCGACGTCTCTCTGATTTCCAGGCGTCGACGTCGGTGATGAGGAGGTCTGCTCGCGTCGGCCGCTATCTGGCTCGCTGTGTAGCCTCAGCGACCAAACCCTCAGGGAAGGAACCACAGTGACTCTGTCCATCGCCGCTGGTCCCACCGGCACTCCGCTCCTCGAGCAGACCATCGGCGCCAACCTCGAGGCCACAGTAGATCGCTTTCCCGACCGGGAGGCTCTTGTGGTGGTGCATCAGGGGGTTCGGCAGACCTGGGCTGAGTTTGATGCCACCATCAATGAAGTGGCCAAAGGCCTCATGGGGATCGGCATCCACGCCGGGGACCGGGTGGGCATGTGGAGCCCCAACTTTGCCGAGTGGACCTATATCCAGTACGCCACCGCGAAGATTGGCGCAATCCAGGTCAACATCAACCCGGCGTATCGGGTCAACGAGCTCCAGTACGCCCTGGACCAGTCTGGCTGCCGGCTCCTGGTGACACGCACCGAGTACCTGACCTCGGGATACCGTGACATGGTCGACGAGGTTGCGCCTGCTCTTCGGGACCTCGAAAACGTGATCTACTTCGACACCGACGACTGGTCGGAGTTGATCGACGCCGGACGGTCGGTGTCCGACGACGATCTGGCTGCTCGCGCCGAATCTCTTGATGCCAGAGACCCGATCAACATCCAGTACACCTCGGGCACGACGGGGCGTCCCAAGGGCGCCACTCTCAGCCACCGAAGCATTCTCAACAACGCTCGCTTCGTCGGTGACGCCTGCGCCTACACCGAAGAGGATCGGGTTTGCATCCCGATTCCCTTCTATCACTGTTTCGGCATGGTCATGGGCAACCTGGCGTGCTCGGTGTTCGGCGCAACGATGGTGGTGCCGTCACCGACGTTTGACCCCGAGGCCGTGCTACGAGCGCTCCAGGATGAGCGGTGTACGTCGCTCTACGGGGTTCCGACGATGTTCGTCGCCCAACTCGGCCACCCAGGTCTGGCGGATTTCGACCTCTCCAGCATGCGTACCGGCATCATGGCCGGGTCGCCGTGCCCGACGGAGGTGATGCGCCGGGTCATCGATGACATGGGTATGAGCGAGGTCACCATCGCATACGGCATGACCGAGACGTCTCCTGTTTCGACTCAGACGAGCACCGACGACTCCGTCGAACACCGGGTATCGACCGTCGGACGGGTCCTCCCTCACGTCGAGTCCAAGATTGTCGACCCCGACACCGGGGAGTTGGTCCCTCGTGGCGAGGGCGGCGAGTATTGCACCCGGGGTTACCACGTGATGTTGGGCTACTGGAACGACCCTGAGAAGACCGCCGATGCCATTGACGCCGATGGTTGGATGCACTCGGGCGATCTGGCCACCATGGACGACGACGGTTATGTCAACATCGTCGGTCGGATAAAGGACATGATCATCCGTGGCGGTGAGAACATCTATCCCCGCGAGATAGAGGAGTTTCTCTGCTCGCACCCGGCCATCGCCGACGCCCAGGTCATAGGTGTTCCCGACGAGAAGTACGGCGAGGAGCTCATGGCGTGGGTGCAGCTCGCCCCGGGCGGCGAGCTCACCGAGGACGAGTTGAGGGACTTCTGTAGGGACAAGATCGCCTATTTCAAGGTTCCCCGATATATCAAGTTCGTGAGCGAGTTTCCGATGACCGTCACCGGCAAGGTCCGCAAGGTCGAGATGCGCGATAAGTCGATCGCCGAGCTCGGACTGGACGGAACTGTGGCCACGATGACGGCCTGAGCGCGGAACATGCAGACAGGACCGAACGTGAGCACCCTCATCGATGGGTGGCTCGAAGCAGGGCGGGGGTCGGATACTGCCCTGATAACAGCAGACGACGAGGCTTGGTCTGCCGACAAGCTCCACGCCGCGGTGTGCAATGTCGCCGCCCGGCTCACCGATGCCGGGATTCGAAGAGAAGATCGCTTGATGCTGGTGCTGGACGACACACCGGCGTTTCCGGCTGTTTTCCTGGGTGCCATCCGCATCGGGGCAATCCCGGTCCCGGTCAACTTTCTCGCCCGTCCCGATGACTTCGGTTACTTCCTGGATGATTCCTACGCCATCGCCGCAGTCGTCGATCATGTATTCCTGGAGAGTGTCGGTCCCCAGATTGCCTCCCGGCCCGATGTGCGTCTGATAGTTGCCAATGGATCGGCCCCCGATGATGCAACTTCCCTCGACGAATGGATGACATCCGACGTTGGTGATGTTTCTCCGGTGACGACACACCCCGATGACATGGCGTTCTGGCTGTATTCGTCGGGTTCGACCGGTTTGCCGAAAGGCGTCGTTCACCGTCACGCCGACGTAGCGGCAACCTGCACCGCATATGCGGAATCGGTGTTGGGGATCAGCCAGAGTGACGTCGTCTTCTCGAGCACGAAGATGTTCCACGCCTACGGCCTCGGCAACAGCCTGAGTTTTCCATTATGGACGGGGGCAACCTCTGTTTATCTGACAGGTCGGCCTACTCCCGACCGTCTACTAGAGCGGATTGACAGTCACCGACCATCGGTTCTCTTCACGGTGCCGGCCCTGTACAACGCGATGCTCGCCGACCCACGGTTCGACAAGACCGACTGGTCGGTGGTGCGGATAGCCGTCTCAGCCGCTGAACCGCTGCCGCCGGAGATCTGGCGGCAGTTCCTCAATCGCACCGGTCTCGAGATCCTCGACGGCATCGGTTCCACAGAACTGCTCCACATCTATTGCTCGAATCGAGAGGACTCGGTAAAACCGGGCACAACGGGGGTACCCGTCGACGACTATTCACTGGAGATCCGTGATGTCGACGGTGAGCTTTGTGAGACAAACGAGGCGGGGGAGATGTGGGTCAAGGGCCCCAGCGCTTTGAGCGCCTACTGGCATCAGCTGGATCGGACCAGGGACAAGATTCGCGGTGACTGGTTCCTTTCTGGCGATCGCTACCGCAAGGACGCTGATGGCTTCTACACATACATGGGCAGGGTCGACGACATGATGAAGGTCGGCGGTCTCTGGGTCAGCCCGATCGAGATCGAGAACCGACTTATGGAGCACGAGGCCATACAGGAGGCAGCAGTCGTAGTGGTTGAGATCGACCACCGCTCACGAATCAAGGCCACGGTGATTCTGACTGAGGGACATGAGGCCGGGGAGGAGCTCACGTCCGAGCTTCAGAAGTGGTGCAAGGCGGCACTTCAGCGTTACGAGTTCCCTCATGTGGTTGAGGTCGTCGAAGACTTCCCGAGAACTGCCACCGGGAAGATCCAGCGATTCCGGCTCAGGGACTAGTGGTGTGTCGTGGAAATCGCCTCACCGTTTCGACGACGAGGGGTGTGGAGCGTCTACGGAAGCTTCACATATAGGAAGTCTTCAGGTTTGTTGTGGACACCCTTGGTCGGGGGGGCGATCCATCCTGCAAACTTTCCCGGGTCGAGCTCGGGCTGCATGAGACTTTGGATAAACGCCTGATCGTCTGTGTCCGGTAGCCAACTGCCGCGCTGATCATTCCAGCGATCCTCGGTCAGGACATCGCCGGAGGGCGACACGTTGATGTCTGAGAACTCGCCGATTGCACGATTGAAAGCAATGTGGGGCAGTCGGATCTCGAAGTCGATCCCGATGCCGGCGATCACCCGATTCCACCGAGTTACCCCACCCCGGCAATCGTCGATGAAATCGTCGCGCAACCTTGCGTTGAGAGCATTCAGCGCCGGCACCTCGATCGAATGCAGTTCCCCGTCCACCAGCTTGGTCACCGGGTATGTCGCCGCCAGGAGCCGGTGGTCATCCTCCAATCGCTCTTCGTGGTGCCGCCCTTTGATCCCGGCGTTGAAGAAGTTGGCCGCGTTCGTTGACTCCTCGGACCCAAAAAGGTCCAAGGTCAGCGAGAAGTGGAGGTTTGTCTTGCGTTGAATCGTCGGGAGGTCGATCACTCCAAGGCGGCGGACGGCCTCGGAGTCGTAGGGGTCTTCGATGCCGGCCTCGCTCATTGCCTCGCAGGTCCTCTGGACGATTCGTTGGACGCCGGTGTATCCCACGAACATGTGGTGAGCTTCCTCGGCCAACATGAATCGACAGGTCCGACTGAGGGGGTCGAAGCCGGACTGGGCGAGAGCCTCGAGCTGCATCTTGCCGTCCCGATCGGTGAAGAACGTGAACATGAAAAAGGACAGCCAATCGGGCGTTTCCTCGTTGAACGCTTCCAGCATCCGGGGTCGGTCGACGCTTCCGGATTGTCGGAGCAAAAGCTCGTGGGCCTCCTCACGGCCATCGCGGCCGAAGTACTTCTGGAGTAGATAAACCATCGCCCACAGGTGGCGGCCCTCTTCGACGTTCACCTGGAAGAGGTTGCGCATGTCGTAGAGCGAAGGTGCGGTGGAACCGAGATGGCGTTGTTGCTCGACCGATGCAGGCTCGGTGTCACCTTGGATAACGATCAAACGACGCAGCATGGCTCGGTACTCGCCAGGGATCTGCTGCCAGACCGGTTCTCCGAGATGCTCGCCGCAGGGAATCGTCCTGTTCTCGATAGCCGGCGCCAGCAAGATTCCCCAGCGGTACTCGGGCATCTTCACGTAATCGAACTTCGCCCATCCGTCCTTCTCGACACTGATCGCCGTCCTGAGATATACGTCGGCCATCTGAAATCCGTCCGGACCCATGGTCATCCACCAGTCGAGGTAGCCGGGATGCCACGCCTCGAGGGCCCGGCGCAGTTTTGGATCGTCGGCGAGTCCGACATTGTTTGGGATCAGCGAGTCGTAGTCAACGAGGTCCGAGCTCATCAAACTCTCCTTGTGTCAAAGTCGGGCCGAAGGCCGGTGCCATATCTTCGCAGTGCGCCGGTCTCGCCGGATGCATTCGGGCGTTGGAAGACCCAGTTCTGCCACGCAGTGAGTCGCCCGAAAATCTTGCTTTCCATTGTCTCGGGGCCGGGAAACCGCAGGTTGGCCTCCATGCCGGTTAGTGCGTCGGGGCTGAACGACGAGCGCTCCTCGAGGATGATCCGGAGCTCGTCATCCCAGTCGATGTCATCAAAGATATCTGTGACCAGTCCCGCTTCCAGTGCCTGCTCAGCCGTCAGCGGCACATCTATCGCCTCCAGCGCTCGCTTTCTACCGGCATCGTTGCCCCAGAATCGCGTTTCTATGCGGGTCAGGTCCTGAGACATGGTGAGGGTCGATGTGCTCGACTGCGTGAACATGAGGGCTGCCGACGTCTCCTCGCCTTCGAGGACCCCTTGGAACATGTACGAGCGATCGGCAGCCAAGATCAGCTCTGCCAAAAATCCGGCGAAGCAACCGTGGGGCTCGACGAGGGCGATGATCGTTCGTGAAGTGAGATCAACACGCTTGAGCACCCGTTTCCAGAGGTGGAGGACTTCGCGAATGAACCAGTCTGAAGAATGCGCGTGGAGGAATCGGTCGTGCTCGAGCACTGCGTCGAGAGCGCCCGTCGAGCGAAGCAGGAACGTGCCGATTTCCAGCTCGTTGTTGCGAAGGTGCAGGAAGGCATCGTCGAGCTCTCGTGCCAGTCGCAAGGGCCAGAAACCGGCGCCGGCCTCGGCGGCAGCTGCTGCGTCTCTGGGTGCAGGCGTTTCTGGCCCACTGATGATGATGGTGGCGATCCTCGACGACCGATCAATCTCTACTTTGAGACTCGAGTAGTCCACTCCGTCATCGTGGAAACTCCGATCGAGGTCGGCGAGCAACACGCCTTTGGCATCTACCGGTCGGTCGGAGAGAGCCGCCATCTCCGTGGCGCGCTCGCTGACCGTTGACTCAAAGGATGAGCTGGGTACCAGTTCGTCGACGAGGTTCCAGCTCAACGCTCGCTTTCCCTTCATTCCCTCCTCAACCGTGCAGAAAACATCGGCGCGATCTCGACGAACAAACCGTTTGTCAATAAGGCGTGTCAGCCCACCCGTCCCTGGGAGCACGCCGAGGAGGGGAACCTCAGGCAAGGCAACACGGGCGCTGCCGTCATCGACCAACATGATGTGATCGGTCGCCAGCGATAGCTCGTAACCGCCGCCGGTGGCCGTCCCGTTGATGGCAGTGAGGTATCGCTGACCGGAGTTGTTGGTGGCGTCCTCAATCGAGACCCGGGTCTCATTGGTGAACTTGCAGAAGTTGACCTTGAGCGGATGAGAAGCCGAGGCAAGCATTTTGATGTTCGCGCCGGAACAGAAGACACGATCCTTTAGTGACCCGATGACGACCGCTCCGACTTCGGGATGTTCGAACCGGAGTCGTTGAACAGCATCGGCGAGCTCGATGTCGACAGAAAGGTCATACGAGTTGAGTTTCAACTCGTAGTCCTGGCTCAGTCCTCCGACGGGATCGACGTCCATATCGAGGTACGCCACCCGGTCATCGAATCGGAGCCGCCAGTGCCTGTATCGATCGGGGTGAGTCTGAAAATCGATCACTGGGGAAGTGTAGGTTTAGCCGCGAGACGAATCATTGGGGTGGGTTCGATTAGAGCCCTTCATCGATGAGTGATGACGCAATGATGGCTCCACAACCATCTTCTACCCTCTGGGGGGTGAATGACCACTTAACCGCCGCCGATCTCAGAGCCCTGGGAAGTCTCAAGTGGACCTACTTCGACGAGGATGTCCTTGCCGCCTGGGTTGCGGAGATGGACTTCGGGCTGGCTCCGTCCGTCACCAGGGCACTACATGACGCCGTCGACCGTGGCGATACGGCCTACTTCTCCTTGATCAGCGAGCGGGCGGCGGCCGAGGCGGCAGTCGCATTCTGGGCCGATCATCTCCGCTGGAAAGTGAGTGCCGATCGAGTGTTTTCGGTTCCCGATGTTGTCGAAGGCATCCGTCGAGCCATCGTCCATCTCACCGCACCTGGTTCGGCTGTGGCGATGCACACACCGGTGTACTACCCGTTCTTCTCGATGGTGGAACGCGCCGGCCGGTCCCTCGTGGAAGTGCCGAGCGGACATGACACCGACGGTATTTACCGGATCGACGTCGATGCTGTGGATCGGGCATTTGGAGAGGGAGCGGGTTCGCTTGTCCTCTGCAATCCGTGGAACCCGACCGGTCGCAGCCTGTCTACCAGCGAGCTCATAGAGCTCGCAGATGTCGCCGCCTCCCACGGCGGGCGCATCATCTCGGACGAGGTCCACGCCGCCCTGACCTATGAGGGTTCTGAGCACGTTGCGGCAGCCTCGCTCGATCCCGAGACTGTGGTGACGATCACCTCGGCTTCCAAGGCGTGGAACCTGCCGGGTTTGAAGGGCGCCCAGGTGGTCTTGACAAACGACGACGACATCACGATCTGGAGCGACTACTTCACCCTCGACAAGGTGGCGGTGGGCACGTTCGGGTTGATCGCCAATGCGGCCGCTTATGGCGAAGGAGAGGCATTTCTGAGCGAAGTCATGGAGCGTCTCGAGGCGAATCGCAAAATGCTGGGCGATTTGATCACAACTCACCTGCCTGACGTGGGGTATACCTCACCCGAAGCGACGTATCTCGCCTGGCTCGACTTCCGCCCATACGGGCTCGAGTCGCCTGCGGAGTTTCTTCTCGATCACGCTCGTGTGGCGCTAACCGAGGGGGCTCAATTTGGTCCGGGTGGTGAAGGTCACGCACGCCTCAACTTCGCCACATCCCCATCCATCCTCACCGAGATCGTCGAACGGATCGGCGCAGTTCTGTAAGGACTCCGGTTTCGCTCGGAGAGCACTCAGGTCCGGTCGTGTCGTCCCAGTATGCGGTCGATCGCCTCGAGACGCCGGCCGATGTCGCTCTCCTCGCCATGATCCCCGGGTCTGAAGATCACCCTGGGCGCGACTCCGTCGGGGAAGTACTGCTGGGCCACGACCCCCTTTGAGTCATTGTGTGGATAGACGTAGTCCTCACCGTGCCCCAGCTCGCGGGCACCCTCATAACCAGTGGAGCGCAGATGGAGCGGGACGCTCGGCGTTGGTCCGTTCTGGACGAGTTCCTTACCTGCCTGGATTGCGAGGCCGACCGAGTTCGACTTTGGGGCAGTTGCGAGATAGATCGTGGCGTGGGTGAGGTGATATGTGGCTTCGGGAAGCCCCACATATGCCAGCGCTTGTGAGGCGGCCACGATCACCTGAAGGGCTCCCGAGTCGGCAAGCCCAACGTCTTCCGAAGCCAGGATCACCAGTCTCCGAACGATGAACTCCGGGTCTTCGCCTCCCTCCAGCATCAGGAACAGCCAATAGAGAGCCGCATCGGGGTCGGAGCCCCGCACCGACTTGATGAAAGCCGAGATCACGTCGTAATGGGAGTCACCGGTCTTGTCGTAGCGGACGAGTCTGCGTTGTAGCGCCTCGGCCACGTCGGCTTCAGAGATCTCAGATCTGTCTTCTGCTTTCGCAAGAAGAGCCGAGATTTCGAGTGCGTTCAGCGACTGTCGGGCGTCACCACCGGTCCGGGTCGCCAACTCGACAGCCAGGTCCGGCGCCAGTTCGAGATCCATCGCTCCGAGACCTCGATCACCGTCTCGCAACGCTGATTCCAGGAGACGACTCAGGTCGTCGGGAGCGAGTGGCTCGAGACGGAACAGCGTCATTCGGCTCATCAGAGGACCGATCACCTCAAAGAATGGGTTTTCGGTGGTCGCTCCAATCAGTGTCAGTGTTCCGTCTTCCACTCCCGGCAGGAGGGCATCCTGTTGGTTCTTTGCGAACCGGTGAATCTCGTCGAGAAAGAGCACCGTCCTCCGCTCGTCGGTCGCCAGCCTTCCCCTGGCATCAGTGAGTACCTGGCGAATGTCTTTCACTCCGGCTGAGGTGGCAGAAAGTGTTGCGAACTCGGCATCCGCCTGCGCAGCCACGAGACGGGCCAGAGTTGTTTTGCCGGTGCCGGGCGGACCCCAGAGCAGCATCGAGACGGGGCGACCAGACTCCACTATTCGTCTGAAGGCGGAACCGGGGGAGAGGAGATCGGCCTGTCCCACCACCTCATCAAGAAATCGCGGGCGCATGCGTGCCGCCAGCGGCGCCGAGGAGAACGCCAGTTCGTCGGCCCTTGCGGAGAAGAGGTCGCTCATCGATCACTGACGCTAACCAGTGGTGTCAACCCGGGTGTCGCTGAGATCGACGGGTGCGCCAGAGGAACCGGTGACGCACGTAGAGTGCCGCCGATGGCCGTCACCACTCTCATGCCGGTGCCCGCAGCACGACTGGTTCGGCGCTACTACATGTATGGCGGCATCTATACGCTGGCCGCATCGATCATCTGGGGTGTCAACACCCTGTTTCTGCTCGATGCGGGCCTGTCCATATCTGAAGTTTTCCTCGCCAACGCGGCATGGGCGGCGGGGACGATGATCTTCGAGATTCCCACTGGAGTGGTGGCTGACACTGTGGGGCGCCGGATCTCCTTCCTTCTGTCACTTGTGGTTCTGGCGGTCACCACCCTTGTCTATGTGGGTCTGGCCCAGGTGGGTGGTGGGTTGGTCGCGTTTGCAGTGGTGTCGGTGCTTATCGGTCTGGGTTTCACCTTCTATTCCGGAGCCATGGAGGCCTGGCTCGTCGACGGACTTCGGTTCCATGGATACGACGGTGAGTTGGACCAGGTGTTCAGTCGGGGACATATGATCAGCGGCGCGGCAATGCTGTTGGGCACCGTGAGCGGCGGCCTGCTTGGTCAGATCGATCTCGCCATCCCATTCCTGGTGCGTTCAGGGCTCCTCTTGGTGTTGCTGGTGTTGGCGTTTCTGGGAATGCACGATCTGGGTTTCGAACCGCGTCATGTCCCGTTACGGGAGATCCCCGCCGAGGCCGTGGAGATCGGGCGTGCCGGGGTCCGATTCGGCTGGCATCACCGCTCGCTGCGGCTGCTGATGCTTGCAACCGCGGTTCAGATGGGTGTCTTCGCTTGGGCTTGGTATGCCTGGCAGCCATATTTCCTCGAGTTGCTCGGTCAGGACCTCGTGTGGGTGGCGGGAGTGGTGGCGGCACTGCTCGCTATCTCGATGATGCTGGGGAACTGGATCGTCGGGATAGTCACCCGGTGGTGTGGGCGCCGGACCACCCTGTTCCTCTGGGCCGGCGGTGTTTTCTCGCTCGCCTTGATCGGTGTCGGTGTCGTCGATTCCTTCGTTCCAGCGGTGGCGCTGCTGTTCTTGGGTGGTGTTGCTCTTGGTGTCCAAATGCCGGTTCGCCAGGCGTTCGTGCACAATGTCGTGCCATCTGAGCAACGTGCAACTGTTGTGTCTTTCGACTCGATGATCTCGGGTGGTGGGAGCGTTTTGGGTCAGACCGGTCTTGGTGCCCTTTCGGATCGACAAGGATTCTCCGCCGGTTACGTGGTCGGCGGTCTGGTGACACTTCTGGCAATGCCGTTGCTCTGGCTGGTTCGCCGCCAACGAGACGATTCCGACTTCTTCTCGGGCTCCAGACCGGAGTTCGCTTGTGCCGCCCCGGGTGTGCCGGCCATCTCCGGGGTGGATGGTGGTGTGACTGTCGACGTCACCTGAGTCGACATCCGAGCTCGTGTTGGGGGCTTGACTTTCTGGTTGACTGGAAGGTGTATAAAGGTGGAAGGTCGACTCGAGGAGGTGAGGCATGCCAACTCTCATAGATCTATTGGTCCTGTCAGCGGACGCCAGAGGCTGGCCGCATATGGGAGGTTGGGGCTGGGGGATGGCCATCTTCGGCTTGCTGTTCATGATGCTGATGGTGTCGCTCGTCGTTTGGCTGATCTGGCTGGCCACTCGTCGGCCAGGGTCATCTCACGACGGCCGTCGTGGTGCTGTCGATCTTCTGGATGAGCGCTACGCCCGCGGTGAGATCGATAGTGACGAGTACCTACAGCGAAAGAGCAACCTCGATAAGTGAGAGATGAGCCCTGGGGCGCCAAGCCTCTTTTTGTGGTAGCGGTTCTGATGCTGGTGGCCACCGCGTGCGGTGACGGAGCCGGCGACGAGATCATCGAGCAGGACCCGGTATTGGTCGCCGAGGGCGCCGATTCCTACGAGGCCTCGTGCGCCGAATGTCACGGAAGCGACTTGCGCGGGACAGAGAAAGGCCCATCTCATCTGTCGATCCTCTATGAGCCCGGTCACCATGGCGACGGGGCGTTTCAGATCGCGGTTCTGATCGGTGCCACGGCCCATCACTGGGACTTTGGACCCATGCCACCGGTCGAAGGACTGAGCGAAGATGACGTGGAGGCGATCATCGCGTTTGTTCGCCAGCGTCAACGTGAGGAAGGGTTCGAGCCATATCCACCATGATTGGGTCTCCGTGACCGCCTGATCCCTGACAACCGCCCGTTAGTTGTGTGTCGCACAAATGAACACCGCATCTCTCCGGCCCTCGGCGATACGCAGGCGTTATTCCACGACACACCGCTGGGGCAGGTACTCTCGGAATCGATCAGATGCGAGAGGAGGTGAGGATGAAGAGAAGCTACTCCCGTCTCGAGAAGCCACTCGTGAGAGAAAACGGTGCCCTCCGGCCTGCCAGTTTCGAGGAGGCGATTGAGAAGGCGGCAGCCGGTCTGAGCCCATACCAGGGCGATTCGTTTGGCATGTTCAGCTGTTCCAAGGCCACAAACGAGACCAACTACATCGCCCAGAAGTTTGCTCGGCTCGTCATGGGCAGCAACAACATCGATAGCTGCAACCGCACTTGACACGCTCCTTCCGTCGCCGGTCTGGCGGCAGTGTTCGGAGCAGGTGGGGGCACTAGCTCCTACCGGGAGATCGAAGAGACCGATCTCATCATCATGTGGGGCTCCAACGCCCGTGAGGCGCACCCCATCTTCTTTCACCATGTCCTCAAGGGCGTGCGCAACGGTGCCCGCATGTTTGTCATCGACCCTCGGCACACATCCACTGCCAGATGGGCCGATGTCTGGCTGGGCATCGACGTCGGTTCTGACATTGCCCTGGCCAACGCGGTGGGCAGGGAGATCATCCACCAGGACCTGCAGAATCGAGAGTTCATCGACGAGGCCACCGAGGGCTTTGACAACTACGCCGCGGGCGTGGAGGAATACACCCTCGAGAAGGCCGAAGAGATCACCGGTGTCCCGGCCGAGGCCATTAGGCAACTAGCCCACGAGTACGCCAAGGCGGAAACGGCACAGCTCTGTTGGACGCTTGGGATCACCGAGCATCACAACGCAACCGACAATGTCCTCGCCCTGATCAACCTCGCCCTGCTCACCGGTCATGTCGGTCGGTATGGCTCGGGGGTGATCCCGTTGAGGGGTCAGAACAACGTGCAGGGTGGCGGCGATATGGGCGCTCTTCCCAACAAACTCCCCGGTTTCCAGGACGTCGAGGACGACGAGAAGAGGGCGAAATTCGAGGCTGTGTGGGGTGCCGAGGTTCCGCCAAAGGCCGGCAAACACATCAGCCTCATGCATGAGGCAATGGATGAAGGGGACCTCACCGCTCTCTACATCATCGGTGAAAACCCCCTCCAGTCTGAAGCCGACAGCACAGAGATGCGGCGGCGGCTCACCAACCTCGACTTCCTTGTTGTCCAGGACATCTTCCTGACCCCAACGGCGGAACTGGCCGACGTTGTGCTTCCCGCCGCCGGCTGGGGCGAGACGGAAGGGACCTTCACGTCGAGCGAACGCCGGGTGCAACGGGTCCGTCGGGCAGTAGACCCACCCGGCGAGGCTCAGGACGACATCGCCATTCTCTCGGCGGTGGCGCGTGCGATGGGACATCCCTGGGTCACGCCAACCGCCGAGGAAGCCTGGGACGAGATGCGTCAACTCTCGCCGCTTCACGGAGGTATGACCTACGCGCGGCTCGAGGAGTTGGGAGGCCTTCAGTGGCCTTGCCCCGACGTTGACCATCCGGGCACGCTGTTCCTTCATGGACGTCTCTGGGAGAGACCCATCTCCGGTCGCCGGGCACCATTCCACGTCGTTGAGGACGACCCACCGGTGGACACCCTGACGGAGGAGTTTCCGATTCGACTCACTACGGGGCGACGTCTCGACTCCTTCAACACAGGGGTGCAGAGCGGTCGATATTCGTCACCCCGGCGAATTCCTGGCGTACTCGACCTGTCACCGGAGGACGGAGTGTCTCTCGGTGTTTCCGAGGGCGATCGAGTAACTGTCACCTCCCGCCGGGGGAGTCTCCAGGCTCCGGTTCGTTTCGACCGCTCCCTTCGCCCGGGTTTGGCCTTCATGTCGGTCCATTTCCCGGACGACGTTGACGTCAACGTCCTGACCATCGACGCCTGGGATCCGAAATCGGGGACCGCCGAATTCAAGGCAACCGCCATCAGGGTCGAGCCTCTGGTATCCGTCTGATGGATCTCCGCGCTCTTCTCGATCGTCCCACAGAAGCAGAGCGCATGGCTGTCGACGATCTGCTCGGTCCGAGCGAACCATTCGACGGTCGGGTCGCCTACGGAGGCCACGAAGCCCGAGGGCAGAGACAGATGCTGCTCCCGGCCCTTCATGCCGTGCAGGACGCCGTCGGGTCGGTCAGCCGGGGCGCCCTCGGCTACATCTCGGACCGGCTCACCGTTCCGCCCGCCGAGGCATACGGCGTTGCCACCTTCTACTCCCTGTTCAACACCGACCAACCAGGGAGGACAACTATCCATGTCTGCGATGACATCGTGTGCTCCCAATATGGGGCGGAGGATCTGATTCAGGCATTGGAGGGATCTGAGCTTTCGTGGGAGCGAAGCCCCTGTCTCGGCCAGTGTGAGCGAGCTCCGGCGGTGATGTTTCATCATCCCGGCCAGGGTTATGGGAACGCCGCCCCGATCGACTCCGACGCGGTTGGCAATGCCGTGTTCGATGAGCTTCCGCCCAGTGTGGTTCACCAAGATCAATCTCAGCTGCGACTGCTGAGACGGATCGGGCGCGTCGATCCGGCCAGTCTCCAGGCCTATCGGGAGTCCGGGGGCTATGAGGCCCTGACCAGTGCCATCGAG
>Ga0209980_10000410_pt1 | contig 23198 bp, 21 predicted proteins | sample CR02metaG_FD_183611 | JGI IMG/M metagenome (GOLD analysis project Ga0209980, IMG submission 183611) | Deep subsurface microbial communities from Mariana Trench to uncover new lineages of life (NeLLi) - CR02 metaG (SPAdes) (version 2) | ecosystem: Environmental > Aquatic > Marine > Ocean trench...
CCACCCAGACCACGAAACCATTGGGCGAGACGTTCACGCGTAGGGGGACCGTACAGTTCCCAGGGACGAATGAGACGGTGCAGACGGGTGGAAATGAAAAATATCAGACTGGTGGTGAGAGGACACCGCAGTCCGATCAAGAAGAGACGAGCGAGACTTATGAGAGCGAGATCGTCATAACCACCGGTGAAGGGGGAGTGCAGCAGATCACCATCACGGGCAATCGGGTTGAGATCACTCAGCAGGTGGCGTCTGCTCCATCGCGTCCTTCCAAGGAGCAGCAGAAAAAAGCGACCTCGAACCAAGAAGAGAGGCAGAGAGGGGCAGCAGGAATCGGAGGAGCCTGCACGTCCGTTGTCTCCTTGCGAGGGTCTTATGATCCTAAACCGGTCCTCGTCGGGGCGCAGGTTACTTTTACACTCGACTTCGTCAATACGAGTGGAGACGAGAGCGTCCAGGATCTGACTCTCAGAAACGTTCTGCCTGAAGGTATGACTTTTGTGTCGGCCAGCAATGACGGCATTGAGTTCGGTAATGTCATCACCTGGCGTTTGGGAGGTCTCCAGCCAGGTGAGCAGGGGTCGAGGAGCGTGGTGGCACAGGCGGATTTCCCGGACACGGGCGGGGCTTTCCTGACCAACAACAACGCCTATCTCGAAGATGGGGAAGGTCGCTGTGCCCGAACCCGCCACTCCGTCACTGTGCAGCCGGTTTTGTTGGGAGACGATGATAACGACCAGTTCCCCAATGCAGATGAAGTCCGCTGCGGCTCCGATCCGAAGGACGCGGCTAGTACCTGCTACAGCCTCGAACTCTTGGAGGAGGATAGGGTTGTGGAGCGCGGCTCAGAGTTGACCTTTACAGTTTTGCTGAGGCGGAATTTCAATTTTGAAGGAGAGGTCACCTTTAACACGCCCAATAGTATACCCGGAGTCCTGTGGACCTTTTCAAGGCTCTCCGCGGTGCTGAATCGGACCGATGAAATGGTATCGTTCCCCTTCACCATCAAGACCACGGCCACCACCCCACTAGGCCAGCACATCATCATTATTCAGGCCATCAACGGTGGTATCAGGGTGGAAAGGACCCTCATTCTAGAGATCGTACCCTCAAGAAAAAGCTCTGTTCCTACAGACGGGCTTACCCCTGTTTCTCCTTCATAGCAGTCGAGGACTCTCCCAGGACCGCAGCCTTACGCAGGTGGGGGCTCCAGAGGGTTACATAAATCGTCATACTAACCCCCAGTAGTGCTCCCACGGCGATGGTGATTGGTGCGCCGATCCAGGTCGCAAGGGCGCCTATGGGGAATGCCCCCATGGGGCCTATCCCACGGTTTAGTAGACCGAAGAGGGCCATGATCCTTCCCCGGGTGGCATCCAGCGAATAGACTTGTAGGGAGGTGGCGATAAGAGTGAGAAAAGAAGTCTGAAAGGCACCCGTCAAGAACAGGAAAGAAAGGGAGAGGGGGAAAGAACGTGAGAGGGTGAAAAGGACAAGAGAGATACCAAATCCGCACGCTAAAATGGCCATTAAAAGGTGAGTTCTCGGGAAACGCCGGATGGAGGCAAAGACCAATCCCCCAAAAACTGCCCCAGCACCCGGCGCCATCAGCAGAAGGCCCAGACCGGGGGCCCCTACGAAAAGGATATCGCGGGCAAAGACCGGCATAAATTGATTGTAGGGTTTGGTGAAAAAGCTTATGACAGCAAGGGCTGAAAACAGGGAGAAAAAAATAGGCGTGTTCCAGGCCACGGATAGACCCTCGGTAACATCTTTACCGAGAGACTTTCTTTGTGCATCAGCGGGCCTCTGGGGGATGTGGATGAGAAAGATGGTCACCAGGATGATAGCACTCCCTGCCGCGTGGAAGAAAAAACACCCCGCAGTTCCGATCACAGTGATTAGCACACCAGCAATGGCCGGCCCAATGAGGGGAGAGCCGTTGAATATGAGATTATAAAGGCTGACGGCATTGATGAGGTCCTCTTGGGGAACGAGATGATGCAAAATCGATTGCCGGACCGGTTGCTCGAAGGATAAAAAGAATCCTGTTAGGGCCGAGACAATGAGGATATGCCATACATGGATGAGCCCCGTGTAATTCATTACGCCCAGGAACAGGGCCATGAGCAGAAACACGCTCTGGGTAAAATTAAAAAGGGACCGGCGATTCACACGATCCACCACGGCACCTCCAAGGGGGGAGAAAATTGTGCGTGGAAGTCCTAGACAAAACCCATAAAGACCGAGATAAAAGGGCGAATCTGTGAGCTCAAAGACCAGCCACCCCGCGGCGGTGGTTTGAATGAGGGATCCGTTGTGGCCGAGGAACAGACCCAACCAGAAGATAAAGTAATCCCGATGGCGTAATGCGCGGAAGGTATGGGTAAGGAACATAGTTCGGCCTTTGGTTGCCCCGTGGAGTATTATCCACGACTGAGATGAGTAGTCTTGACCGAGAGGTTACTCCACGGGGCAATCCCAAGCCGCGGCTCGGCCGGACTTCGAGTGAGCCTCAGTCGAACTCTGAGCTCGCCGTCGAACGGAAGTAAGTTTATGGGACGGGGTTTATTTCCCCTTCTTTTTCTCCTCCCAGCCTCTCATCCGCTCCTTGATCGTTTTCTCGTAGCCGGAATCGGAAGGGTTGTAGTACTGCCTCTTCTCGAGTTCTTTAGGTAAGTGTTCTTGATCCACAACCTGCCCTGGAAAATTATGGGCGTATCGGTATCCCTTCCCATATCCTAGCTTCTCCATCAGCGGGGTGGGCGCGTTGCGTAGGTGCAGGGGGACGGGTAGGGCGCCTTTTTTCTCCACATCTTTTACCGCCTCGAGCATGGCTTTGTAAGAAGCGTTGGATTTGGGTGCCGTGGCGAGATAGGTCACCGCTTGGGAAAGCGGGATCTTCCCTTCGGGGAGCCCTACGAAATGAACAGCATCCTTTGCCGTCACAGCAACCTGGAGTGCACGGGGATCCGCATTGCCAATATCCTCTGAGGCAAAAATAATCATCCGGCGCACGATGAAAAGCGGATCCTCTCCCGCTTCCAGCATGCGCATCATCCAGTACAGGGCAGCGTCCGGATCGCTTCCCCTCAGACTCTTAATGAAGGCAGAGATGACGTTGTAATGCTCCTCACCTGATTTGTCGTAAAGCAGGGCCTTTTTTTGCATCGCCTCCTGGAGGGAGGAAACAGAAATTTCCCCTTTTTGTTGCTGGGTCAGGGCCGTGGCTGTCTCCAGTGTATTCAGGGCTGTGCGCGCATCCCCCTGGGACTCTTGAATGAGAAACTCCAGGGCCTCTGGGGTCATCTTCAGTTTTAATTGTCCCAGGCCTCTTTTCTCGTCATGCAAGGCACGCTCGATGATTTCCCGGAGCTCTTCAGGTGCAAGGGGATAAAGTACCAACACCTGGCAGCGTGAGAGTAGAGGCGGGATGATCTCAAAGGAAGGGTTCTCAGTGGTGGCACCAATGAGAATGACCGTCCCGTTCTCCACGTGGGGCAGGAAGGTGTCTTGTTGGGCCTTGTTGAAGTGGTGAATTTCATCCACGAAGAGGACCATGGGTTTACCCAGGCGATAGAGATGCTCAGCGTCGTCAATAATTTTCTTAAGCTCCTTGACGCCGGAAGTGACGGCAGAGAAATGGCAGCACTGGGCGCCACAGGAGGCGGCCAGTAACTGTGCCAAAGTGGTCTTGCCGCTTCCTGGCGGTCCCCATAGGATGAGAGAGTAAAGGTGGCCCGCTTGAATGACCTGTCTGAGCAACTTTCCTGGGCCCAACAGGTGCTGCTGGCCTACGAACTCATCGATGGTGACGGGTCGTATTCTCATCGCCAGCGGGGCCTTGGGATCTTGGTTTTTCCTGGAGGGAGTTTCGAATAACTCCATATGGCGGAATCTATCACAATATGGCCCCGTGGAGTAATGGGTCACAACTCCACGGGGCAGGCCCCTTGAGGAGTAATGGACCACGGGTCAACAAGACACCCATTTTCGAATTGTGCACCGTGGAGAATGATGTCTCAGGTGCGCCCCTCAGAGGTCGCATGGAGCTTAGCTATCAGTTCTCAGCCGTCAGCTATCAGCTCCAGTGGCATAGCACAGGGCCATTACTGCATAGAGCATAAGGCAAAGCGGGAACAGTAACCAGTAGGCAGCGAACAGTAAGCAGTTAGCAGCGAAGACAGTGTTGATTGTTTAGTAGTCAGTTCAGGGTGTAGGGGGTTGGGTATAGGGTATAGAGTTTGGACTTCCCCTACTCCTACCCTCTACACCCTTCACCCTTCACCCTCTCTTAATTCCCACTCAGTACTCGTTACTCAGTACTGAGAGTTGCTTTGCGCTCTGCTTCCTGCGATCCTGGGAAATAAGGATGGTGGGGGATCCGAAGTCTCTAAGAACGCTGTCTCTTGTCTTCGTAGAGTCGGGCGCGCTTGCCTGACAACTCTCTCAGGTAATAGAGTTTGGCCCGGCGCACCTTGCCGCTGGAAACCACCTGAATCTTGTCAATCCGCGGAGAGTAGAGGGGAAAGATCCGCTCCACGCCCACTCCATAGGAGATCTTTCGTACGGTGAACGTGCTTCGGCTTCCATTTCTCGAAATGGCGATGACGACACCTTCGAAGACTTGAGTCCTCTCTTTTTCTCCCTCCACCACTTTGACATGGACCCGAACCGTTTGACCGGCTTTCAGGGCAGGGACCTCTTTTTTTTGTTCGGCCTCGATTTGTTCGACTAGGTTCATGAACACCTTCCTTATCTTACACGGTCCCTAAAAGCTCATGGAGCATGATGGCTGTTGCCGACCGGACCGAAAGATGGTTGTAATCGGCACTTCCCTCGATTGCCTGCAAAATATAGTCTGATTGGCTCAGGACCGATTCCGCTAGGCCCCAGCCTGTTCCCAAAAGGAGCAGAAAAGGGTTAGGGCTCTTTTCTAGCACATCCCTCAGGTCAGAGAAAGAGGTCCTCTGTACCCCATCCACCGGCCGTGCGGAGGTGGCCACGAGAGAGGGCCGGGTTCCGCATTCTCGTTCCACGTCTATGATGGCCTGGTCCAGCGTGTCCGACAGACGGACCAGTGCCAGGGCTTCTTTCCTGGTCACGTTGTAGGTGCTCCCGTATCCAACCTCCCAGTGGTCGATGATCTTGGCTGCGAGCTTTTGTAGCACTTTTACTGGGTTAACAATGTAAAGCCCTTTAGCTCCATAGGTGCGCGCTGAGCGGGCAATGTCATGAATATCCATATTGGTAATTGCAGTGGTGACCACCTGTTTGTTCTTGTCGTAAACCGGATGGTGCAGCAGGGCCAAATAAAGGGGGGCCAAAGGCTGAACCGACTGTCTTTCCTCAGATTTCAGCTTTGCCTTCCTAAACAAATCGGGTCTCCGCTCTCGTGTGAGCTTGAGACTCATCTCCCTGCGCCAGCTCTTGATCCGTTTGTGATCGCCTGAGATAAGGACCTCGGGTACACTTAGGTCTCTGAATTCTTCGGGGCGTGTGTACTGTGGGTACTCCAGGAGCCCGTCAGTGAACGACTCCTCTTCCGTGGATTTTTCATTTCCCAGAACTCCCGGAATTAATCGGGCCACAGTATCAATCACCACCATGGCTGGAAGCTCTCCACCACTCAGAGTGTAATCGCCAATGGAGAGTTCGTCATCGACAAAACCCCTGACTCTCTCGTCCACCCCTTCATAGCGTCCAGAGACGAGAACCAACTCTTTCTCTTGGGCGAGGCGGGAGGCCTCCGCTTGGTTGAAGACCCTTCCCCGTGGGGTTAGTAGAATGACGCGTGGGTGCTTTAATTTCTTTCTTGCATCCTCGATGGCCGCAATCAGAGGTTCGGGTTTCATGACCATTCCCTGGCCACCGCCATAGGGATAGTCATCCGTGACTCGGTGACGGTCTTTACAGTAGTCCCTGAGATCCACGAGTTTGACCGATAAGAGCCCCTTCTCCTGGGCCTTTTTTAGGATGCTATGGCCCAGCGGGGACGGAAACATCTGCGGGAATAGGGTGATAACGTTAAATTGAAGCAAGGTCTTTTTGCTCCCAAAGTAGGGGTTAAACCTCCAAGAGTCCCTCAGGGAGATTGATGATCATCTTTCCCGCGGGGAGGTCGATCTTTTCAATCACTTCTTTGACTGCGGGAACGAGATATTCTTTCGAGGCATCGGTGACCACATAGAGGTCGCCACCCTCCTTAATCCATATTCTCGTCACTTTCCCTATCCGTTCGCCCTGTGTGGTGAAAACTTCCAGACCTACTGCCTGATAGTAATAGTATTCTCCTGGTTGAGGAGGCTCAAGGTCCTCTTCGGCTACCAGCAACGTGGAGCCCACCCAGGTCTTGGCAAAGTTGATTTCATTGGTCCCCTGGAGCTTGACCAGGAGGTGACCTTTGTGGACTTTACTCGACTCGAGAAATTGGGGTGAGTGAATTCCCCCTTTTTCCAGCACGATCTGTCTACCGGAACCCAGGGTTGGGCTATGGAGATTATAGGTATTTAGCTTCAGCCACCCTTCGATTCCATGCGTGGCGACAAGCTTACCTAGGGGGATGAGTCGGTCGGACACTTTGAGGCGGCACTGGTTTATTTCTCTTCCACTATTTCGAGGACCACCTTACGGTTCACCCTCGAGGCCGCCGCATTGAGTATGGTACGAATGGACTTTGCCGTTCTTCCTTGTTTGCCAATGATACGGCCGAGGTCCTCTTTGGCCACCCTGAGCTCTAACACCGAGGCGGCCTCTCCTTGGGTCTCCTTAACTTCGACGGCGTCAGGATTGTCAACCAGGGATTTTGCTAGGTAGTCAATCAGGTCCTTCATAAGGGGGATGACCTCCTGTCTGTGAAATTAATCAGGGAGGCAAACGTCCGCCCCGATCCGCTCGTCCGTTGTATCCGTGTACCACCGACCATGCTTAGCGTGGTCTATTAGATTGGTGTGATACATAGCGTTGAAAGTTTTGGATCGGGGTCAGTTGCCTGCCACTGGGTGGCTTCTTGTGCTTGCGGCCTTTTTAATTAAATCTGAGACGATTTGGCTGGGTTGTGCTCCCCGTTGAATCCATTTCTCAATACTTTCGTTGTTCAAGTTAATTCCTCCGGAACTTGCCCTGGGATCATAGGTCCCCACCTGGTCAATGAACCTTCCATCACGGGGTGAGCGGGAATCAGTGACAACGATACGGTAAAATGGCTTCTTCTTGGCGCCATGCCTGCTAAGGCGAATTCGTACACTCATGGTTCTCGTTCCTCTCCTAACGGAATGGTATAGGCATACGGCTAAATGCCGCTCTCGCTCCCATTTGAGTCATCTTCTGCATCATTTTTCTCATTTCCAGAAATTGTTTTATCAGGCGATTCACATCAGTTACCGTGGTGCCGCTCCCGAGGGCGATTCTCTTTCTTCGGCTCCCGTTCAAGATATTCGGGGTGCGTCGCTCTGGCACCGTCATGGAATTGATGATGGCCTCCGTTCTCTTGAACTCCTTATCCGCCTGGCTCATATCTACCTTCTGGCTCAGCTTTCTTCCCCCCGGGATAAGATCCAACAGTTCGCCTACGGAGCCCATCTTTTTCATGGTCTGAAGCTGCGCAAGAAAGTCCTCTAGAGAAAATGCGTTTTTCTTTTTCAGTTTCTCCAGTCTCTGGGCCGTATTCTCTTCATGGGCCTGCTCTGCCTTTTCGATGAGAGTTAGGACATCTCCCATTCCCAGGATTCTCGAGGCCAGCCGATCCGGGGCGAAAGGTTCCAAGGCGTTGAGTTTTTCCCCAACCCCAATGAAATGAATGGGTTTGCCAACTATCTCACGCATGGAAAGGGCTGCTCCTCCCCGCGCGTCTCCATCCATCTTTGTGAGAATGATGCCTGTGAGGTCAAGAGATTCGCTAAATTGCTGGGCCTGATTGACGGCATCCTGTCCGGTCATGGCGTCAACGACTAATAGAATATGGTGAGGGTTCAGGGAACGCTGGATCTCCTTGAGTTCATTCATGAGCTCCGTATCAATGTGCAGTCTTCCCGCCGTGTCGATGAGCACCAGATCACAGAACTGTTTTTTGGCGTCTTCCAGGGCTTCTTGGCAAATGACCACGGGTGGGGTTTCGGGGCGTGGGTTGTACACGGGTAGGTTAAGCTCTCCGGCCAGCACCTTCAGCTGCTCGATGGCCGCCGGTCGATAGATGTCTGCAGGCACGAGATAAGGGGTCCTCTTTTTCTCCTTTTTTAGGTAACCGGCCAACTTGGCGATTGTTGTAGTCTTACCGGAACCTTGAAGGCCCGCGAGCAGAATGACTACGGGTGGGGAGGCCTTTAGATTCAGTTCCTCGCTCTCCCCCCCTAGCAAAGAAATGAGCTCTTCCCTGACGATCTTGAGGAAATGTTGATCTGGGGTCAGACTCAGCAAGACCTCTTGGCCTAAGGCCTTAATTTTGACCGATTCGATAAATTTCTTTACGACCTTGAAGTTGACGTCGGCTTCTAGGAGGGCTAGGCGGATCTCACGGAGGCTTTCCTCGACGTTTTTTTCGGTGATCTTTCCCTGACCCCTAAGCTTCTTAAAAGTCAGCTCTAGTTTGTCAGTTAAGCTCTCAAACATGTGCAGGATGACAGGTAACTTATTATCTTTTCAGGGAAAATTCTAAAATGAGGGTAATACTAAAACTGAATTTTGTCAAGGAGGAGGGCAAAGGAATCCGGCCTGCCAAAGCCCGAACGATTGGGCTGGTCGGCGGGCCGGATCGATGGGATAGATAACTACATCATGCCGCCCATACCGCCCATACCGCCCATGCCACCACCAGGGGGGGGCATTGAAGGCATGGCTGATTTATCCTCAGGTTTTTCTGCCACCATGGCCTCCGTAGTGAGCAAGAGACCCGCGATGGATGCCGCATTTTGCAAAGCGGTGCGGACCACCTTGGTGGGGTCCACGATCCCGGCCTTCATTAGGTCTTCGTACTTTTCGGTGGCGGCGTTAAAGCCAAAGTTCCCCTGACCTTCCTTTACTTTTTGGAGGGCAATGGAGGCATCCACACCTGTGTTTGCTGAGATTCTTCGCAGCGGTTCTTCTAATGCCCGCCGTATGATGTTGATTCCGAACTTCTCTTCGTCAGGAACGATGAGTTTATCCAGGGCAGATCCTGCCCTCAGCAAGGCCACCCCGCCTCCAGCGACGATCCCTTCCTCAACCGCCGCCCGGGTTGCGTGAAGTGCGTCCTCAACGCGGGCCTTTTTCTCCTTCATCTCCACTTCCGTGGCCGCCCCTACGTTAATGACCGCGACACCACCAACCAGTTTGGCCAGACGCTCCTGGAGCTTTTCCTTGTCGTAATCGGAGGTGGTCTCGTCAATCTGGGCACGGATCTGTTTGATCCGGCCTTCGATGTCAGACTTTTTCCCAGCTCCGTCCACAAGGGTCGTGTTTTCCTTGTCTACCACGATTCTCTTTGCCCGTCCTAAATCCTGGAGTGAGATGTTGTCCAATTTGATCCCTAGCTCTTCCGCAATGAGCTTGCCGCCGGTGAGAATCGCGATGTCTTCGAGCATGGCCTTTCTTCGGTCACCAAACCCCGGGGCCTTGACTGCGACACACTGAAGAGTCCCGCGGATCTTGTTCACCACCAGGGTGGCCAGGGCTTCTCCCTCCACGTCCTCGGCGACAATGATAAAGGGTTTCCCTGTCTTGGCGATCTGTTCCAGGATCGGCAGGAGATCCTTCATGTTGGTGATCTTCTTTTCATTAATGAGCAGATAGGCGTCTTCAAGGACTGTCTCCATTCGTTCTTGGTCCGTCACAAAGTAAGGAGAGAGATAGCCACGATCAAACTGCATCCCCTCCACCACATCCAGGCTGGTTTCCAGGCCCTTGGCTTCCTCCACAGTGATCACGCCCTCTTTCCCGACCTTGTTCATCGCCTCTGCAATGACATCGCCTATGGTACTGTCATTGTTAGCCGCAATGGAACCTACCTGGGCAATTTCTTTAGGATCCCTAGTCTCTTTAGACTGATTCTTAAGTTCCTCAATGACTGCCACGACCGCCTTGTCAATCGCTCGCTTGAGAGTCATGGGATCATGCCCGGCTACTACCATCTTGATTCCCTCTGCGAAAATCTGTCGGGCCAGCACTGTTGCCGTAGTTGTCCCGTCACCGGCCACATCGGAAGTTTTACTGGCGACCTCCTTGACCATCTGGGCGCCCATGTTCTCGAATTTGTCTTCCAATTCAATCTCTTTGGCCACTGTCACCCCATCCTTGGTTACCGTGGGTGCACCAAAGGATTTGTCCAACACGACGTTACGTCCCCTGGGCCCGAGGGTAGCGGTGACTGCATCTGCAAGAACCCCGACCCCTTTGAGGATCGCGTCACGCGCTTCCTGGTTAAATTTTATTATCTTAGCTGCCATTGTGATGCCTCCTAGAAAATTTTAAATTAGCCTATTTTTCGATAACTCCAAGGATATCTTCTTCGCGCATAATAAGGTGCTCTTCGTCGTCGATATTGATCTCTGTGCCAGAATATTTCCCAAATAGGACTCGGTCATTGACTTTGACGTCCATTGGAGTAATCTTGCCATTCTCATCCAACTTGCCCTTCCCAACTGCAACCACGCGTCCTTCTTGCGGTTTTTCTTTGGCAGTATCAGGGATGATAATACCTCCCTTTGATTTCTCTTCCTCTTCGATCCTTTTGACTATCACCCGATCCTGCAGCGGCTTGATCTTCATATTCCTCCTCCTTTATCATTTAGCCTATACAATGGTTTCCCTACGCAACGTAAGTTATTAATCTTACACAGGAAAATGTTCCGTGTGCTGATGTTAGTATTCTGTGGACCAGACGGCCTAAATTTAATCAGAAACCTTCCCCTGTCAAGGGGGGGATGGGAGTAGGAAGTAAATATTCCTATAACAGGCGCGTGAGGAAAGCAAGGGCTGGTGGTTTAGCGCCTGTGCTTGTTTTGTTCTTGTTCAAAATATTTGCGGTAGAGAATCTCCCATTCTCGGCTTCCAGGAGGGATAGGACGGGATAAGGATTGAATTTTTTTACGCACCAGCTGGTCGATGCGGTCCTCGATGTCACCAAACTCGCTGAGAACTTCTTTGCATTCTTTTAATAGTTTAGAATCATTGGAGAAATCAACGAGCTGCTCCCTTCGCAGGCGATCCATGATCTGATGGGCTAAATGGGAAATCCGGCCGTCAGAGAGTCCACTCATAGGATGAAGCCCTTCTTTTCTGCCAGTTTTTTTTTGATCAGGAGAAACATCTTATGCTGATCCATTGTTTTTGTCTGTCCTGCGTGGCTGTCCAGCATCTTACGTGCCTCTTCTTCTATAGCCTCCTCCTCGCGAAAGTTTTGTGTTATAATTTGCGCAATTCTTTTCCGCACGGCTCCCTCATCCGTTTTGAGGATAATCAGATCCTTGGCACGGCAATTTTTTAGCAGGCGGTCGGCCAATCTATCAGCTTGCTCGGGCTTGATCTTCATCGGCTGTGAACAAACTGTGGAGAATATTGAGGAGACACTGTGCAGAAATCAGCCACTAGAGATAAAGACTGCTCTTTTCATTATCTGTCTTCCCAAATTAAGTCAATGTTGAATTATACGCCAAAGAGGCAAATTTGTTCAAGGGGCTAAGGACAAGAAGTGTTAGTAATAATTGGCTTTTTTATGTTCAAGTCTTACTCCTTCGCCAGCAATTTCAACCTGGGTGAAAGCATAGGGGCAGCTGGGGTAGGCGTGTTATCCACAGGTAGTACCCGGCTCCGTTAGCGATGCTCTTTTTTGTCAACAACCATGGAACAATTGTCCTTCGAGGGGTCAGGCCGCATTTTGCATTATGCAAACTGTTAAGCCCATACCTCTGAAAAGAGGTGACAAAATTGGGGTTTTGGCCCCTTCGGGGGCTGTGAACTCCGGACCGCTCAGCGACGGGGTTAGCGCGATCCAACGTGAGGGCTTCGAAGTCGTTCTGGCGGAGGGAATTTCGGATCGGAAAGGGTACCTAGCAGGAGAGAAGAAGCCGAGGGCCAGGGCCCTGGAACAACTGTTCGCAAGGGAGGATGTCCGAGCTATATTCTGTGCTCGAGGGGGATTTGGTTCCATCCAGCTATTGCCGTTATTGAACCCTGCGACCATTCGCTCGCAGCCAAAAATCTTTGTTGGGTACAGCGATGTAAGCGTGCTATTAAACTGGTTAATCCAGAGTTGTGGGCTGGTATCCTTTCACGGGCCAATGGTAGTTATGGATATAGCTCGGGGTCTAAAGGGACGTAGTAGGGATCTTTTCTGGGAGACCCTGTGTGGGGCGAGTGACACGTGGTTTGTCAGCGGTATCCCCATATGCCCTGGAAAGAAGGTGGTCCAGGCGGAAATGGTAGGGGGATGTCTGTCTGTGGTGGTGACGACACTCGGAACTCCTTATGAAATACAGACTAAGGGAAAGATCCTCTTTCTTGAAGATGTAGGAGAGAAAACCTATCGCATCGAACGGATGCTCACCCATCTGAAAATGGCAGGCAAATTGAGCGATGTTGCAGGGGTCGTATTTGGACAGTTTACCGATTGTGAGTTGGGTGAGGGTAGGGGACTGACTGAGGTCGTGGAGGATCTCTTTCAGGATGTGACCTATCCCGTCCTGTCAGGTATCAGTGCGGGGCATGGGGAAGAAAATTTCCTGCTCCCATTCGGTGTAAAGATGGTCTTGGACGGTCGAGCGGGGTCACTGTCATTGTTGGAATCGCCCACTGCGCAATCTTAGCTAGTACGCATTATAGAAACTAATGGATTTTAGTACCGTTGAGGATGCATTCAAGGAGGCCGTTGCCGACGGGGTTTTTCCTGGGGCTGTGGTCTTGGTGGCTAAAGGAGAGGAAGTCGTCCTGGAGCGGGCCTATGGCTTTCGCTCTCTCCTCCCTGAGAAAAGTCCCATGGAGACGGACACCATCTTCGACCTTGCCTCTTTGACCAAGTGCATCGCCACCACGACGGCAATCATGCTCCTGGTCAAAGAGGGAAAAATCCGCCTTGAGGACCGCGTGACTCGTTTTGTTCCGAACTTTGGAGTCTTCAACAAGACCCATGTGAGCTTTCGTTACTTATTGGCCCACTGCTCTGGGCTCGCGGCGTGGCAGCCCTACTATGAGGAGATTATCAAGAGGGAGAAAGACGGGGGATTGAAGTACGTGGCTAGCAGGGCGGCAGAGAGTTTCGTGTTCGAGCGAGTGCATAGAGAAAAATCCCTTGCGCCTGCGGGCACCCGAGTTCTATACAGTGATCTTGGATTCATAGTTCTCAGCGAAATTGTTGAGCAGATCAGCGGACGGTCCCTCGACCGCTTTTGCCAGGAGAGGATCTTCCAACCGCTGGGACTCGAATCCACCTTCTTTGTGGATCTCACTCAATTGCATGCGCGCCGCTTTCAGCCAGATCTGAAAAAGGTTGCCCCCACGGAAAACTGCCCGTGGCGAAAAAAGATCCTCTGTGGGGAGGTTCACGATGACAATGCTTACGCCATGGGAGGGGTCGCCGGTCATGCGGGGCTGTTTTCTTCTGCACGAGACATCCATCGTTATCTCAGTCGGCTCAGACGTTGTTACGGTGGTAAGGATTCCTTTTTACCTGCAGGTTTGGTCAAAGAGTTTTTGCAGCGGGATGAAACCGTTAGCGGATCCACCTATGCCTTGGGTTGGGATACGCCAGCCCGAACCAATTCCTCCAGCGGTAGCCAATTCTCACCCCTTTCCGTAGGACATCTGGGATTTACTGGTGTCTCCGTTTGGTGGGATCTGGAAAAGGATTGCACCACTATACTATTAACCAACCGCATCCATCCCTCGAAGAATAATAATAAGATCCGGGATTTTCGCCCCCATATCCACGACCTTATTATGAAGACCCTGTTCCCATGAATAACCTCCCAGTGCCCGGCAGTTACGTTCACCTCATTGCGATTTGCGGGGTGGGGATGGCTGCACTGGCCGGTCTCCTCCAATCCCTCGGATACCGAGTCACCGGGTCGGACGCGGCGGCCTATCCTCCCATGACTACCTACCTCGAAGGGTTGGGGATCACGGTCCAGTTGGGTTACCGGACGGAACACTTGGAGCAACGTCCTGACCTCGTTGTGGTGGGCAATGCCGTTCACGCGACAACCCCGAAGTCCAGGTGGTGCTGGACAAAGGGGTCCCATCCATCTCTTTTCCTCAGGCCTTGAGGATGTTCCTCATCGGTTCGAAGAAGGCCATCGTGGTTGCGGGTACCCATGGAAAGACCAGCACCACCTCGCTGCTGGCTTGGGTTTTGAGTCAGGCGAAATTGGATCCAAGTTTTTTCGTTGGTGGTCTTCCAGTCAACTTTGATTCCGGATTTCAAGTTGGAGGCGGGCCCTGGGCTGTCGTTGAAGGAGATGAATATGACAGTGCCTTTTTTGACAAGGGGCCCAAGTTCCTTCATTACAAACCGGAAAAGGTTATCCTCACCAGCCTAGAATTCGATCATGCGGATATCTACATGGACCTCGAACACATGAAGGGTGCCTTTCGACGACTGGTAGAAATTATTCCTTCTTCTGGGACTCTGCTGGTATCCAATCGATATGAGGCGGCAAAAGAGGTAGTGCGGGGGGCACCCTGTCCGGTCATCTATTATGGAGAAGGTGAACCAACAGGATGGGTGGCGAAGGATGTCCGCGTGGAGCGGGGGCGGGTCCGCTTTGAGCCCATCTATAAGGATGCTTCCGATGGAACCGTTGCCATTTCCCTGTTTGGGAGACACAACGTAGATAACGCCCTGGGTGTCTATGCCATGGCGAGGGAGCTGGGGTTAAAGCCAAACATCATTCGAAAGGCCATGACCACTTTTGCCGGGGTCAGGAGACGACAGGAGTTCAAAGGCGAGGTGGGAGGTGTCACCCTAATCGATGACTTTGCTCATCACCCCACGGCGGTGAGGGAGACCATTGCAGGGGTCAGAATGAGCTACCCCGGTCGCAGGCTCTGGGCCATCTTTGAACCCAGGAGTCAGACCAGCAGGAGGCGAATTTTTGAGAGCGAGTTTGCTGAGGCCTTGGCTGAGGCCGATCGGGTTGTTGTAGCCGGACTCTATCAGCCGGAAAAGATCCCTGAGAAGGAGCGTCTTTCACCTGAGGCCGTAGTGAGCGAAATCGGTCGGCTCTGTGGAGACGGTCGGGCCGTCACTATCGAGAAGGCGGACGAGATCGCCAACCACGTGGTTGAGCAATCCCAGTCGGGTGACATTATCTTGGTCATGTCCAATGGCGGATTTGATAAGGTACAAGACAAAATCTTGAACTTATTAAAGGGACGGCGTCTGTCCTGAGTCTCAATTGACACCCAAACTTCATCTTGCTAACCAGAGACCTGTGGAGTAACGTCTCGGTCGAGACTATTAATTTCAGGTGTGGCTAATACTCCACAGGGTGGAGTAACTTCTCGGTCGACACCATTTATCTCAGTTGTGGATAGTACTCCCCAGGGTTAAGAGGAGAATTTTTTGAAAGCTGTCTGTATCCATGAACACGGACGGTCGGACAAGCTTCGTTACGAGGAGACGGATGATCCGAAGTTGAACTCCTCTCGCGAGGTGGTGGTCCAGCTCAGGGCTGCAGCGCTCAACCGTATCGACATCCTTAACCGCGAGGGAGTGACTGGCATGGAGGTTTCTCTTCCCCATATATTGGGAGCGGATGGTGCCGGTGTGGTTGTTGATGTGGGAGACAGGGTGACCAATGTCAAAAAAGGCGACGCCGTCTGTCTTTACCCACCAAGCGGATGTGGTCGCTGTGAGTTTTGCCAGACGGATAGAGATTACATGTGTGTCCACTTACGGGTCATTGGGGAAAGGATTAAGGGCACTTACGCGGAGTACATCAAAGTCCCGGCGGAAAACTGTTTTCCCATTCCAACAGATTATTCGTTTGAGGAGGCCGCCGCTTTTCCTCTGGTCTTTATCACCGTATGGAGAATGCTGGTGACCAATGCCGAGCTCAAGCCAGGTGAACATGTCCTGATCCTGGGTATCGGTGGGGGAGTGGCCTCAGCTGCACTTCAACTCGCCAAGGAGATGAATGCCCATGTCATTGTGACCTCCAGCAGCGATGCGAAGTTGGAGATGGCAAAAAATCATGGGGCGGATCACGGGATCAATTATACGAAGTCTGATTTCGTCAAGGAGGTGAGGGCCTTGACGGAAAAACGGGGTGTCGATGTGGTGGTGGATTGCGTGGGAGGGGAGAGTTGGGCAAAGAGCCTCGCTGCCTTGGCCAAGGGGGGACGCCTAGTGACCTGTGGCGCCACGGCAGGGGCCTTTCCCCAAACCAATATTCGACGAATCTTTTGGAATCATCTCAGTATCTTTGGTTCAACCCTCGGTAGCCGGCAAGAATTTCAACAACTCCTCAGCTTTTGCAGTGCCTCGGGGATCAGACCGATCATCGATCAGGTCTTTCCTCTGAAGGGGGCAGCCGCAGCACAGCAACGTCTCGAAGAGGGGAAACAGTTTGGTAAGATTGTCCTGCAGGTTGCCAATTGACCCCATGGAATAACATCATGGTTCGACTAGTTCAGTCTCGGTAGATGAGCTATTCCACGGGGCGACCCCGTGGAGTATTATCCACGACTGAGCTAAGTGGTCTCGACCGAGAGGTTACTCCACGGGGTGAATAGGAAATGCGAGTTATCGGAGGAACAGCAAAAGGGCGTCGCGTAAAGTCCTTCAAAGGTCAGTCCCTCCGGCCCACGGCCGATCGGGTGAAGGAGGCCCTCTTCAATATTCTTCCCCATGATCTCTCAGCATGGAAGGTCCTGGATCTCTTTGCGGGCACGGGGAACCTCACCTTTGAGGCCCTGAGCCGAGGTGCAGAGCAAGCCTGTCTTGTGGATGTGTCACGGGAGGCGGCCAAGATGATCCGCAAAAATATCGAGGCCCTGGGATTCTCCCGAAGCGCTAGAATTTTGGTAATTCCGGTACTCAGGGCCATTCATGTGTTGGCGGGGAGAGGAGACAAATTTGACCTTATCCTTGCGGATCCCCCTTACGACAAAGGCTGGGTGGAGCGTGTCCTGAGGTCCCTCGCACAGGAGGAACTCCTGGAGGAAGATGGGATCTTGGTGGTGGAGCATAGTACAAGAGAAGAGGTGAAAGAGAGTTATGGATCGATGGTCCTTCAAGATCAACGTCGGTATGGAGGAACCTGCCTCTCTTTTTTTGGTTATGGTCCCCAAGAACTCAAGAGAGTAAGAGGAAAACATGGCGCGAACTAGCATAGCGGTTTATCCTGGCTCTTTTGATCCAATTACCAACGGTCACATTGATCTTGTGGAGCGTGCCCTTCCAATCTTCGACCGCGTGATCATTGCCATCGCCACGAATCCGAACAAAGACAATTCTCTGTTCAGCGTGAAAGAGCGGCTGGAGATGATCCAGGAAGTCTTTAAAGGGGCCGGGAATCGCGTCACAGTAGACAGCTTCGATGATCTCCTGGTGAACTATGCTGAGAAAGTTGGCGCCAAGGTCATTATCCGAGGTTTACGGGCAGTATCAGACTTTGAAAATGAATTTCAGATGGCGATGATGAACCGCGGGCTCAAGCGAGATCTCGAGACCTTTTTCATGATGACTGGAGAATCCTATTTTTATATCAGCTCACGTCTCGTGAAGGAGGTGGCTAGTCTCGGCGGAGATGTATCTGGCTTTGTCCCCAAAGGTGTGCTCAGAAGGCTCAAGCGAAAGGTTGTCCGTTGATGATGAAGCTTAGTGAGAGGACCAAGGGTATCAAACCGTCCATTACTCTGGCCCTGGCGGCTAAGGCAGCTGCCATGCGGACTCAAGGTATTGGTGTGATTAACTTTGCCGCTGGTGAACCAGATTTTGATACCCCTGACCGGATCAAGGAGGCCGCCGTTCAGGCCCTGAAGAAGGGGATGACCAAGTACACTGAGGTGAGAGGTATCCAGCCCTTGCGGGAGATCATTGCAGAGAAATACCAGCGGGATGAAGGGCTACAGTACGACATGGACGAAATTTTAGTCAGTTGTGGAGGCAAACATTCCCTCTACAATGTCTTCCAAGCGATCCTCAACGAAGGTGATGAAGTTCTCATCCCGGCTCCCTATTGGGTCAGTTACCGGGATATGGCCATGTTGGCTGGTGCGGTCCCGCGAATTGTCGAAACAAAAAAAGAGAACGGCTACCGCATAACTCCCAAAGAATTGCAAGCGGCATTGGGGCCACGCGTTCGTGTCTTTATCCTCAACAGCCCGAATAACCCCACGGGGGCTGCCTATTCCAGGGAGGAACTGGAGGCCCTGGCTCAGGTCTTGGAACCACACGAGTGTTTCATCATATCTGATGATGTCTATGAAAAGATCGTTTACGATGGTTTTCGTTGCCAAAACATCGTTGGCATCAACGGCAAGTTGCGCGAGCGCACCGTGATCATCAATTCCCTGTCCAAGACCTACGCCATGACCGGGTGGAGGATCGGCTATGCATTGGGGCCAGCCCCTCTGATCTCAACTGCAGCCAAGATCCAGAGCCAGAGCACGTCCAATCCTACTTCCTTTGCCCAGGCCGCCTCCGTAGAGGCACTGAAGGGGCCTCAGGATGAGGTGGGAGAGATGGTTCGTGAATTCCAGAGGAGGAGAGACAGGATTGTTGAGGGTCTCAATGCCATGGAAGGGGTGGAGTGTCTCAATCCTGAAGGGGCCTTTTACGTCTTTCCCTGCATCGGTTCCCTATTTGGGAAGAAGGGAAAGAAGGCCAAGATAGCATCTGCATCTGACCTGACCGACTTCCTGCTTGAAGAGGCTCAAGTGGTGGCTGTCCCTGGAGAGGATTTTGGTGCCGTAGACCATGTCCGGTTTAGTTACGCCACTTCTTTTGAAGATATCGAAAGAGGCTGTGACCGCATTGAGGCCGCGCTCAAGAAACTAAGTTAAAAATTGCATCGTGAGTCGCTAGGCATGAGGTACTCATTGCCCTCCTCGGGTAGCAAGCCCCATATTCTTCTCTCATTATGACACTGCTTGGGCTTCGGCGGCTTGCTTCGCACCACGGGACTCCCGCAGCGACCCACCGGGCCTGCGCTCGCACGAACCTTCCGGATCTCAGATTAGCCGTGGGCGGACTCCGGCTTTCATGCGGCGCCGACCTCGGTGGGTTGCCTGCTGTTCCGTCCATGTTGCGCTCAGCAAGCCCCCTCAGCTCACGGTCCGTGTCGTCATTGACTTGTTTGCGGTTTCGGGGGCGAAGGGGGTCGGCACCAAAGAAAGGGAGAGGTCCGATACCAACGGATTGTTTTTGTGATTCCCGTGTGATTGCTAATTACTTATGAACTCATGATTGAGTGGCGATCCCTGGCCTCTTCCCCGTTTTCTTGAAATGGAAGTAGTCCTTTAAAATTACGGCATGATCAAAAACCAATGGAGAGGGCAGGTCCTTTTCGGTAAAGGTCTCGGCCCTCTTGGCGTCGTCGCTTCCCTTTGGGACGCCGCTTGCCCAGGCAATAAAAACGGTGGTGATCGTGTGATGGCGGGGGTCGCGCTGTGGATTTGAATAGGTGTAAAACTGCTCGATCAATTGAACGTCCAAGCAGGTTTCTTCTTTGGCCTCTCTCACGGAGGCACTTGCTAAACTCTCACCGTAGTCGAGGAATCCTCCCGGCAGGGCCCATCCGTGGGGTGGATTTTTTCTTTCAATTAAGACGATTCGGTGCCGATCCATCTCGATAATGATGTCTACACTCACTCGAGGTGCGAGTCTATCGCGTTTCATCGCTGCACTGTATCTTGACTTCACCCAGTGCACAATATAAATAGGTGGTTGAAAAATCGATTGTCGCGGGGTGGAGCAGTCCGGTAGCTCGCAAGGCTCATAACCTTGAGGTCGGTGGTTCAAATCCACCCCCCGCAACCAAAAATCATTTTCCCAATCACTGACTTATCAAATGTTTTGCCGCTTTACCCCCATCACCCTCAAAGCCGTTTGAAGCCGTTTGTGGCCCCTCAATCAGCCCTGTCGCGCCACAGCCCAGCACCGCATTGGTTACAGATCTTCCTAATCATCATGTCTACCGCAGAACAATCCTTACAGCTGGCCGTGAGCCTCTGAATTTTCTGCAACAGCCGCCGTTTATCATAAACCTGTTTTCCTTCAGTTTTGTTTTTACGGCCTGGGAAAATCAATTCCCCGTGATCTTGTCTGGCCTGGTATAAATCAAATAGGGCCTCCTTCATTGGGGGCGGCAGCGGCTGCATTGCCCAACTTTCTTCAGTCTTGCTGCCTCGTACCAATATCTCATCGTTGTCCCAATAAATGTCCTGCCACAGTGCCGGGTTACCCTCATCTTTTCTCGCTCCCAACAATGCCCAAAACCCAAAAACAGCGCCTCAAATTCCCGATCTACGCTTGCTTTCCATTCGGGCTACGGGATTTTTTTAAATTCTGTAATTCGTGGTGTGTGTTCAATTTCTTCGATGGAAAAGCAGCGTGTTAATTCACCCACCCCCACGATATTTAATTATCTAGCTCGTTTTAGAAAGGGCTGCCCGTGGCCGTGGTAGTCCTTGCCGTTGTCCTTTAATTCGTAATGGATCAGTTCGTGTTTGATGGTGTCCTCCAGCTCAGCCTGTTTCCACCTCCTTTTCTGTAGTTGGTTGTTGCTGGTCTTCAATCTTAATAAGTACTCCCGTCAGTCTTCAAAAAGGAAGAAAGTTCTTGCGCGGCAGCGCCAAGAATCTTTACTACCCTATAGTAACCTTATCTAACCTATATGACCCTTCTAGAACCTAATTTAACCTAGATAACCTGAGCACGGCAGCGATGGGTACGTCAATCAAGGAACGCTGCTCGGTGCTGCGAACGTTCTCCTGAAGTAGTGCACCTGGTTGCTGTTGCCTACACTCCCGCCCACGAAAACCATGCGAACCGAGTTGAGACCGGGCAGGTTGGTTGCCCCTTGCAATCGCCCCGAGGGGTGGACCGCTTCACGGGACCAGGAGATCCCGTCATCGGTCGAAGTGTACTCGTAGAATATGCCGGAGCTCTCGGCCCAGACCCAGAGGAGACCCTGGTCCTCCCGAATCCCGCCGATGAAGGTGTGCTCTTCTGTGTTGATGACATGTTCGGTGACCTGGCCGCCAATCGTAAAAGTCTGATAGATGAGGGCTCCGGGATCGGTGACGTTCTCCGTTTCACAGATGCCTGAGTCACACCACTTGGACTTGTCGAAGGCGATGTGGATTTGTCCTGAGTCATCCGCCCAAAGAGCCTTCTTGAAACCGCGGGAACGCGTCGTCGTCAATCTGAAATCGGGGTCGCTGTGGAGGATGCCGTACCCTGCACCCTTGCAGTCGGTTCCGGTCGGACAGAGCGGCGCTGTGACGCTGCGGGTGTTCTGCCTGTTCTGCCAGGTGATTCCCCCGTCGGTAGAATACGCGAAGTACACTTCGTGGTGGTCGATGACGTAGTTTTGACAATCCGTCGATCCGGCAGTCCCGGACCATCCCCAGGTGGCGTACAGGGTCTGATTTGGCGCGGGCTCGTGACCACCGAAGAAGACCGCCTTCGTAAATCGGTTGCCGGTACATCCGCTCGGCGCGCCCGCCGCCGACCTGTCATTCGCGACGACCTGCCTTGGCGCTGGCCAGCGATAGCTCCCGCCCGGTTCAATGATATCGATAGTTCCTTGATGATCGGAGCCCACGATCAGAACGGCCCCGTCGTTTAACCGGAAGCCGTTGAGCTCACCATAGTTGAAGAATCGGGTTGTTGTCTCGTCCTCCCATTCGGAAATGTCGTGAGGGCGTGTCGATCGCCGGATGTACGGAGACGCCACCAGGGCGGCGGGCAAGTTCGTCACGTAGATCGAAGAACCGAAGTAGGTCACATAGACGTACCCCAGGCCATCAACGAAGACCGCTGGTGCGTCATGCGAACCACCGGCGGCAGGGTTCCTTGCCGTGACGTTGACCTTCACTGCTGGGGAGCACGATGTCCCATCGTAGCGGGTAATGAGGACCTCGGCCGGATCGCCGTCCGACATCCAGGTAATGTAGTTGTGAGTTGCGTCAAGAGCCGCGACGGGTGTCGCCGCGTTGCCCGGAAGCGCCCATGGCGCTTGTCCAAGCCGTCCCGTGCATGCCGGGCCGCTGATTTCGACGATTTCGGTCCCCACCAGCTCGTCCGGAGAAGGAACCGGCGCAGCTTTAAGCACTACCGCAGACACCGCCATCCGTGTGGCGGTAGCGACCGTAAACGTCGGATTCTCTGTGACGCCCGTCGTCGCCGTGCGATCATAGGCGGCACTGGCATGTCCGTTAGTGGCGCCGATTGACTGTGTCTCTTCGATATATCCAGCCGTACTCAACCCCGGAGCGTAATGCTGACCGGCGACATTGAATCCGATGATTTTATCGCCAACGCCAGCCGTCAAACCGACGCCAAGCTGTAGCGATGATGCTCTGGTACTTGAGTTCCAATCCGAATCCCCTATCGGATTTGTCTGGTCGACGTTCACATAGCTGGCGTAGTGAATTTTCGGTTGGTCAAAAGGATTAGACGGCGCATTAACATACGAAATAGTGAGTCCTGAACCGATACGTGCTGCTATCTCTGATTCTAGAAGATACCCGAGCCAATGAAGGTTGTGGTAGGCGGTTGAACTACCGACCGTGAAATCGTGTACCTCGGTAAGAACCTGGTCTCCTAGGCTGACCGAAGTCACGGATATCGGGCCATTCCGGTTCTTCTCGGCACTAAGAGCGACAACCACGATGCGATTCGTCCCTGCGCTGACGTTAAAAGTAGCATCCTGGGCGGCGTAGCTGCCATCAACAACCCACCCATCCAGTAGGGTCACGGCCATCGGTTCGGCATCGTCAACGTCGTCCACCGTCACCGTCAGGTTCTGGAAGACGGTGTTCGCACCGTCGTCAGCCGTCACCGTGACCAGATAGTTGTTGTCCGTGTCGGCGTCCACCGGGTTCTCAAAGTCCGGGGCGCTGGTAAAGGTCAGCACGCCCGTCGTGGAGTTGATCGCAAACAGCCCCACATCCGCAATGCCGCTCAGGCTAAAGGTCGGGGTGTCCCCATCGGCGTCCGTCGCTGTCACCGTGAGGACCGCCGTCTGGTTCTCCGCCACCGACACGCTGGCGGCGCTGGT
>Ga0209980_10000412_pt1 | contig 23075 bp, 23 predicted proteins | sample CR02metaG_FD_183611 | JGI IMG/M metagenome (GOLD analysis project Ga0209980, IMG submission 183611) | Deep subsurface microbial communities from Mariana Trench to uncover new lineages of life (NeLLi) - CR02 metaG (SPAdes) (version 2) | ecosystem: Environmental > Aquatic > Marine > Ocean trench...
ATCCGCACGACGGCCCGCGCCTGCCCTGGAAACCGATGAGCACCCATCAAATTGATCCAATTCGGCCGGATAGTGCTCTAAGTGAAATGCCCGAAGCCTCGAGCGCGTCGCGTCCGATGCAGTCGAAATGGTACCAGCGCACCTGGGTGGTTTCCTCGATCACCTGGAGAACCCGCGCTTGGCTGTCCTCGTCATCGGCGTATTCGGCGAGAACCTTGAGGGTCATGTCGCCATGGCCGCCCTCGTGGAAATCGGCGGCTTCCCCCGCCGACCAATGGGCCAGGGCAGACGCGGGCAGGCCCAAGGGTTCCCAGGTCGCGCGGGTGAGCTTGTTGACCGCCCCGATCTTAGATACCGCCGGGCCGCGCGCGGCTTCCAGGCCGCAGACCGCGGCGAAGGCCTCGATCCAGGGCCAGGCCCGGGCGGCGCGCTCCCAATAGGCCAGCGCCATGCGCGTATAGATCTGGCCCCGGTGGCTGATGACGGCGTCCCGCTCATGGCCCAGCGCCACCGCGAAATCCACCATGCTCTCGTAATGGCCGGTGGTGATGGTCGGGTCCTCGACCTCTTCCACGTACATGTTGTCGATCATGTATTGGCGCGCGCCAAGATGCGGGCAATTGCCGATGATGGAGCCGAACCAGCGGGGGAAATGATCGGCGAACACGCAATGCTCGAGGGCGAAGACCGCCGCGCCGGCACGGTCCATGTAGTTCTCAACCCATATTTGCAACGCATGGGGATTCTTCCACCGATTGTCCCAGATGACCTGGGCCATGTGTTGCTCGAAGCTCTCCGGCGATTCCATCGTCCTCTCCCTGGCCTTTGTGTTTGTTTGTTAGGGCGGACATTATTCCATTTGTGCCGCCGACGGCAAATTCCCCAGCGTTGCGGCGCTCCCGGCCCCCGGCGGGGGCCGGGGAATCCTCTTGAGCCCGACGCCGTTTTGGATAGAGTGCTGCGAGCGCGGGCCGATCAAATTCCTCGATGGCGGCGGTCCTCGCTCCGCGATCGGCGGCAGGTGAGTAACCGGGGGGGCGTGTGCCCCAAGAATGAATTGGGGAACACATGGTTGACGTCTTCGGGGGGCTGTTCAATGCGCTGGGGACGGCGTCTCTCCATTTCCTGGAATTCAATTCTCTGGTATTTCTGATCGCCGGAACGCTCTGCGGCCTCCTGTTCGGGGCCATTCCGGGACTGGGCGGCACGACCTCGCTGGCGCTGCTGATCCCGCTGACCTTCGGCATGGACAAGGCCGACGCCATCATGCTGATGGGCGGTTCCATGGCGGCGACCTCCACCGGCGGCTCTATTTCCGCGATCCTCTTGAACACGCCGGGGATCGCGCCCAATGCCGCGACCATGTTCGATGGATTCCCCCTGGCCCAGCAGGGCCGGGCCGGGGAAGCCATCGGCGCCGCGGCGACGGCCTCGGCCCTGGGCGGCCTGATCGGCGTCTTCACCCTTATTCTGGTGATCCCCATCGCCAAGCAGATCGTGCTGTTGTTTTCCCCGCCCGAGTTCTTCCTGCTGGCCGTATTCGGCCTTTGCGCCATCGCGGTTTCCACCGGCACGCGGCTCTTGCAGGCCCTGATCGCCGCCATATTCGGCTTTATCTGCGCCTTTGTCGGCTTCGACTACGTGTCGGGAATCGTCCGCTACACCTATGGCATCGAGGCCCTTTGGGACGGCATCAAGCTGGTGCCGGCGCTGATCGGCCTGTTCGCCATTTCCCAGATGATCGACCTCGCGGTCAAGGGCGGGGCCATCGTCACCAGCACCGCCGAATTCAAGATCCAACGCATTTCTTCCGGCATCAAGGCGGTCTTCAAGAACTGGTCGACCATGTTGGTGGGATCGGCCATCGGCACCTTCATCGGTGCCGTGCCCGGGGTCGGCGGCACGGTGGCGGCGTTTCTCAGCTATTCCACCCAGGTGCAGCGCGACCCCACGCCCGATGTGCCTTACGGGCAGGGCAACATCAAGGGGGTGATCGCGCCGGAATCGGCCAATAACGCCAAGGACGGCGGCTCCCTCATCCCGACCCTGGCCTTCGGCATCCCCGGCAGCGCCGAAACCGCCGTGTTCCTCGGCGCCTTGGTGCTGCACGGGTTGGAACCCGGCCCGCGGCTTCTGTTCGAACACGAGGACGTGGTCTTCACCCTGATTCTGACGCTGACCTTCGCTTGCGTCATCGCCACGCTGATCGTCCTCGTCCTGGCCAAGCCCATGGCCTATCTCACCTTGGTCGACGCCCATATCCTCGCCCCCACGGTCACCGTGGTGGCCTTGGTGGGCGCCTATGCGCTGCAGGGGGAATTCGGCGACGTGGTGGTGGCGCTTGCCTTCGCGGTGATCGGATACCTCATGATCCGCTTCCAATATCCGCGCATCACCTTCACCATCGCCCTGGTATTGGGCGAGATCACCGAACGCAGCTTTTTCCAGACCATGGGAATATCCGACGACAGCTGGGCCATCTTCGTGACCCGCAACGTGTCGCTGATCCTGATCGGCCTGATCATCATCAGCCTGATGGTCCCGTCGCTGCGAAATTGGTTGCGCAAGCGACGTGAAGCCAGGGGAGAAATGGCATGAATGGCGCCATGTCGCCAAAGGCCATGGTTTCCGGTCTTGGATTTTTCGCCGCCATGGCCGCGTTCTTGGTCATGCTTAACCTGGGCTTCCACCAGACCGTGTTGTTGATCCCCATTGCCTGTGCCTGGGCGGTGGCGCTGATCGGCCTCCGGCCCATGGTGGAGAAAGAACATCACGCGGCGCTTTACTTCGCCTTCGGCATCATGGCCCTGATGATTTTCTTCGTCCATGAAACCTACGAGATGAAGGGCAAGGTCCGGACCTTCCCCCTGATCATCGGCTATTCCGGGATTGTCCTTTCCGCCCTGGACATCGCCAGCGTGACCGAGACCGTGATGGGCCGTTTCGTGACGCGGGTCTTGGGCGCCATGCTCGACCCCAAGGAAATAAAGCAGCGCCGCGTGACCCGGGAATTGGTGGTCTTCGCGGTCATGAGCCTGGGCGTCTTGAGTATCTGGCTGTTCGGCTTCCTCATCGCCTCGCCGATCTTCGTCTTCCTCTGGGTGCTGATCGGCGGCGGCAAATCCCTGAAGATGTCCTTGTATGTCGGAATCGCTACCCTGGTGTTCATCGTCGGGCTGTTCGAGATGGTCCTCAAGTACGAGCTGTTCCGCGGCGTCGTGACCATCTGGATCATGGAGACGATATTTGAATGAGGGGCCCATGGGGGTCTGGCGCCCCTAGAGTATTTTGAACCAGCTTTCATGGGAGGAGTCTCACCATCATGGCCCTGCGATCGATGAGCCGTTTCGTCGCCGAAGTGCGTGCCCTATATGCCGCCTTGGGTGATCCCGCCCAGGTATGGCCCGAGGCCAGAGCACCCATGGCGGCGCTCCTCGAGGATCCCCAATTGGCGGCGCTGGCCAAGGATTGGCCGGTCTCGGATCACGAAAACCTGTTGTTCTACGAAGACCCCGATTTCGGCTTCGTCGTCAACGGCCTGATCAAGGATCCGGGCCACAAGACCCGCATCCACGACCACGCCCATGTCTGGGTGCTCTACGGCGTGCTCGCCGGATCGGAAGAGATCCTGCGCTATGAACGCTTGGACGACGGTTCCATCCCCGATCACGCCGAAATTCGGCAATCGGGGTGCCACAAGGTCGCCCCCGGGGCGATGGATATCGTCGCGCCCCACGCCATCCATGCCGAGGCCGCCGGCGATGACGGGTCGGTGGCGATCATCATGCGTTCGGAAAAACCCGGGGGCTTCAATCAGGGGCGCTACGATCCCGAGACCGGGCGCTATTGGGAAAGCCCCGGCGTGACGCAAATCCCCTGGCCGCTCACCTGAATATCACTGGCGGCATAAGCCCTTCGATTTCAAATCTATCTAGGCTATGGTGCAGCCTGAGAAACGTTCCGATCAACCACAAAAACAAACTCAACCCCCTGATTGACAACGGTATTGGGAGAATCTTCATGATTAAACGAATTGGACTGGGTGCCGCCGCCTTCGGCGCCGTCGCCCTGGCGATAGCCGGACCGGCCGGGGCCGCGTTCCCCGAAAAGAACATCACCTTCATCATCCCTTACGGCCCCGGCGGCGGGTTCGACACCTACGTGCGCAAGATCTCGCCGGTGATGCAAAAATACCTGGGTGGCAAGATCAATGTCGTTCCCAAGAACGTCGCCGGCGCCGGCGGCCGGAAGGCGTTGAACGTGATGTACCGTGCCAAACCCAATGGCTACACCATCGCCGTGTTCAACATGCCGGGCATGCTGCTCGACAAGATCCTCGGCCGGAAGACCACCTACGACATCGACAAGTTCACCTGGCTCGGCCGCATCGCCCAGTCCAAGTATGTGCTGGTGGTGGGCAAGAAAAGCCCCTACCAGTCGATCAAGTCCCTGCGCAAGGCCAAGCGCCTCAAATACGCCATCACCAGCACCAGTTCGGGATCCTACGTCGGCGGCAAGATCATGGCCAAGGCCCTTGGCATGAACATCAAGTTCCTGCCCGGCTACAAGGGCTCGGCCAAGGTATCGCTCTCCATGATCCGCGGCGACACCCATCTGTCGCTGTTCAACACCCGGTCATACGCCAAATGGGCCAAGGGCGGCGACGTCAAGGCGGTGCTGTCCTTCGAGAAGAAGAGCCCGTTCATGGGCGTTCCCACGGTATCCGAAATCGGTTATCCGAATCTCGAGGCGCTGACCATCGAACGCGTCGTCGGCACCGCGCCGGGCGTGTCGAAGAAGGTGCAAAAGATCCTGTCCGATGCGCTGTTTGCCGCGCTCAATGATCCGGCGATCCAGAAATGGAACAAGAAGACCGGGCGCCCCATCGACCCCCTCAAGGGACCGGCAACCGCCAAATTGATCACCAACCTGGCCCAATTCTTCACCCAGTACAAAGAAATCCTCAAATAAGGACCCATGAGCCCTTGGGCCAAGGGCGAAGCAAGGGGGTGCCGGGTCGGCGCCCCCTTTTTGTGTCTAGAGCACACTCCGGTCAAATGGTTCAATTTGACCGGATAATGCCCTCGTTGGGTTCCGGGTCGCGGCTGGTGGCGGGGAGCGGAGCCCTTGATCCCGGACCCCGGGCGGGATACTTTCCAAACCCGTGAGGGGAACCAGCCATAAGCCGGCCTAAAGTGCAGAACAAGGGAAGCTCTGTGTCCGAAGAAACCCTATCGTCCATCGATGATGTGATTGAAGACGCCCGAGATGGGCGGATGTTCATCCTCGTCGACGACGAGAACCGGGAGAACGAGGGCGACCTCGTCATCCCCGCCGAGAAGGCCGACGCGGAGGCGATCAATTTCATGGCCAAGTTCGGCCGGGGCCTGGTGTGCCTGGCGGTCACGCCGGAGCGAGCCGACCAGCTGGGCCTGGAGTTGATGGCCGCCAGGAACCTGTCCCGCCATCAAACCGCCTTCACCATTTCCATCGAGGCGGCCGAGGGCATCACCACGGGCATTTCCGCCGCCGACCGCGCCCATACCATTTCCATCGCCATAAATTCCAACCGCGGACGCGCGGACATCATCAGTCCCGGCCACGTCTTTCCGCTGATCGCCCAGCCCGGCGGCGTGCTGGTTCGCGCCGGCCACACCGAGGCCGCGGTCGACATCGCCCGCTTGGCCCAACTCAACCCCTCGGGCGTCATCTGCGAGGTCATGAACGACGACGGCACCATGGCCCGGTTGCCTAATCTCATAGCCTTCGCCAAGCAGCACGGGCTCAGGGTCGCCTCCATTTCCGATCTGATCGCCTATCGGCGGCGCACCGAAAAAATCATCGAAAAAGTGGCCGAAACCACCATAAACAGCCGCTACGGCGGCGAATTCCAACTTCATGTCTTCGCCAACAAGGTCACGCCCGGGGAGCATGTGGCGCTCACCAAGGGCGAAATCACCGGAGAGACACCGGTGCTGGTGCGCATGCACGCGCTCAACCTGATCGGCGACGTCTTGGGCGATACCACCGAAACCCAGTTCGCCGCCGGCGAAAAGCGTGACCGCGCGACGGAACTCCATTCGGCCATGGAGCTGATCGGCGAAAAAGGCTGCGGCGTCGTCGTCGTGATTTGCGAAACAAGCCCGACGGCGTTGTCGCGTTTCGTCTCCGAGCGTGAGGGTCAACCCCTGAGCAAGCCGATTTCGGAACTTCGCCAATACGGCATCGGCGCCCAAATTCTCTTGGAACTGGGCGTGCGTTCCATGATCTTGCTGACCAATACAAAGCGCACCATCGTCGGTCTCGACGGCTACGGTCTCGAACTGGTGCGCCAGGAGCCCATCCCGCATTGACCCCGGGGGTGGCACGGCCCGCGGCCCGGCGTGGCGGACGACCCTATATTCAGCGGGGGTGAGCGGTAAATTTACTTAGCATACCAATGATAAAAAGTTCTGATTTGGGGAGACCACCTAAACATGGCGGATAATAACAGCGGAAACGTCGAATTCCTGAAAATCCAGGATGTCGACCTTGAGGTGGAGCGCCGCGGCGCCGGCCCACCGTTGGTTCTGCTCGACGACGAAGAAGGCCTGACCCGGGAATCTCCCCTGGTCGACGAACTGGCTAAATCGTTCGAGGTCATCATCCCTTCGACCCCTGGTTTCGGGCGCTCCAGCCGTCCCGACTGGATCGAAACCATGGACGATATTGCCTATCTCATGCTCGATTTCCTGGATGCTACGGGGGTCGAGGACGCCACCCTTATAGGCTTCTCGCTGGGCGGCTGGATCGCCGCCGAAATGGCCACCAAGAACGTCACCCGCATCGGCCGGCTCGCCCTGATCGACCCCTACGGCATCAAGGTGCGCGGCCCCTGGGACCGCGACACCCAGGACATCTGGTTCCTGACCAAGGAAGAGGTCCAGGTCTTGAAATACGCCGATCCCAAAAACGGCGACATCGACTACACCGAGATGCCCGACGAAAAGCTCGAAGTCATCGCGCGAAACCGCGAATCCCTCGCCCGCTTCTGCTGGCAGCCTTACATGCACAACCCAAAGCTCAAGCGCCGGCTCCACCGGATCAGCGTCCCCACCCTGGTGATCTGGGGCGCGGCCGACGGCGTCATCACCACCGATTACGGCAAGGCCTATGCCGGTGAAATTCCCGGCGCGCGGTTCGAGGTGATCGAGAACGGCGGCCATTTCCCGCATTTGGAACAACCCGAGCTCTTTTGGGAAGTGTTGGGCGGGTTCCTCGCCGATGCCCAACAAGCGGCCTGACCCGGGGGGAGGACGGAAACATGTATGCCTGGCACTTCACCGAAATGCCCTATCCCGACCATCCCGATCCCGATACGGTCCCTTCGGTCCGGGTCAGCCTGCCCAACAAGCACTTCGATCCCAAACTCGGCGCCGATCTCTATAACCGCTATCTCGACGAGCACATGCTGGCCGACGATCTCGGCCTCAATATCATGCTCAACGAGCATCACCAGACGGTGACCTGCCTCGACGTGGCGGCGCCGCTTGCGGCGGCGATTCTCGCGCGCCAGACCTCCAAGGCGCGCATATGCATCCTCGGCAATCCCATGGCCAACCGCGCCGACCCGGTGCGCATCGCCGAGGAAATGGCAATGGTCGACTGCATTTCCCGGGGCCGGCTCGATGTCGGATTCGTCCGCGGCGTGCCCTACGAGCTGTTCGCCTCCAACACCAACCCAACCCAGACCCTGGAACGCCTGTGGGAGGGCATCGACCTCTGCGTCAAGGCCTGGACCCACCGGGAGGGCTGCTTCAACTTCGAAGGCAAGTTCTGGCACAAGCGCAGCGTCAACATTTGGCCGACGCCCTACCAGCAGCCCCACCCGCCGGTCTGGATCACCGGCTCGTCGGACAAGGAAAACATCCGCGAGGTCGCCCGGCGCGGCTTTACCTTCGCCATGTTCCTTCAGCCCTATGAAAAGGTGAAGGAAATGTTCGACGCCTATCGCGAAGCCACGATCTACGACGATCCCGAGGAGGCGCGGCGGCACATCGCCTACATGCCCCTGGTGGCGACCGGCGAAACCGAGGAAGAAGCCCTGGGCTTCGCCAAGAAGGTCGCCTGGTACCTGGGCGCCAAGACCGCGCCCCAGTTCCGCAACCCGCCGGGATACGTCCCCATCTCGTTCAACGTCAGTGCCCTGAAGGGCGGCTATGCGGGGCGCACCGACGCCGTGCGTGCCCGCGGAATCGATTACCTGAAGGAACAGGGCGTTATGATGTTCGGCACGCCGGATCAGGTGTTCGAACAGGTCAAGGCGTTCTACGGCCATGTCGGCGGCTTCGGCCAGCTTCTGATGATGCAGCAGGCCGGCCACCTCAGCCATGAGGAGACGGTCAAGAGCATGACGCTGTTCGCGCGTGAGGTCTATCCCCGCATCCGCGAGGAATTCGCCTTCAAACCCGCCAACAAGGGGGCGGCCGCCCAGTAGCGGCCCCCCACGCATCCACCCCCGCCAAGGGCGCGATCTCGGCCATGGACGCCTGGTATTTCACGGAGATGCCCTACCCGCATCTGCCGCCCCAAGACAGCTACCCATCCGACCGGGTCAGCCTTTCCAACGCCGTCTTCGATCCCGAGATCGGCGCCGATCTGTACAACCGCTATCTCGACGAATACGTCATCGCCGACGATCTTGGCCTCAACCTGATGCTCAACGAGCATCACCAGACGCCCACCTGCCTCGACCCCGCGGTGCCCTTGACCGCCGCCATCCTGGCGCGGGAAACGACTAAGGGCCGGATCCTGGTGCTGGGCAATCCCGTCGCCAACCGCGCCGATCCGGTGCGCATCGCCGAGGAGATGGCAATGGTGGATTGCATCTCCCGCGGCCGCCTCGACGCCGGATTCGTGCGCGGCGTGCCCTACGAGCTCTTCGCCTCCAACACCAATCCGACCCAGACCATGGAGAGGCTGTGGGACGGCCTCGAGTTGATCCTCAAGGCCTGGACCACCCGCGACGGCCCGTTCAATTACGAGGGCCCCCACTGGCATAAACGCAGCGTCAACATCTGGCCCACGCCTTACCAGCAGCCGCACCCGCCGGTCTGGACGACCGGTTCCACCGACGGCCCCAATATCGATCGGGTGGCCAAGCGGGGATTTCATTTCGCCAGCTTCCTGCAGCCCCATGAAAGGGTGCGCGTGCTGTTCGACCGTTACCGCGCCGCCGCCCCGGACGGCCCGGAGTTAGCGACCCGGCGGCTTGGCTTCATGCCCCTGGTCGCCGTCGGCGAAACCGATGCCGAGGCGCGGGAGCGCGCCGAAAAGTTGCGCTGGTTCATCCGTTCCAAGGTCGCCCCCCAGTTCCGCAACCCGCCGGGATACGTTTCGCTGGACCTCAACATCCGCGCCTTGAAGGGTCAATTCCAGGGCCGCACCGCGGCCATCCGCCAGGAAAGCACGGACGTCCTGATCGACAAGGGCGTGATCATGGCCGGCACGCCGGATCAGGTGGTGGCCCAGGTGGAACGCTTCTTCGAGCGCACCGGGGGCTTCGGCCACCTTCTGATGATGCTGCAGGCGGGCTTCATGGACCACGAAGAGACGGTGCGCAACATCACCCTGTTCGCCAAGGAGGTCTACCCCCGCATCCGTCACCTGGCCGGGGGGAAGGACGACAGGGGCGCGACGCAAACGGCACGGGCGGGGCAAGGATGACCCCCGGAAAATTCATACCCGTCGACGGGGTCGAGACCCACTACTTGGAAGCCGGGGCGCGGACCGAGGCACCTTCGGTGCTGCTGCTTCATTCGGCCGAATTCGGCGGTGCCGCCGAATTGAGCTGGGAATTCAACCTCGACGCCCTGGCCGAGCACTTCCACGTCCTGGCGCCCGATCATCTGGGTTTCGGGCGAAGCGACAAGCTGTTCGATTTCTGCGGCCAGTTCGACCGGCGCATCGATCATATCCGCCGCTTCCTGGACCTGATGGAGGTGACCGACGCCTACGTGATCGGCTCGTCCATGTCGGGCGGCTTGAGCTTGACGGTGGCCTGCCGGGAAGCACCCGACTGGCCGATCCGCAAGCTGGTCACGTGTTCCGGCGGCGGCCAAGCGCTGGATAACGACGCGCGCGCGGTGCTCAACACCTATGACGGCGAAGCCGAACACATGCGCCGCATACTCAAAGTGCTGTTCGTCGATCCCAAATGGGCCGCCGATGAGGCCTATGTCGCCCGCCGCCAGGAGCTGGCCCGCCTGCCCGGCGCCTGGGAGGCGACGGCCGCCGCGCGTTTTCGGGCGCCGTTCCGCGGGCCCCCCGGCCGATCCGAGCGCCAATCGCTGGATTACGGCGCGATCCGGGTCCCGACCCTGGTCATGGCCGGCGCCAAGGACCCGCTCAGGGCGCCGGGATACGCCCAGGCACTGGCCGCGGAAATTCCCGCCGCCGAACTCTATATCTTTGAAAACGCCGCCCATATGGGCAATATCGAATGCGCGGAAGAGTTCAACGCGGTGGTGATCCGCTTCCTGAAGGATTCCTAGGGGGAAAACGTGAGCGACCCAGAGAGAAACGCAGCCGCCACGGCGCCGGTCGGTGCCGACGAATTGCGGAATTTCGCGGGCAGTTTCGCGACCGGGGTGGTCGTCCTGACCACCACCGGCGAGGATGGAACCCTTTACGGGCTGACCATGAACGCGGTGTCATGCGTGTGCCTAGACCCGCCGCTTTTCCTGGCCTGCGTGGACAAGAGATCGGCGACCCTGCCGCCGCTGCTGGAATTCGGTGCCTTCGCGCTCAATATCCTGGCCCGCGACCAGGAAGCGATTGCCAAACTCTTCGCCTCCAAGAACAGCGGCAAGTTCGCCGAGGTGGCCCATTCCAAAGGCAAGCTGGGCCTGCCCTTGATCGAAGACGCGCTGGCCAGCGCCGAATTTCGCGTGGTCGATACCCTGGAAGTCGGCGACCATGTCATCATCGTCGGCGAAGCGGTGGCGAGCACCATCCGTGACCATGCGCCGCTGGGCTATTTCCGCGGCAAGTACGCGACCATCGAACCCTAGGGGTTGGCCGGAAAATGCTCTAGAGCACTCCCGGGTTGAAATCGCGCCGGTCAGACCCCCAGCGCGTCCAGATTTCGTTTCATGGCATGCAGCGTGCGGCGGACCGCCTCGACGTCATCGGGGGACACACCGGCGACCGCGCGGATGTTCACGTCGATGGCGTGGGGCAGCAGCACGTTTCTTAACGCCTGGCCCTTCTCGGTCAGATAGATGTTGACCTTGCGTTTGTCCTCGGTGTTGCGCACCCGCTTGACGTAGCCCCGCTTTTCCATGCCGTTCAGGGCGGTGACCGTGGTCGGCTCCATCATGCCCACCCTGAGCGAGAGCTCGCGTTGGGTCAAACCGTCCTGGTCCCACAAGACACGGAGGAAATACCACTGGCCGATGGTCACCCCATGGGCGGAAATCCGCGCCTGGAGGATCTTGGTAAACGCCCGGTAGGTGTCGCGCAGCAGGTAGCCGACACTGGTTTCGGAATCGAATTGAACGTCCTCACCCCGGGCGGCGGCCTCCACGGCTGCCAACGCCTCGGGCACAAGCCCCTTCGAATCACTCATCACGGAGATTCCCCCGATTGATCCTTGCCCTCCATGGGACAGACCATTAGCTTGCGAATCATTCTAAGGGCAAACCATTAGAATTCCAACTATTCTGCCCCCCCGTGCACATCCCAGTCATTTGGTTCAATTTGGCCGGCAAATGCTCTAGATTCTGGGACATGGCCAGCAGCACTGCCTCCACCAAGGACCTGATCCGTGCCAAGGCGCGCGCGCTCGGCTTCGATGGCGCCGGATTTGCCGCCGCCAGCCCACCGGCGGGCGCCGCCGACGGGCTCAAGGCCTTTATCGGCGCCGGGCATCACGGCGACATGGATTGGATGGCGCGGCGCACCAAAGCGCGGTCCGATCCCAAGGGACTCTGGGCGGACGCGCGATCGGTCATCGTTCTAGCGCAGAATTACGGGCCCGGCGGCGATCCCCTGGCGCTCCTGGGGAAACCCGAGATCGGCGTCATAGCCGCTTACGCCAGGGGGCGGGATTACCACCTGGTGGTCAAATCAAGGCTCAAGGTGCTGGCCCGGTGGATCAATGTTACCTGGGGGGCCGAGGTCAAGGTCTTCGTCGACACCGCGCCGGTGATGGAAAAGCCCCTGGCCCAGGCGGCCGGAATCGGCTGGCAGGGAAAGCACACCAACCTGGTGTCGCGGGAATTCGGCTCCTGGCTGTTCCTGGGCGAGATCTACACGACCCTCGATCTGCCCGCCGATGCACCGGAGACCGATCACTGCGGGAGCTGCCGGGACTGCCTCGACATCTGTCCCACCGACGCCTTTCCCGAACCCGGCAAGATCGACGCAAGGCGCTGCATTTCGTATCTCACCATCGAACACAAGGGACCCATCGCCGAGGAATTCCGCGTCCCCATGGGCAACCGCATTTACGGCTGCGATGACTGCCTCGCCGTGTGTCCCTGGAACAAATACGCGCGCCTCAGCGCCGAGCCCGCCTTCCTGCCGCGCGCCGAGTTGACCGCGCCCAAGCTGGCCGACCTGGCGGCGCTGGACGACGAGGGTTTCCGCCAAGTGTTTTCCACTTCGCCCATCAAACGCATCGGCCGCGACCGTTTCGTGCGCAACGTGCTGATCGCCATCGGCAATTCGGCCACCCCCGGCCTGGTGCCGAGCGCCCGTGATCTGCTTGCCGATGCCTCGCCCCTGGTCCGGGGGATGGCCGTCTGGGCGCTTGGCCGGTTGCTGGACGGGGCCGCCTTCGAGGCCTTGGCGGCGCGCCACCGGGCCCGGGAGACCGACGCCGACGTGCTGGCCGAATGGGACCGCGCGAGGGCCCCAGCCGATGTCGATCACGCGGAGCCGGCCGCTTTTCGGGTGGCAACGCACGGGCGATGAAGGTCGCCGATTTCGAATTCGACCTGCCCCGAGAACTCATCGCGGCCCGGCCCGTGGAGCCGCGGGACGCCGCCAGGCTTCTGGTCATCGGCGCCGGGCTCGCCGACCGCGGTATTTCGGACCTGCCCCAACTGCTCCGCCCCGGCGACATCCTGGTGGTCAACGACACCTTGGTGATCCCGGCCAGGCTCTCTGGTAAGCGCGGCGCGGCCAAGGTGGAGATCACCCTGCACCAGCCCAAGGGCCAGGGGCGCTGGCATGCCTTCGCCAAGGGCGCGCGCAAGCTCAAGCCCGGCGATGGGATCACCTTCGGCCCGGGCCTGACGGCGGAGGTGGCCGACAAGGGCGAGGGCGGCGAGGTGACCCTCGATTTCGCCCTGACCGAAGATCAGGTGCTGGCGGCGCTGGAACGGTTCGGCCGCGCCCCCCTGCCCCCCTATATCCCGCGCGCCGCCGGCCCCGACGCCCGAGACCGCGCTGATTACCAGACCATCTTCGCCGCCAAGCCGGGCGCCATAGCCGCGCCCACCGCCGGGTTTCACTTCACCGAGCCTCTCCTGGGCGCCCTGGCGGCACGGGGAATCGCCCGCGCCACCCTGACCCTTCACGTGGGCGCCGGCACCTTTGCCCCGGTCAGGGTGGACGACGTCGCGGCCCACCGGATGCATAGCGAATGGGGCAAGCTGGACGAGGCCACGGCGGCCATGATCAACGCCGCGCGGGACGGCGGCGGACGCGTGGTGGCGGTGGGCACCACCGTGGCCAGGCTGTTGGAGACGGCGGGCGATGACGCAGGCCGGGCGCGGGCGTTCGAGGGCGACACCGATATCTTCATCACACCGGGCTATAGGTTCCGCGCCATCGACCTTTTGCTCACCAATTTTCACCTGCCGCGCTCCACCCTGTTCATGCTGGTCTCGGCCCTGGCCGGGCTCGCGGTCATGAAGGCCGCCTATGCTCACGCCATGGCCGTGGGTTACCGCTTTTATTCCTACGGTGACGCGTGCCTCATCCATCCCGCCCCCGGGGTCTGCCTGAGAGACCGGCCATGAGCGCGCCGGGTTTCGCATTCGATCTCCTCGGCCGTTCGGGCGCGGCCCGGCGCGGGCGCATCGCTTGCGCCCACGGCACGGTGGAAACGCCCGCCTTCCTACCCGTCGGCACTTCCGCCACGGTCAAGGCGCTGCGGCCCGAAGACCTGCGCGCGGCGGGCGCGGAAATGATCCTCGCCAACACCTATCACCTGATGCTGCGCCCCGGCGCCGAGGTGATCGAGGAACTGGGCGGGCTGCACCGCTTCATGAACTGGCCGGGGCCGATCTTGACCGATTCCGGCGGTTTCCAGGTGATGTCGCTATCGAAGCTGCGCAAAATCACCCAAGCCGGTGTCACCTTCCGCTCGCATATCGACGGCGCCATGGTCGAACTCACCCCCGAGGGCGCGGTCGACATCCAGCGCCGGCTCGATGCCGATATCACCATGGTCCTGGACGAATGCACCCAATACCCTGCGACCGAGCAGGAGGCGGCAATGTCCATGCGCCTTTCCATGACCTGGGCGGCGCGGTCCAAGGAGGCGTTTGTCGCCCGGCCGGGATACGGGTTGTTCGGCATCTGCCAGGGCAGCGTCTACGCGGAGCTGCGCGAGGAATCGGCCAAGGCGTTGACGGCACTGGGTTTCGACGGCACCGCCATCGGCGGGCTGGCCATCGGCGAGGGCCAGGGCGTGATGCTGGCGACGCTGGCCGCCACATTGGCCCACCTGCCCGAGGACGCGCCGCGCTACCTGATGGGCTCGGGCACGCCCGCGGACCTGATCGGCGCGGTGGCGCTGGGGGCCGACATGTTCGATTGCGTGCTGCCGACGCGGTCGGGGCGCACCGGCAAGGGCTTCACCCGCAGGGGCGAGATCAACATCCGCAACGCGCGCCACGCCCGCGACCCGAGGCCGCTCGACACCGATTGCGCGTGCCCCGCCTGCGCCGGCTATTCACGGGCCTATATCCACCACCTGTTCCGCAACGGCGAGATGCTGGGGGGCATGCTGCTCACCGCCCATAACGTGCATTTCTACCAGGATCTCATGGCGGCGCTCCGCGACGCCATCGAAGCCGATCAATTCGCAGCCGTGGCCGAGGACTGGCGCGCCACCCTTGCCCTGGGCGATGTCGAAGCTCTATAGGTTACGGCGCCCTTTGACCGCCCCCCATCCCCGCCCTAAGATCGCGCCATGACCGATGCCAAGGACTTGGGCCTCACCCAGCTTGGGCGCCCCACCGCCATCCCGGCGAGCCCGGAAGACGCGGTGCTGGAGACCTTCGCCAATCCGAATACGGGCCTCGATTACCTGGTGCGCCTCGCCTGCCCGGAATTCACCTGCCTCTGCCCCATCACCGGACAGCCCGACTTCGCCCATTTCGTCATCGATTACGTGCCCGACAAATCGTGTATCGAAAGCAAATCGTTGAAATTGTTCATGGCGTCGTGGCGCAATACCGGCGCCTTCCACGAGGCGACGACGCTGACCATCGCCACCCGGCTAACGGTCGCCATGGCCCCCAAGTGGCTGAGGATTTCAGGCTTCTGGTACCCCCGCGGCGGCATCCCCATCGATGTCTACTACCAGAGCGGAAAGCCGCCCGAGGGCGTCCACGTGCCCGACCCGGGCGTCGCCCCCTATGGCGGGCGCGGTTAGGGCACTTTCCGGCCTTGGGCGCGGCGATCAGGAATCCTCGCCCCGATAGACGCAGCCGGCGGTGCAGGTCTCGTGCAGGACCACCTTGGAGAGTTGCGGAAGGGCGGGTTTCAGGCGGTCCCAGATCCAGCGCGCGATGACCTCGCTGGTGGGGTTTTCCAACCCCTCGATCTCATTCAGATAGTAATGATCCAGTTGCGCCCTGAGCGGCTTGAAAGCCCGGGTCACCTCGGCGAAATCCATGACCCAATCCTCGGGCGCCACCAGGGGCCCGGCGAGGTGCAAATCGACGGCGAAGGAATGGCCATGGAGACGCCGGCATTTATGGCCTTCGGGAAGATTGGGAAGGCGGTGGGCGGCCTCGAAGGTAAAGCGCTTGAAAATTTCCATGTTGCACCTTTGGTCGCCGGGACGGCCAATACTCTATCCGGTCAAATGGTCCAATTTGGCCGGAGTGCGCATTAGGGCAAGCCGAGATACTTGTGGGTCTGGAGGCTGAGCCGCCAGCCCGGATGGGAGAGGCAGTAATCGATCGCCTCCCGGGTGTTGCGGTCGCGCTCCGGGCCGTCCATGGGCTGCAGGAAGAAATGATCGAAATCGAGCCCGGCGAAGGCTTCGGGCGGCGCGCCCGCCTGGGGATAGACCAGTTTCAGCTCATCACCCGCCCGCAGCACAAGGGACGTACCCGCCTTGGGGCTCACGCAGATCCAGTCGAGGCCCGGCGGCGGCGCCAGGGTGCCGTTGGTTTCCACCGCGATGGCGAAGCCCTCCCCATGGAAGGCGTCGATAAGGGCCCCATCGAGCTGCAACAAGGGCTCGCCGCCGGTACACACGATGAACGGCGCGCCCCCGGATTCGCCGTCGCCCGTCCACAGCCCCCGGGCCGCCGCCGCCAGGGCGGCGGCGCTTTTAAAAGCGCCGCCGCCGGGGCCGTCGGTGCCGATGAATTCGGTGTCGCAGAAACCGCACTGGGCTTCCGCGCGATCGGCTTCACGCCCCGACCACAAGTTGCACCCGGCGAACCGGCAGAATACCGCCGCCCGGCCGGTATTCGCCCCTTCCCCCTGGAGGGTGACGTAAAGCTCCTTAACCGCATAAGTCATGATCTTCGGTCCGCTTCCGGTAAGGCGCGGGATCGGTCAGCCCCGCCTCGGCGAAGCCCTTGAGCCGGAGCACGCAGGAATCGCAGGCGCCGCAGGCTTGGCCCGCCGGATCGGGATCATAGCAGCTTCGGGTCAGTCCATAATCCACCCCGAGCCGCGTGCCACGGGCGATGATTTCCGCCTTGGTGCTGTCGATCAACGGGCTGTGGATCTTGACCGGCAAGGTGCCCTCGACGGCGCCGCGGGTGGCCAGGTTGGCCATGGCCTCGAACGCCGACAGGTATTCGCCCCGGCAATCGGGATAGCCGGAATAATCGCGCGCATTGACGCCGATGAAGATGTCGCCGGTCCCCAACACCTCGGCCCAGGCCAGCGCCATCGACAGGAAGATGGTGTTGCGCGCGGGCACGTAGGTCACCGGAATGCCGACCGCCATATCGGCCTCCGAGCGCCCCTTAGGGACCGGGATGTCGTCGGTCAGGGCGGAACCGCCAAAGGCCCGAAGGTCGATGGGAACCACCACGTGACGCGCCGCCCCCTGGGCCGCTGCCACCTTCCGGGCGGCGGCGATTTCGAGGCCGTGGCGCTGGCCGTAATCGAAGGTCAGCGCGTTGAGTTCGAAGCCATCGGCGCGCACCATGGCGGCGACGGTCGCGGAATCGAGCCCGCCCGAGAGCAGCACCACCGCTGGGCGCGTCATGACGGCCCGGGGCCCGACGACGGGTCGGCGGGGATCACCTCGGCCAATTCCTGGTCGAGCGCCAGGCTCTTGCGGTAGCGCCGGAACAGGGTGACCCCGATCATGCCGGAGATGAAGAACAAGACGATTCCGGCACTGATCCTCAGACCCGGGTCGAGGTGGATGCCGCTGCCCAGCAGCGCGAAAATCACCGTCTGGGGAATGAACCCGAGACCGCTGCCGGCGATGAAAGGCAACGCCCTGACCCCCGATACCCCGGCCGCCAGATTGGTCACCAGGTTGGAGCCCGCCGGCAATAGCCGCACCAAGAGCGCCGTGGAAAACGGATGGTCGTGGAGAAAATAGTCGAGCCGCCGGATGCGGTCGGCAAACAGGCCAAGGACATAGGCACGGCCCACCCATCGCGCGCAATAGAAGGCCAGCGCGCAACCCAGCACCGTGGACCCGAGCGCCAGGGCCGCACCCTCGCCCAAGCCGAAGCCGTAGCCGCCCAGGAAGCTGACCGCCTGACGGGGGAAGCCGAGAGCCGTCATCACCATGCCGGCGGCGAGGAACGCGAGGTGCCCCGCAAGCCCCTTGTCGCGGATCTGCCCATCGATCCAGGTTTCATCCAGCAACCCATACAAACCGCTCACCTTGACCCCGTACCCCAAGCCCATCAGCAAGGCGATCAGGACTACGCCGCGCAAGTAGGGCTTGGCGCGGTTCATCGGTCGGACTTGACCACGGGGCGCTTGGCGCGCCGAAGCAACCAGGCGACGCCGAGCAGGTCGGATAGGCCCACCCACAGGCGGTCGAACAGGCCGTAATTGGACACGCCGCTCCGCCGGGGCCTGTGGTTGACGTCGACACAGCGGACCCCGCCCCCGCCCCTGATGACAAGCGCCGGCAGGTAACGGTGCATATGATCGAAATAGGGAAGGGATAAGAAGGCGTCCCGGCGGATCACCTTGAGCCCGCATCCGGTATCGGTGACGCCGTCGTGGAGCAGCGCCTGGCGGACCGCGTTGGCGATCCTAGAGCTGACGCGCTTGAGCCAAGAGTCCCGGCGGCGGCGGCGGATTCCGGCAATCAGGTGGAGCCCCCCCTCCGCCGCGGCGCCGTCCTTGAGGGCGATCTCGACCAGCGCCGGGATATCGGCGGGGTCGTTCTGCCCATCCCCGTCCAGGGTGACGATCCAGGCCCCCTTGGCGGCATCGACACCGCTGCGGATGGCCGCCGACTGGCCGCAACTGGAAACGTGGGTGACCACGCGGAGCGCCGGGAACCGCGCCCGGGCCTGGTCCAGCTTGGCGGCGGTGTCATCGATGGAGCCGTCGTTCACGTAGACCACCTCGAACGCCGCGCCGCCTTCCATCGCCGCGTGGATTTCCTCCACCAGGGGCAGGACGTTCTCCGATTCGTTGCGGACCGGGACGACGACGGAAAGGATCGGGTCCATAAGCGCTTTCGATTCCCCAAGGGTGTGCTTGGGTTTTATAGAAGCCGGGGATTCTTGTTCAAGGCTAAACTTGCTAGACTGCCGCCTGCGCCTTCCGCCAGAGCACTTTCCGGCCAAATGGAATCAATTTGGCCGGAAAATGCTCTAACGCCGATCCACCAAGGTTGTCCGTCTCAACGTCTATGACCTTTGACTCCCTCACCGACGGCCCACGCGCCTACCTGATCTTAGCGCTCCTGGCGCTGGCGCTCTATCTGCCCGGCATCAACGTCTTTCCCGTGACCGACCGCGACGAAGCCCGCTTCGCCCAGGCCACCCGCCAGATGGTGGAAAGCGGCGATTATATCAACATCCGCTTCCAGGACAGCCCCCGCAACAAGAAACCGGCGGGCATCCACTGGCTCCAGGCGGGCGCGGTGCTGGGCCCGGGCGGCGGCGACACCGCACCGATCTGGCCCTACAGGCTGCCCTCGGCGCTGGGCGCCATGGCGGCGGTGCTGGCCCTGTTCGCCCTGGCGCGCCCCGCCTTCGGGCGCCAGGTTGCCTTTCTCGGCGCGGTGATCCTGGGCTCGGCGATCCTGACCGTGGTGGAGGCCCATATCGCCAAGACCGACGCCTTCTTGCTGTTCTCGGTGATCGTCGCCCAAGGGGCGTTGATGGGCATCTACCGCTCGGGCCGCGCCGGCGCGCGGGCGTCCCCGGCCCGTGCCATGGTCTTCTGGGGGGCGCTCGGCACGGCGATCCTGATTAAGGGCCCGGTGTTGCCGTTTATCGTGGCGCTCACCCTGGCCGCGCTCGCCATCGCCGACCGATGGGCCGGCATCAGGGCCAACCTCTGGGCCGGGCTGCGCCCATTGCCGGGGCTAGCGCTTGCCGCCGCCATCGCCGCACCCTGGTACATCGCCGTCACCCTCGGCGGCAGCGATTTCGTTTTCGGCGCCGTGACCGAGGACCTCCTGCCGAAACTGCTGGGCGCCCAGGAATCCCACGGCGGGCCGCCGGGGACCTACCTGGCGCTCGCCCCCATCACCTTCTGGCCCGGCGTGTTGCTGCTCCCCTTCGGGCTGATCTGGGCCTGGCGCAACCGGCGGGATCCCGGGCCCCGGTTTTGCCTGGCCTGGCTGATCCCGGCCTGGCTGGCGTTCGAACTGATCCCCACCAAGCTCGCCCATTACGTGCTTCCGCTTTATCCGGCGGCGGCGCTGTTGGCCGCCACGGCCGCCGTCGACGGCCGCGATTGGCTGGCCGCGGCCCTCGACCGCTGGCCGGCGCGCGCCTGGCTCGCACTTTGGTGCCTGGCCGGGCTGGCGCTGGCCGCCCTGGCACCGGCGGCGGCCTATTTCGCCGCCGGTGCCATTCCCCCCCTGGCCTGGGCACCGGCGGCGGCGGCGGGCCTGGTGCTGGTGGCGGGCGTGGCCGGGCACATCAGGCACGATGCCCGGTTGATGGTTTTGGGCCCGGTACCGGCGATGATCCTATTCCTGGGCCTGACCTTCGCCGCCGCCCTGCCGGCGATCCCCGAGCTCTGGCCGAGCGCCGGCGTGCGCGCCCTGGTGGAGGCGCACCGGCCCCCGGGCGGCGCCCCCGTCGCCGCCGCCGGCTTCCATGAGCCGAGCCTGGTTTTCGCGCTGGGGACCGAGACCCTGCTGACCCAGGCCGGCGGTGCGGCGCGGCATCTCGCCCAACGGCCCGGCGCCCTGGCATTGATAGAGGCGCGCCGGGAGGCTAAATTCCGTGCCGCGCTCCGGCGACTGGGGCTCACGGCGGTGGCCCTTGGCACCGTCCGCGGGGTCAACGTCGCCAAGGGCAAGGCGGTATCTTTGACCCTCTACCGCGCGGGACCGGCCCGGCCATGAAGCTATTTGCCTATTTGACCGCCACCGGCATTGCCGCCCTGGTCTTCTCGGCCGCGCCGGAACTCGATATCGCCTTCAGCGGTCTTTTCTACCGGAAGGGAGAGGGCTTCTTCGCCTCCCATTGGCCGCCCTTCGATTTGCTCTACGATCTGGTGCCGTGGGTCAGAGGGGCGGTCATCGCCCTGGTGATCGGCTTGGTCCTGGCGCGGGCCCTGGCCGCGCTCCAGCGCGCACACGTTCGCACTTCGGCAATCGCCTATATCACGCTGTCCCTTGCCATCGGTCCCGGGCTCATCACCAACGTCGTGCTGAAGGATAATATGGGTCGGGCGCGGCCTTCGCAGACCATCGAATTCGGGGGCACACGCACCTTCACCCCGGCCTTGGTGCGCGCCGATCAATGCCCCAAGAACTGCTCCTTTGTCTCCGGCCACGCGGCAATGGGGTTTTTCCTGGTGACTTTCGCCTTCCTCATGGCCCCGGGATATCGGCGCCGGGCGGTGTTCGCCGCCACCATCACGCTCGCCACCGCCATCGGCCTGGCGCGGATCGGGCAGGGCGACCACTTCCTGTCCGACGTCGTCTTCGCGGGTCTCATCAATATTGCCGTCGCCTGGGCGCTGTACGCCTGGCTGGCGGCGCGCGACGGTCCCGGGGGCCGATTCTTGGGGCGATGGGATGAACGGTTGGCCGCCAAGGCCCAACCGGGAGCCGTCATCGCCAGCCATCCCCATGCCTTGGCGGCGGTCGCCCTGTTGTCGGTCTTGTCCTACTTGTTTGTCGACCGTCCGGCCATCGACTGGTTTCTCACCTTCGATCGGGACTTTCACCTGCTGGTCAAGGGCATCGCCAAACTGGGGGAGGCGGTCTATTGGTTGGTGCCCTCGGCCCTCGCCTTCACGATCCTCTGGCTGGCCGCCGGGCACCGGAGGTTTGCCGGCGTGGGGGATCGACTCAAGGCCTGGTCCATGCTGCCCTTGTTCGTTTTCTTATCCCTTTCGTTGACTGGGATCGTCGTCAAGACCATGAAGATCACGTTGGGGCGCATGCGCCCCCTGCATCACATCCGCACCGACGATTACGGGTTTTCCTGGTTCGAATTCGATGCCTCCCTGCAGTCCTTCCCTTCGGGACATGCGGTCACCGCGGCGACGTTGATGGCGGCGCTTTATTTCGTCATGCCCCGCTTCCGGGCCGCTTTCATCGCGCTGGGGACGGTCGTCGTCCTCGCCCGGACGCTGGAAACGGCGCATTATCTGTCCGACGTCCTGGTGGGCGCCACCATGGCCATCTGGATGACGGCATGGATGCAACGGGTGTTCCTGCGTTCCGGCGTCGATTTGCCGCTGGCCGCCAGGGGACGCCTGATGGCGGGCCCAAGACTGCCCTGGGGCGAGCGCCTGGGTCTTCCACCCTGGGCCGCACGAGCGTTCGCCGTGCTGCGATAAGGACGCGCCTCAGCGCCGGCGGCGCAAGGCCTTGGTCTTGGCCTGGTCCACCAGGTAGACGCCCTTGGACTTCCTGAGCGCCACCCGGTAGGCCTCGCGGGCGGCCTTGAGCGTCACGTAGCCCTCGTTGACATCCACGCAGACCCGTTCGGGGTCGCGATTATGCGGCGCCCCGAAACCGCCGCCGCCCGGGGTCTCCAGCCTGAAGATGTCGCCGTCGGCAAGGGGATAGTCGGAATAGCGCGCCGGCAGCACCACTTCGCGCGCCTCGCCGGGATGCATGGTCAACCGGCCGCGGCGGCCGGGCGCGGCCCCGGCGACCCCCTTGGGCGCAATGAAATGCTTGTTGGAGCGGATGCTGAACTGGGCCTCGCCCAGGTTCTGGTATTCCCGCACCACACCGAGCCCGCCGCGGAACTGGCCGGCGCCGCCCGAATCGGCGATCAACTCGAAGCGGCGCACGCGGGTGGGAAATTCGGATTCAATGATCTCGATCGGCGCGATGCGGGCATTGGATTGATGCGAACAACCGCCTGAAACGCCATCCATCATGGCCCGGCCGCCGGTGCCGCCGCCGACGATCTCATATTGCACGTAGCCCTTGCCCGAGCGGGTCGAACGGCCGCCGATGACGATCGAGCGTGAGCCGCAGCCGTCGCCCCGCGCGCGCGCCGGCACCAGGTGGCTGATGGCCTCGACGGCGGCCTCGGTCACCGCGGTGACGGTCGGCATATAGGTGTTCACCGGGGCCGGGAAATGGGGATCGAGCACGCTGCCGGCGCGCAGCTTGATATCGGCCACCCGCAAGAGCCCGGAATTGATGGGCATGGTGGGGTCCATCTGGGTGATCAGGGTATAGACCATGGCCGCCTGCA
>Ga0209980_10000413_pt1 | contig 22991 bp, 17 predicted proteins | sample CR02metaG_FD_183611 | JGI IMG/M metagenome (GOLD analysis project Ga0209980, IMG submission 183611) | Deep subsurface microbial communities from Mariana Trench to uncover new lineages of life (NeLLi) - CR02 metaG (SPAdes) (version 2) | ecosystem: Environmental > Aquatic > Marine > Ocean trench...
TGGCACGCCGATGTTCCACGCTGTACGAATGCCGGTAGTCTCGGGCCGTCCCCAGGTCTGGGCCAGCGTGTCGCCTGGATACGGGCTGTCATCGCCAACAAAGGGCGTACCGGCATCAACGGCCGCCTGGGCCGCCGCGGGCTGGAAGCCGCGGATCAGCTGTTCGTTGTCAGTCCACTCGGCGCTGACGTTGAAAAAACCGCCATCACCCAGCGGCAGGCCGATATTGCCGGCCACCTTGAGCGCGGTCTCGTCTCCGTAGAATTGGCCGAACTGCGCTTCGAGGCGGCCGCCCTCATCGTCGTCGCGAAGAATGAAGTTGATGACGCCCGCGATCGCATCGGATCCGTACTGCGACGATGCACCGTCACGCAGAACCTCGACACGCTTCAGAGCAATGCTCGGTATCATTCCCATGTCGGCTGCGTGCGAGCCGGAACTCATCGCAGCACCGAAGAGTTGAATCAACGCCGAACGATGGCGCCGTTTCGAATTGACGAGCAGCAGCACTTCATCCGGCGGCAGACCACGTAATGAGGTCGAGCGGACAAATGCGCTGCCGTCACCCGTCAGCGCGGTCGCGGTGAATGACGGAACGAGATTCTTGATGTTCTCGGTCAGGTCGCCATGCGCCTGCAGTTCGAGTTGCATTGCACTGAACGAGTCGATCGCAACCGGAGAGTCGGTTACGGTTCGTGGCCTGGAACGTGTACCCGTGACGACGACCTCTTCGATCGCTTCGTCATCGGCGCTTTGAGCCAGTGTCGTTGCCGGCATTGACACAGCGACCAGCGACGCCAGAAATAATAGTCTGGAAACAGATTTCATCTGATTTTCCCCTTCATTGTTCGTGAATCTTTATTGAGAGATTTACATTTATCCGACTACTATAGCCCGCGCAAGCCGTGTATTCCAGCACGCCGCCGTTTTTTTGTTGCATTTTTGATACAAGATGCGCCGAGCGTCAGGAACTGCGCTTCCCGGCGTCGATCTGAACGGCCGCCAGGACCCGGGCGAGCTTCGTGACGAGTTCGTCGACGTGCTTATCGTCATAGATAAACGGCGGCGCAACGAGAATGTGCGCCCCACGCCTGCCGTCGGCCGTGCCGCCTCCCGGATAGACGATCAGCCCGTTGGCCATCGCCTCGCTTTTGATGCTCGCAGCCACCGACGGATCTGCCGGCGTTTTGTCGTCTCGATTTATCACGAGCTCGACTCCCAGTAACAGGCCGCGCCCCCGAATGTCACCCACATGGGGATGTTCGCGCAAGGCGCTTTCCAGTTCGCCGCGGAGCAACGTGCCGATCCTCTCGACATTCGCGAGCAGGCCCTCACGATCAACGACATCCGCCACGGCAAGCGCGGCCCTGCAGGCAGTCGCGTGTCCGATGTACGTGTGTCCGTGCGAAAACGAACCGTGAACCTCCGCGATCTTGTCGTGGATGAAGCCACGCGCGATAGCGGCCCCGACAGGTTGATATCCGCCGCCCAGCCCCTTCGCCAGTGTCACGATGTCCGGCAGCACATCGTCCTGCTCGAACGCGAAATAGGTTCCGCAACGCCCGCAGCCCGCCATCACCTCATCGAAAACCAGGAGAATTTCGTGCCGGTCGCAGATTTCCCGGACGCGCGCCAGGTAACCGGTTACCGGCGGCACTGCGCCCATCGTTGCGCCGACCACGGTCTCGGCGATGAACGCGGCAATATTCCGGGCGCCATGCTCGAGGACGGCATCGTCGAGAGCCTGCGCAGCCCGAACGCCATAGTCCTCGTCGGTCTCGCCGGTGTCCTGATGCCGGTAGGCGTAACACGGCACAATTTTCGGCCAGTCATGCAGCAGCGGAGCAAACATATCGCGGCGTCCCGGGCTACCCGACAGTGACAGTGCGCCCAGCGTATTGCCGTGATAGCTCTGATGCCGGCTGATGATGAGATGCTTGCTCTCTTGCCCTTGCGCGACCCAGTACTGGCGCACGAGCTTGATCGCCGTCTCGTTGGCTTCCGATCCGCCGGAGAGAAAATACACACGCGCACCAGGCTCGCCGAAACGGTTGGCGAGATACGCTGCCAGTCGCTCCTGGGGTTCATTCGTAAAAAACGCCGTATGCGCGTAGGCGAGTTCGTCGACCTGCGCCTTGATCGCGGCGATAACATCCGGGTGGCCGTGCCCGACGCAGCTGACAGCGGCGCCGCCACTGCCGTCGAGATATTGTCTCCCATCCGCGTCGTAAAGATAGACGCCTTCACCGCGCAGCCCCTTGGGATAGACATGGTGCGGATTTCTATAAAATACACTGCTCATGATCGATATCCATCAACGACCGAACCGTCGCTCCGAGTAGTCAAGAATTCGTTTGCACCGCACTGCGACCGCGACCCCGGCATGACGCAGTGCAAACCCCGGGAACCGTCGAATTTTTTTGACCGGGATGTCACAGTCGCGCTCCGCCTGTCCATGAGCGAGTGCCGCAAGCTCGACGCCGCATGCTGTCGCCATTGCGATGCCGCGGCCATTGCAACCGATACCGGCATAATAACCGTCCGCGATTTTGAATATCTGCGGCAAGTGGTCGCGCGTCAATGCCAAATATCCGCTCCAGTGATATTGCCAGCTGATGTCGCTGAGGCCTGGGAATCGATTTCGCGCCGCCCGATGCAGCCGGTTAAAAAGATCCTGATGCTCGTCACCCGCCGTCGCGCTCGCGCCGCCCATGATCAGACGATTGTCCGCAGTCAATCGAAACGACGTCAACAATCGCTGGGTGTCGGACGCCGACTCACCGCCTGGCAGTATGTGGCGGGATTGATCTTCGGTCAGCGGCTCCGATGCGATCTGTGCGGTGCGCAGCGGCATAACTGTAGCGTGAAGATCGGCGATGCCGTCGCAATAAGCATTCGTGCAGCACAACACGACACTGCACGCGATCGTGCCTGCGGGCGTTATCACCGCCCACCGGTTGCCATCTCGTTCGATTTTCAAGGCCGGTGACTGCTCGAACAAATTGGCGCCGGCGGCCTCTGCTGCAGTGGCCAGTCCACGCACGTATGCCAGTGGATTGAGCGAGCCACCACGAGGATCGATCAACGCGCCGCAGTAATAGTCCGTACCCAAACGCTGCGCAACGTCGCTGTCCGGGATAAGCGTGACGTCGCTTCCATGTCGCTGCCAGAATCGCACGCGCTGCTCCATTTGAGCTCGGGCCGCGCGCGAATGCGCGGCCTGTATCCAGCCACGATTGTTCACATCGCAGTCGATATCGTGTACACCGATCAACTCAAATACGATCCTGGGCGCGTCGCCTGATAAGCGCAGCAGTCGAGTGCCGGCTTCACGGCCAAGAATGCTCATGACCTCGTGCGGATCTCGTTTCAATCCCGGCGCAATGAGCCCGTTATTGCGTCCCGAGGCGCCCCAACCGATCTCGGCTGCTTCGATCAGTGCGACACCCACCGACGCTTCGGCGAGCTTCAGCGCTGCCGTCAGGCCCATGAATCCCCCGCCGATGATGGCGACATCGCTGTGCTGCCTGCCATTCAGTCGCGCCAGGCGCGGACGTTCAGGTGTAACCGCCACCCAGAGAGACCGCGGTGGCGGTGACGGTTGGCCGGCAGCAAATGGAGATTCCATGGGTCCCGTCGAGTCAGGAAGCCGCAGACTCGGTGAAATGCAATGTCGTGCCGCACGCATCCTCGGGCGCCACCCTGATCTGGGCTGCTGACGGCTCCGCTGACGTAACGCCATTCACTTGCAATAGTTTTGCGATCACATCAAGACTTCTGACGCGAAGCGTCAATGCTCCGAGCCGGGGGCCGTCTTGCTCGCGTGTACCGACGATACGAGCATAGATCCGTTCATAGTCCTGCGGCAGTAGTAAATCGATTCGCTGCCCAGTCGGCAGCCGCGCGGTCACACCGTGCTGATGCGCCATCACCGCACGGTCGCCGAGTAACCGCCGCAATCGGCTGCTGACTCGCTCGATGTCCTGAATCATTCCAGCAATGCTGTTGACGCCGATACAGCCGTTCGCGTGCGTCAGGAAACCGGGCTCGCGGATCAGCTCCGGGGTCAGGTGTTGCAGGACCACGACGTGCATCAGCCCGTGAATATCGTCCGCCCCTGGTACGCACAGCCTGAATGAAGGGTGCGTCCACCGCTCAGGGTGCTCGAAATTTCGCGTCAGTGTACTGACTTCGCCGGCATCGATGCCGTGTTGCAGCATCTCGCCATGGCTGCGTTCGACGTCCGCGGTGCTGAACGCGATGCCCATGAGGCCCTCGCCAAACGCGTCGAGGTGCTCGTCGAGATGCATCGTGAACCTGGACGCGTCGATGATGGCGCGTATTTCAATATAGTCATCGGGAAACATGATGCACAGATTGCCGGTGCCCCATTCGACATGACTGCCGCGTGGCGGAACGGTAAAACCGAGACGCTCAAAGGTGGCACGAGCCGCATCGAGATTTCGAGCCGCAATGACCGGATGATCGATCGATTCGATGCCGTTGTGCATGCTTTACTCTGTCTCTGGGTAGCCGACTATATATTACCAACAGCTATCAGAGTCATGCGTCGAAATTTAGCATGTTCCAAATCGGGAGTGCGATCCTGCAGCGCTGCAATTTCTTCTTGTCTGCCTTGTAGAATCGATGAGCAGCCGCCGGAAGCGACAGCGTTAGACAGGTCAGGCAGATATGGGCTTCAACGTGCCGTCGGGGTTGCGTAGCTTTTGCGATGACTCGAGATCGACACGGTTGCGCCCTGCCCGTTTGGATCGATAGAGTGCCTTGTCCGCGCGCACGACTATATTCGTAAGGCAGGTGTCTTTGCGTGAAATCGTGGCGACCCCGAAGCTCGCGGTGATGGTCAGAGTCTCGCCCTCCGCCGCCATCGGAGTCCTCGCAACACAGACACAAAGATCGTCGGCGATCTTGATCGCCGCCGCCAGATCGGCCCCAGGCAGCACGAGGAGGAATTCTTCGCCCCCCATCCGCGCCAGTATGTCCTCGGTACGACGTCCCGCCATCAGCAGGTTTGCAAAATGGCACAACGCGCTGTCTCCCACGGCATGACCGAATTCGTCGTTGACTTCCTTGAATCTGTCGATATCACTCATGATGACGGATATGGCATTGCCCGTCCGACGGGCGCTTGCATAGGCGATTGCTGCCTGTTCACCAAAGCCGCGCCGGTTGAACAACCCTGTCAGTTGGTCCCGGACCGCGATGCTTTTCATCTCCTCCGACAGGTCTGACGCAAGCATGAAAATCACGAACATAGCCATTCCGGTGTAGCCCGCTGGCAGTGTCAGGAAGTTGAAGTGCATGTACAGATCTCGATAGGCATCAATGCCGTCGGCGCCCTGCAGCATCGCCACGCCGGCCGCCGTGAATTGTACAAGCCCGAATAAGATCATCGTTATCGCGGCGGCCCACTCGGCTGGCCGTGGTTTATCGCGGTGCCTCAGGACCATCGCCGCCGACATGAAAAGGGTGATCGCCGCAATACCCGGGACGATGGCGGTGCGCAGACCTGTGTGCGGCCTGAAGATTGTCGTCCAGACGATCGCGCCAAACACCAGCGCGGCATATGGCCAGAGATTCTGTGGTAGCCGCTGGCAGTCCGTTCGCTGGCAATGTCCGCGCAGCCCTAAGGTGACCACGACCAACGCGAACGCACTGGCTGTCAGCCAATAGGCCTCGAAGCTTGAAAATCGCGGCGCCATCAGGTTGATCGACCACTGGCATGTTGCTGCAAGAAACGCCACAGACCAGCTCAGCGCGTAAGGTTTCTCGCCCAGCGTCTTGTACGCGAGAAAAAAGATCACGGAAATCATGGCGCTGGTCAGCGTCAATGCAAACACGATGTAGGTAGTCGGTGACATCATCTCTTTGTGCTATGGCCAGTCCGAAGCTGACAATTTTGCCATTTTGGACCGTTCGTGGACATGACCTGGCGCACGGTTTTGACTGGTACGTCAACTGCTTAGCCGGAATTCGGCTCCAGGGAACAGGCGCAGCCCACATCGGGCCGGCCCTGGCTCGCGAGCAGCGCTTTGTGGTAACGGCGTGGCTGGCGTCGTCCGGGATTCAACCTGGTCCGAGACAAGAGAGGCCAACCAGAAGTTGGCCCTTCCTGTGTTTAATCTAAAAGTTCGGTTCTACCGGGACCCAGAAGCGGGCAGAGAAAGTACACGTCGTCTTCATCCATGAAGCCGTTGGCATTCGCATCAACCCACCAGCGACCGCCCAGGTAGCCGACATCACCCGGACCGAACTCGGTAAGGAGCCCGGAGGGCCCTTCGCCCGGTCTCAGCTGTTGAAAGTTGCCGTGCGCTGGCAAATCTGCCAACACGATGGAATCGTAAAAAAGTCCCTGAGATTGCACGTAGACCACCGGCCCCGTCCCCCTGCCTTTGGTGCGATCATGGGCGGATACGCCCGATGACATCGTCACAACAGCGGTTATAAGGGCTACTGTAATCATCATCATTGTCTTTTTCATGGTGTCGCATGCTCCGATTATTGTTTGGAGCGCGAAGCCTAATCGTCCGATTTCACGGCAATGTCGCGGAATTATCACTTTTTGATCACAAAACCGACCACAGCGTTGAAATGTCCGCCGCACGATCTGAACAGACCAATGCACGGCCGATGCCGGCGCGAAATACCCGGATGGATCAGGAATGGGTCGGAAGGTCGAAAGAAAAACACGACCCCTTGCCCGGCATGCTCTCGACGCTGATTGTACTGTCGTGCAGTTGCAGTATTCGGTGGGCGATGGCCAGCCCAAGGCCGTTACTCTCGATTCTGTCCGATCGAGATTTGTCGACGCGGTAGAATCGCTGAAACAGCTTCGGGATGTCATCCGTCGCGATACCTAATCCGGTGTCAGCAACCCGCACTTCCAGGCTGCTCTCCCCGGCCGTGACGGAGATTCGAATCGTGCCGCCTTCATTCGAGAACTTGATGGCATTTTCAATCAGGTTTTCGAGAACACGCTCGATCATCGCGATATCGCCATGGACGAACGGCGCATCCTGGGGAAGGATGCAGCTTAACTCCAGTTTTTTCTGTGATGTCTTGAGTTCGAATTTCTTGGTGACGTCCTGAACGAGTTCGGCGAGAGAGAACTGTTCGATATTGGCTACTGAATCAGGGTTTTCCAGCATGGCCAGCTCGAACAGGTCCGAAATCAGCGAACCCAAACGCTTACTGTGCTTGATTGCGAGCTCGATGTACTTGTTCTGATCGTCGGTGGACAGATCGTTTTTCTTGATCTGCAGAGTTTCCAGATAGCCTTGCATCGACGTTAGCGGAGTTCGCAGATCGTGAGAGATATTGGCGATCAATTCCCGGCGAGTGATATCCGATTGCCGCAACTGCCGGAACTGCTCGACGATTACCTGAGACATTTTCTCGATAGTGGTCCCCATGGCATCGATCTCGTCGCCATTCGATTTGCGATGCCATCGTTGCAGATCGATCGCCGCTTCGAATTGAGATTCATTGAACGCCGCGACACCGGCACTCATCTGCCTGATGCGCCTGGTCAGCCAGTTGAAGGAAACGAGCCCGGCGGCCAGACTCAATACAAAGGCTGCAATACCGATCCAGAAAAGCAGCCGCAGAATGTAGCTGTCCCGAATCATTTCAACCACCGTGTCGTAGTTTTCACCGCCCAACACGATGTACAGATAACCGGCTAATTGACCATTTTCATAGACGGGCGCGGCCGAAAACGCCTTTAATGTGCCCCGGCTCTTTGGATCAGTTCCTTTGATCGGCAGCGCTTTCCCGCCATCGAGAAAATCAAGAACGTGCTCCAGATCAATCTCGCTCAGTAGCACCTTTCCGGGTGGTGCATTGAAAGCCAGTATTGATCCCGTCGTATCGACGAGGTACAGCTCGATGCTCGGATTAACGATCATGAGCGTATGAAACAATTCCTTGAGCGCTTCCTGATTGGCTGTCCCATCCGAGAGCAACGGAATATCTTCAGCGATATGATCGGCCAGCGTGAGATTCAGTTTTTGTTGTATTTCCTGCTGATAAAGTTGCGTCGATTGCACCGCCGCAACGATATAGAACACACTTAGCAGGCCCATGAGGCCAAATAAGGTCACGGCAATCTTGCGATTCAGGGAGCGGAGTATCACTGCCGTTGCTCCGTACCGTCACTGAACTTGTAGCCGACGCCCCATACGGTTAGCAGATACACCGGATTGTGACGGTCAGGTTCTATCTTGCCGCGCAATCGGTTGATGTGTGAATTGACCGTGTGCTCATAGCCATCGTGTTGATAACCCCAGACCAGGTCGAGCAACTGCTTGCGGGTATAAACTTTGCCGGGGTTAGCGGCAAACTGCACCAGCAAGTCGAATTCCTTCGCCGTAAGCTCCACACTCGCGCCCGGCAAACGAACTTCACGTCTCTCCAGATCGATTTCCAGTTCGCCGCACACTATGCGCTTGTCGCGGTGCCGCTGATTCGACGACAGCAGTTCTACGCGGCGAAAAATAGCTTTAACGCGGGCTAGCAACTCGTGGATGCTGAATGGCTTGATAAGGTAGTCGTCGGCGCCCGATTCAAGCCCCACGATTCTGTCTACTTCGGTTGATTTCGCGGTCAGCATCAATATCGGAATATAGGGATAATCGGCGCGCAATTTTGTGCAGATCTCGAGGCCGTTCATTCCGGGCAGCATCAGATCCAGGATCACGAGTTGAAAGTGGCCCGAAACCGCTCGAAGCAAGCCCTTCTCGCCGTTCATTTGCACCTCTACGCGATAGCCTAAATCGCGCAAATGGAGAGAGACGAGGTCACAAATGTCCGGATTATCTTCGATTACAAGAATGTTTCGGAGCATGGTCAGTGTACTGAGCGAATCTTGCGAAAGATCATAATGGACAAATTTCACAAAATCATGACGAAAACGAGGCTGTTTCCGATATCCGCTGCCGCATTGCCGGCCTATTGTCGCAACGCACGCCGGATGTGGTGGTGAGGGTGGAGCGGGTGAAGGGAATCGAACCCTCATTCTCAGCTTGGGAAGCTGATGTCCTACCATTGAACGACACCCGCAATCCTGGCGATTCTACAGTCTGCCGGTATGAGGAGTCACGGCCTCATCACTGCCTCGCCACAGCATTGTGTTGCGCCCATGGGTGACGTTTCAGGGTCGGGTACTACGGGCTGTCCGGTAACCGTCGATGTCAAAGCGCTTATTGTATCTCCCGATTGCCGGCTTCGACGTCCCATCCAAATGCATAGGTAATGATGTAAAAAATGGCGTTCTGCTCCAGCACGCCGCCAACCAGATGTGACCAGGGGCCGATAGCATACAGCGCAACATCCTGGCCACCGTGTGATTCCTCAGGCTCAAGGTGGCCATCTATTTTGAGATACGACAATGGCACCAGTGCCTGCTGCACGACGTCGATACCCGTCTCCGGTACAGGTCGCGGCGATTCGGTAACACCGCCGGGTCCGTTCGCGTAAGACAGAACGGCATACGGTAATCCGTCGTCCGCAATGAACGGACCTTCATCCGGCCGCCCGTGCACATCGTTTCCGACGACGAGTCCGAGTATGGGATTGCCGCGCGTTGTGTAGCCACCGATGGTCAGCGTGTGAGCATGGTCCGCCGTCACCAGCACCAGTGTTTCCGACAGATCGACTTTTTCGAGTGCCGCCGCTACTGCATTGGCGAACGCCTGCGCCTCAAGCAATGCATAGCCCGCAATACCGTCGTGATGCCCGTGATCGATGCGGGCGCCTTCGACCATCAGGAAGTAGCCGTCGTCATGCGTCGCAAGAAGATCGATCGCCTTCGCTGTCATCTCGGCAAGCTGCGGCTCGCTGCTGTCTGATTCACGTTCGGCAACGTAAGTCATATGGGAACTGGCAAAAAGCCCCAGCACCTGCTCGTCCGGGCGCAGAGACGAGAGTTCCTCCGCGTTGGTAATATAGTGCCGGTTGCCCGCGCCTGCGACCCATACCGAGATCAGATCATCATCCGCGGCAAGACGCCTGCCATTCTTATCGGCGCCATAGAATTCCCGGCGGCCACCGCCGAACATCACCTCGATCCCGTCGCCGCTGGAGAAATTCGCAAGTTGGAAGGCGATGTCGCGACAACCCATGTCCCAGTCTGCCTTGGGCAGGAATCGATCGCTCTCCCAATAACGCTCCGGCGCATGTGCATACACTGCGGCCGGTGTCGCGTGAGTGATTCTTGCCGTCGTAACGATTCCTGTTGCTTTGCCCATTTTTTCCGCAAGCTCACCCAGTGTCGTCAACGGGTGAGCCAAAGCGCCTTCACAACTCCTGCGGTCCGCTTCCGGGCCAATACCGATGACGCCTGCCCGTGTCTTCACGCCGGTATTCATGGCCGTTGCGCTGCCGGCGGAGTCAGCTACCATCTGATTGGCGGTATAGGTCTTGATGAGTGCGAGATTCGGAAAGGTCTCGAATGGCAGCACGTTTTCTTCACCCGACATCCCTTTCGATTGTCCATCGAAAATACGCGCTGCCGTCACGGTCGTGATGCCCATTCCATCGCCAATAAACAGAATGACGTTTTTGGCCGTGGTGACGTTGGGCACGACATTCGCCCGGGACTGCAGTGAGCTGTGAAGCGCGATCGGATTTCGAGCAGGCGCCTCCCCGGCACCCGGTCCCTCGCAGGCAACAAGGGCACACGCAAAAATAGCAAACGTCGCAAAACGCGAATAACACGACACAATGGTATGCATAAAACAAGCACCAAACAAAATAACGGTTCTATACCTCAGAATGTCTTTCTACCAGTACGCTATTCGTCTGTGCATCAACACCCCTGCCGCATTGGCTCGGGTGCTCTCAACTAATATTGCGCAAGGCATGAATAAACTTCTGTATATCTCTTTTATTCGTATAAAAACCCGGTGTTACTCTCACGCAAGACCCCTTTGCAATTCCGTCGCGAAAAACGGTAAAAACATTGTATTTCTCAGCAAACCAATTAGCGAGTTTTTTATTGTCATCATCGCTGGTTTTACCTTTTATCCGGAATGATGTGATCCCGCCGTAGAGACGACTGTCATTCGGGGTAAGAATTTCGATTCTCTTGTGATCTCTAAATTCGCGAACCCACATATCCCGAAGCGAGCGCAATCGTCTTTCCTTATGTTGGATACCGATCATGTTGTGGAAATCAAGCGCTTTCGGAACCGACAAAGTTGCTGCCAGATTTACGGTGCCTGTGTGAACGCGGGACTCTATGGACTTGTCGTTACCAGGGGCTTGCCCGCGATGAGGGTCGATATCCGCAATGCGGTCCTTCCGAACGTACATCATCCCGACGCCCACAGGGGCACCGATCCATTTATGCAAATTAAAGCCCGCAAATTCTACGCCAAGGTCGGGTACGGTAAAATCCAATTGTGCCCACGAATGCGCCGCATCCAAAATCACGTCGATGTCATGTTTGCGAGCCAGAGCAATAATTTCTTTCACCGGCACAACCAACCCGGTACGGTGGCTAAGGTGAGTAAGCAGCATCAAGCGGCATTTTGGGGCCTCAATAAATGCTTTTTCATAAGTGTCGATGATGCTTTGATAGGTCGCCGGTTCAGGGAGATCGATTTTGATGACATCCACGCCGCGGCGCACTTTTAACCACTCCATCGACGACTGCATACTGCCGTAATCCAAATCCGCATAAAGGACGCTGTCGCCTGCCTGCAGCTTGTTATATCCGGTAATTAGATTTTGCAAGGCTTCCGTCGCATTTCTCGTCAGGACGATTTCTTGTTCCGAAACATCAAGCATGGCCGCCAATCGCACAATGATCTTGCGGTAATCACCATTGAATTTTCGGCGCGAATAATATGAATTATATTCATTCACAAATTCGGTTTGTTGAATGTAATTGTCTAGTACCGGACGGGACATGATGCCCCAGTTGCCGTTTTCCAGATTGGTAATTTCACCGGTGACGTTATATTGGTTTCTGATCTTGTCCCAAAAAGCGTCACTATCATGGTCGAGATGAGCCAACGCAGGAATCGCAGCCGTGTTCGCGATGGCCGGGTACGCAGCAAAAGCTACACCCAGAGACAAAAGATTGCGTCGGTTAATCACTTGATATCTCCATGCATGTACAGACAGAGAATCGTCCCCCAAGCGGAAAAACGAGAAAACCCACACGTGCGGAAAATCAATTCGATGCGGACGGAACAACTGTTCCTTCAGGTTCCGTGTGCGCTGCCTGTTCGGCCTTATTTGTCAGCCTCTACACTGAAATGTGGTTACACCACCAATCATTCTAGACGACCGAGCCGCTGTTTTCCGCTATATCGAGCTCACTCTGGACTGCAGTGCCGATTCTCCTGACGAATTCTGGAAATCACCGACGCCGCTTCGAGAGTGACCATCACGCTTGCAATCAAGACGACGACATCGATCGTCACGAGCAGCCAGTTGCCTTCCCGATAGAATTCGATGAGCTTGAGGACCGCAGCCCATATCGACGTGATCAGAATGAAAACCATCGGTATGAGCGTGTAGCGCGCAGGTCTGCGCTTTTTTATGAGTATCACGCTGATTACCAGGAGCGTGAGGCCGGCCAGAATCTGGTTGGTCGAGCCGAACAGCGGCCATATCGTCAGTCCACCGGCCCCCGAGGATCCGCTTGTTGCACCGAACGCAAGCAGCAAACAACATGCAACCGCAGTGAGAGTCGCCACTACCCCGCTCTTCAAGGCGGGAATGCCGTAGATGTCCCCCCATTCCTGGATGATATAGCGCTGCAGCCGAACGCCTGAGTCCATCGTAGTGCCCGCGAACAGCACAACCATGGTTGCAAGCAAGGTAGTCGATATGTTGATTGGCAGGCCCCAACCATTCGTAATCAATTGCGCACCGCCCGCAATGAAAGTGCTTGCCCCCGCTGTGCCGTAGGACGCGTAGATCTCGTGCCATATTTCTGGCGTTGCAGCCAACGCGGCACCCGCGACCGCGACGATCGTGATCAGCGCAAGCGAACCTTCGCCTACTGCACCGAGGTAACCGACAAAACGCGCGTCCGTTTCCTTGTCAAGTTGCTTGGAACTCGTACCCGAGGCGACAATGCCGTGGAACCCCGACACTGCGCCGCACGCGATAGTGACGAACAAAAGTGGCATCAGCGACGGCGCGTCGGCCGGCATCTGATGGTTAAATGCTGGTGCCGAAATATCCGGCAGCGACAACAGCACCGCACCGTAAAGAAGAATCAGCCCGACAAGCAGCTGCATGCCATTGATGTAATCGCGCGGCTGAAGCAGCACCCAGACCGGCAGCATTGATGCGATCCCGGCATATATGAATAAAATGATGATCCAGTTGGCATTGGCAGCCAGACCGAACATGTCTGCTGGCAGCGCCAGAGGCAGCACACTGCCAACATAAATCGATACATAAAGCGCAGCGACACCTGCCAATGAGAGCGCTGTCAGACTGTAGTTTCGATGAATGAGCTGACCGATGACCAGCGCGACCACGATCGCAGACCAGGCGGGAAACACGGCATTCGGCGTGTTCACGAATGCGCCGGCAATCACTACGCCGAATACGGCATTAACCATTAGCAGCACGAGAAATATCACGACCATGAAAAGTCCTCGTGTCCGTTTGCCGATGACATCTTCCGAAAGAGCACCAACAGACTTTCCCTTATTGCGTGCGCTGGCCCAGAGCGCGCCGAAATCGTGTACGCCAGCGAAGAACACGGTGCCGATAGTGACCCACAGCACTGCCGGTACCCACCCCCAGTACACCGCGATGGCGGGTCCTACAATCGGCGCAGCACCCGCTACCGAAGTAAAGTGATGGCCCCATAGAACGTACTTGTTCGTCGGGTGATAATCGACTCCGTCATTGAACTCATGCGCCGGAGTTACGAAGTCCGGATCGAGCCTGTAAATTTTAGTGGCAATGAATTTCGAATAGACGAACCAGCCGAATGTCATCCCGGCGATACCAAGAACAATGATCATTACAGACTGCATGAGAATCCCCCGCCAAAGAAAGTGTCAAGCCCCTTCGAATAAAAATATTGTTCCGGCTGGAAGCAAGACTCTGACCATTTTTTCCGGGCACGGACTCAATCTGCGAAAAGCTAAGCGTGTGTCGCCCGATTGTCAAAGCTATTGTGTCTCCGCCAACTCGCACCTCGCAGCACTCGATATACATCTGACGATGTGGTCGGGCTCGCTGGCGCCAGTGCGCTAGAATGCCCACGCTACCAGGGCACACGGCGCCGTTGTACACAGTGGAAAGCGAATCCGATGAGTTGGTATGAGGACAATGTACTGCCGCACCTGATCGATCTCGCCTGTTCGGTCAAGCCTGCACGCAAGCAGAGGGAGAAGATCGTACCGCTGGCAGAGGGAGATGTTCTCGAGATCGGCATCGGCAGCGGTTTGAACCTGCCTTTTTACGACCCCCGGAAAGTCAGGAAGATCTGGGGCCTGGAACCGTCAGAGGGAATGAGACGGCTCGCCGCAAAAACTCTCGAGGGCATGAATCTGGATCTCGAGTTCATCGACCTGCCGGCGGAAGAAATCCCGCTCGAAGCAAATAGTGTAGATACGGTTCTCGTGACATACACCTTGTGTACGATTCCCGATGCGGCAACCGCGCTCGAGGCTATGCGACGCGTGTTGAAGCCCAGTGGCCGTTTACTATTCTGTGAGCACGGCGCCGCGCCGGATGAAAATATTCGGCGGTGGCAAGACAGGCTTAATGGCGGCTGGGGAAAAATCGCAGGGGGATGCAACATGAACCGCGACATACCGGAGTTGATCGACGCTGCCGGTTTCCGCATCGTGGACGACGAGCGCATGTACATTCCGGGCTTGAGAATTCTTTCCTACAATTACTGGGGCAGCGCCGTCTTAAAATAGGGGTCGAACCGCAGTTTTCTCAGCCCAGGGTAACCCAAGAAAGAAAACTGCGGTTCGACCCCTATTTTCCCGGTTCGACCCCTATTTTCCGAACCGCGACTGACTTGATCTGAGCAAAAACTTCATCACCAGCCTGCAAGTTCAGCTCAACACTCGACCGCCTCGTGATCCGCGCAGTCAGAAAATCCGAACCAAGCGACAGACGGACGAGAACGGTAGCTTCGGCGTCCGGATGAACAGCCTCGACGACGGCCGGAAGAATATTGAGAATTGTCGTACCAGTCGGCCGCACACGGCACAGGCTGACGTCGTTAGCGCGAATTCGCACTCGCAATTCAGAGCCGGGCTCGTGCCGCCCGGAAACAAACAGTTCACCGCCAGAAAATCTTACGCACGTCAGACCGTATTCAGCATCGTAACTGGCAACTTTTGCAACGACGACCGAACCCGCCTCCTCGCCGGCGAGCGCCGGCAAATCCGTTCGCATGAGTACGGACTGAAGATCACCGTCAGCAATCACGCGACCCCGCTGCATGACGAGTAGTTGATCGCACAGTGCGCTGATCTCACCGATATTGTGGCTGACGTAAATGATGGGAACCGAAAGTTCCGCATGCAGGCGATCGAGGAATTGCAATATCTCCGCCTTTCGTGCCTTGTCCAGTGCAGCCAAGGGCTCATCCATCAGCACGAAACGGGGTTCACAAAGCAGTGCACGTGCTATCGAGACTCGTTGCGCCTCACCGCCCGACAACGCATCCGGCATACGCTGCAACATGCTCTCCAGACCGAGCAGCGCTACTATCTGTTCGAAGTCAACGTTGACAGCGCGCTCTTGTGCCCGGCGCCGGCCGTAGTCGAGATTTCGATGCACCGTCAGGTGCGAAAACAGGCGCGGCTCCTGAAATACATAGCCGATTGCGCGCTGATGAACCGGGAGGGAGCGGCGCGATGCCGTATCCTGCCAAACATTGCCGTCGACGACCAGGCGCCCGGATGACGGTTGCTCAAGGCCGGCAATGCATCGCAACAAAGACGTTTTGCCGGCCCCGGACTCGCCGAAGACACCGGTGATGCCACGCATCGGAATTTCGAGGTCGACGTCGAGTTCGAAGTCTGCGCGCGACAATACATAGCGCATTGCGATGCTCGCCGGTGTACCCGTTGTCGTTGTGTTCGTGCTCATCGTCTCGACAAGCGGCGATTGATGACGAACATCGACAACAACACAACGAACGCGAATGCGAGAAGTAGTGCAGACATTTGATGTGCTGCTGCGTAATCGAGCGATTCCACGTGATCATAAATCGCGATCGAGATAACCCGGGTTTCTCCGGGGATGTTGCCGCCCACCATGAGCACGACGCCAAATTCGCCCAGCGTGTGCGCAAAGCTCAGCACGATTGCATTCAGGAATCCATGTGCCGACAGCGGGGCTGCAACGGAAAAGAACGCATCGAGGGGCGACGCTCCGAGGGTGCGCGCGGCTTCAACGTCGCGGCGATCCAGTGACTGGAACGCAACCTGAAGCGGCTGAACCGCAAACGGCAAGCTGTAAATGCATGATGCGATGACCAGGCCCGTGAACGAGAACGTCAGCGCGTCGCCGGTTACCTCAACCCACCAGCGGCCGATTGTTCCGTACGGTCCGAGAACAATCAGCAGATAAAACCCGATGACAGTCGGCGGCAGCACGATCGGCAGCGCGACAGTCGCCTGAATTCCAGGCTTCCATCGCGACGTCGTGTGCGCAAGCCACCAGGCCAGGGGCGTAGCGATGATGAGCAACACCAGCGTCGTGGTCGTTGCCAATCGTATCGAAAGCAGCAATGGCCCCATGCTAGTCGTTTCAAACAAGCTGCTCTCCAACGCGGCCGCCGTCAATCCGGCAGCAGGTAACCGTGGCCGGCTATTTGTTCACGCCCGGCGGGGCCGCGTAAGTAATTCAGGAACGCACTGGCTGCTTTTTTGTCCGCAGCACGTTGCAGCAGGATCGCCTGTTGTTCCAACGGACTGTATGTGCGCGTGGGTACCACCCACTCGCAGGTTGGCGATGGCAACGCGGGAATACCGGTCTGCGATTGAGCGATCAGGCCGAGCGACGCATTGCCTGATGCAACGAATTGCAAAGTCTGCAAAATATTCTCACCCAATACGAGTCGCGGGCGAACCTGCTCCCACAATCCCGCGTCGAGAAGAAATTCTCGGGCGGCAACGCCATAGGGAGCGGTTTCGGGATTCGCGATCGCGAGGTGTTTTTTACCAAGGTGCAGTAGTTGTTCACGACAGCCCACTGTGGCAACGGCGGGGTCGCGCGACCAGAGCACCAGCGTACCGAATGCGTAGGCGAAGCGTGTGCCTGCAACGCCCAATCCTGCTTCTTCGAGCAATCGCGGTCTCTCAGCGTCGGCCGCGAGAAGAACGTCGTATGGCGCGCCGTTGATGATCTGTGCATAGAGTTTTCCGGTCGACGCCGCAATGATATGCGTCTGGTGCCCGGTCCGCGCGGTAAAGCGCGCCGCGATCTCAGTGGCCGTCCGTGCGAAATTGCTGGCCACTGCCACCGTTACGCGCTCCTGGCTTGCGGCCAGAACCGGCAACAAAAGCACGGCTGCCAATATCAGGTTAGGAGACCTGTGACGACGAAACACCATGATGCCGCTTGCTCAAACCTCGACTGCGATACCTCAAGATAGCGGACTGCAGGTCGATGCACCAGACTCGATGACTCTAAGACTGCTGGGTCGTCAGGCTTGCCTTGAGTTGGCGTCGATAACGATGCAGCAACGGCTCAGTGTAGCCGTTCGGTTGCTCACGAGCCTTGAACACGAGGTCACATGCGGCCTGAAAAGCAACGCTGTTGCCAACATCGTCACTCATGCGACGATAACCTGCATCGTGCGCATTTTGCCCGTCAACTATTTCGGCCATGCGAGCAAATGTCTCGCGAACCTGCTGCTCGGTCGTAATGCCATGCAATAGCCAGTTCGCGATGTGCTGACTCGATATTCGCAGCGTGGCCCGATCTTCCATGAGGCCTGTTTCATCGATGTCCGGAACCTTGGAGCATCCAATACCCTGATCGATCCAGCGCACGACGTAACCGAGAATGCTTTGTACATTGTTATCGAGTTCGTCCTGAACAGTCTGCGCCGTCAGTGTTGAGGGATCGCAGAGAGGCGGCGTCAGGATATCGTCCAGGCTTGCTGATTGTCGCGATGCCAGCTGCTGTTGGCGCTGCCGGACATCGACTGCGTGGTAGTGCATCGCATGCAATGTTGCCGCGGTCGGCGATGGCACCCACGCGCAACTGGCACCCGCTTGCGGATGGGCCTGTTTGCTGTCCATCATCTGCTTCATTTCGTCAGGCTTGGGCCACATGCCCTTGCCGATTTGTGCCCTGCCCGGCAGTCCGCAGCGAATACCCGCGTCCACGTTCCAGTCTTCGTACGCGTGTATCCATGGTTCCAGCTTGATGGCCTCCTTCGGCAACACCGGTCCGGCGTGCATGCTTGTATGGATCTCGTCGCCGGTCCGATCGAGAAAACCGGTGTTGATAAAGACGAGCCGCTTCCTGACTTCGTACATGCACTCCTGAAGATTGATGGTCGTGCGTCGCTCCTCGTCCATCACGCCGACCTTGAGCGTATTGGGCGCAAGGTCGAACAGATCTTCGACGCGATTAAACAATGTGTCCGTGAATCTGACTTCGTCCGGACCGTGCATTTTCGGCTTCACGATGTAAACACTACCCGAGCGGCTATTGACGAGCCCGACGCTTCGGTTTCGATTCGCCTGGGCACACGCGGTCGTGACGACCGCGTCGAGCAAGCCCTCGAAGATCTCGTCGCCGTTGGCGTCGAGAACGGCGTCAGTCGTCATCAGGTGACCTACGTTGCGAATCAGCATCAGGCTTCTGCCGGGCAGCACCAGCGGTTTTCCGTCCACGCCCGTATACTCCCGGTCCTCGTTCAGGCGCCGCGTCATCCGCTTGCCGCCCTTGTCAAAGACTGCCTCGAGCGTGCCGGCCATTAGTCCCAGCCAGTTTCGATAGACCCCGACCTTGTCCTCGGCATCGACCGCAGCAACCGAGTCCTCGCAGTCCTGGATCGTCGTGATTGCGGCCTCGAGCACCACGTCGGACACATTGGCCGCGGCATCGCGGCCAACCGAATGCCCGGGGTCCGTCTGTATTTCGATGTGCAGACCATGATGGCGAAAAAGGTAAGACCATCGTCTGCCATTGCGACAATAGCCGACGAAGCTCGCGGCGTCCTGCGGTTGAACGATGCGCCCATCTGCCAGCGTGGCCACGATCGCTGCCCGCTTATGCGATTCGTCGACCTCGTAACTGGCCACGTCGGCATGGCTCGCGCTGTCGAGCGGGATTGTGCGGTCGAGAAATGCCGCTGCGTATCGAATGACGGCGGCACCGCGTCTGATGTTGTAGGCGCCACCGCGCTCCCGATCATCATCTTCAGCAATGACGTCCGAGCCGTATAAAGCGTCGTACAAACTCCCCCAACGCGCATTCGCTGCGTTGAGCGCAAACCTTGCGTTACTCACGGGCACCACAAGTTGTGGTCCCGCGATCTCAGCGATCTCGGCATCGACGCCCGTCGTTTCAATGTGGAACGGCTCGCCGGGTTCCCTCAGGTAAGCGATTTCGCGCAGAAAGCGTACGTATTCGTCGTGATTCCATGCTTCATCACGGCGCGCCATGTGCCAGGCATCGATTTTCTGCTGCAGCGCTTCCCTGTGCTGCAACAGTTTTCGATTCACTGGCGTCAACTCTTCGACGATGGACTCCAGCCCTGCCCAGAAAGTTGCCGAATCGAATCCGATGGACGGCAGCAATTCCTCTTCGATGAAGCCGTGGAACACCGGGTTGACCCTCAGGCCGCCGACCTCGATCAGATCGTTCCTGCCGTCGCTGTCAATCGCCATTGGCACTAATGCCGAACCTCTCATGGCTTCGATGCCGCCCCGGTAATCAGGCGACGAATTGCTCTTCTTCGGTACTGCCATCAAGTGCTGTGGTTGACGACAGACCGTTCATTATCGTGTTTTGGACCGCATCGAAGTAGCCGGCACCGACGAATGACTGATGCTTCGCCGCACGAAAACCGTGTTTCTCGTCGGCAAATTCCTGTTGCTGCAGCCGCGAGTAAGCATACATGCCCTCGGCCTTGTAGGCACGGCTCAATCGAAACATGCTCGAGTTCAACACGTGCCAGCCGGCAAGTGTGACGAACTGGAACTTGTAGCCCATCTTGCCGAGCGCCTCGCGGAAACACTTCATGGTCTCGTCGTCGAGATTCGCCTGCCAGTTGAAGGAAGGCGAGCAATTGTATGCCAGCAGTTTGCCCGGAAACTCGGCGTGGATCGCCGCCGCAAAACGCCGCGCCTGGTCGAGATCGGGCTTCGAGGTTTCGCACCAGAGCATGTCCGCATACGGCGCGTACGCAAGGCCGCGCGCGATGGCCTGATCCAGGCCGGCGCTGGTTCTGAAAAACCCTTCGGCCGTGCGTTCCCCGGTGATGAACGGGCGATCACGTTCATCCGAGTCCGATGTGATCAGGTTGGCGGCATCGGCGTCGGTTCGGGCAATCAATACAATCGGAACGCCGGCAACGTCGGCCGCGAGCCTGGCGGCCGTGAGCTTCGCGACGGCCTCACCCGTCGGGACCAGCACCTTGCCGCCCATGTGGCCGCACTTTTTTGCCGAGGACAGCTGGTCCTCGAAGTGCACGCCGGCGGCTCCGGCTCGTATCATGTTCTTCATGAGCTCGAACGCATTGAGGTTGCCGCCGAAGCCCGCTTCGGCATCGGCGACGATCGGCGCGAACCAGTCGACGCTGCTGTCACCATTCAACGCATATATCTCATCCGTGCGCGTGAACGCGTTATTGATGCGCTCAATCATCTTCGGCACCGAATCGACAGGGTAGAGACTCTGGTCAGGATACATCTCGCCTGCGCTGTTGCCGTCGCCGGCGACCTGCCAGCCCGAGCAGTAGATCGCCTTGAGCCCGGCCTGCACTTCCTGAATGGCCTGGTTACCGGTCAAGGCACCGAGCGCGCAAAGTGGCTCTTCCCGGTTGATCAGGCGCCACAGCTTCTCGCTGCCAAGGCGCGCAAGTGTGTGCTCGACCTGAACGGTGCCCCGTAGCCGCACAACATCCGCTGCCGCATAATTGCGCTCGATGCCTTGCCAACGGGGGCTGTCGGCCCAGTTGGATTCCAGTTTGCGTATCTGTTCTGGTCGTGTCATGTCGATTTCTCCTCGCCAGGTCTCAGGTTTCTGAAATAAGCGTGAAAACAAGTCTCTCGAGAGATATAGTACGGGCGCTGTCTTTAAAATTTCACAATAAAAATTTCACATTGTTAATTTCACAAACTGATCGTCATGAGTAACCAGCAGAGCCTGAAGCGCAGGGCGCATTTTCTCGGCACGAAGATCAGGTCATTGCGCAAGCGCAATAACCTGACGCTCGAGGACTTGTCCGTACGCTGCGTCCAGATCGATGCCGAGGCCGCGCCGTCGGTTTCCTACCTGTCAATGATCGAAAACGGCAAGCGTGTCCCGTCCGGGCGATTACTGCGAATAGTCGCCGAAATATTTCAAAAGGATATCGACTGGTTCTACGATGATTCACTCGAGGACGCGGTGATCGATTCGGCGCCATCGACGTCCGCCGTCGTCGGCATGCCCTTCGAGCCCGGCTTTCTGTTCTCGGAACATCTTTTGCAGTTCGCGATCCCCGAGTTGCTTGCGCAGACCGGTACGACCGGACGGCAGTTCGCACACTTGCTGATACGTGCACACCAGGAATCAAGCAAGAATCGTTTTCCCGACATCGAGCGTGCCGCCGAAAGCGTTGGCAAAAAAAACTTTCCGACGCCACTCGATGAAATATTCGGCATAGCAAAGCGACTGGGCCTCAGGATTCGGTGGTTCGACAAACCACCGTTCAAGGACCGCGGCGATGCCGGGATGCCGCTGAACGCGCTGGTTCGGTCTTTTTTCGATGCGCCCGATCGCATCTATCTGAACCGCGCACTCGAATCGATGCCCGCGCGGCTCAAGTACGATCTCGCCAACCAGATCGCACACAAAGTCCTGCACGGCGGAGACGGCGCGCGCGCGCCGCAGCTGTCGGGAGGCCACGCATCGGGTCGCCGCCACGGAGCGGAGTCCCCTAATATCGATGCGAAGGACATCCTGTTCGCCTGGCGCGATTTTGAGTGCAGTTACTTCGCGGCCGCCCTGCTCGCACCGAAAACACCGTTTCGCCAGTACCTTGCCAGAAGCGCGTACGCCATCAACGCCGGCGACAAAGTGGATTTGACGACGGCCCTCGTGATGCGCCGCATGTCCAGCGTCTCGCCGTATCCGCACTGGCATTATTTCGACGCGTACCCGCCGGGTAACCTGCGCGCCGTCTATCGCGGCAACGGCATTCCGTTGCCGTGGGGAAACATGACGATGATTTCGGATCCGTGCCAACACTGGGCAGTTTTCCGCATGCTCAACTCGCGCTCGACAAAGCCCTCGTCACAGATCTCGGTACTGCGTAACGGTGACGACCGGCGTCTTTATTGTTGCCAGTCAGTACGCAGCAAGGACGCGGCCGGCAATCCGCATGTCCTGTGTGCAGGCATCGATCTCGCGCCCGCGCTTGCCGCTCAGAATATCGACACTGGCAAAACGATTGAAGAGATCGAGGCAAGCTGTAACTCCGGCGGAGGCTCGGGCCCCGTACCCGAGGCGTCACGCCGCCAGCTCGTGAGTATCGCCAAGATTCTGAATATCGGCTGGATCGCCGACGGTGCCGCAAATGACGCGACCATCATTTGCCCGCGAAGTTCCGGATGCCCGCGCGACAAACATTGTCTCGGCCGGGCCACCCCGAAACTCAAGCCGCAGATAGACGAAATTCGTGAATCAGTCGTGACCTGATGAAGGAATCTTGTCGCGAAGTGCCGGGTAGAACTGTGCAAATACACCATCGTACGCGCCATGTTCCGTGTGACAACTGACACAATCGTTCGGCAATGACA
>Ga0209980_10000414_pt1 | contig 22943 bp, 16 predicted proteins | sample CR02metaG_FD_183611 | JGI IMG/M metagenome (GOLD analysis project Ga0209980, IMG submission 183611) | Deep subsurface microbial communities from Mariana Trench to uncover new lineages of life (NeLLi) - CR02 metaG (SPAdes) (version 2) | ecosystem: Environmental > Aquatic > Marine > Ocean trench...
AATATGAAAAGTAGCCAAATCTTTTTCATAATTGGCTGATTATCTGAATTATATCTTCTAAAGATAAGCTAAAAACGGTAATAATTCAGCCATAAATTGTTAAATATTCCTTACTCTTGAAAAGCCCTGTCGGCGCCAGTTTATAACTGGTGCCTCTAATTTAAAGGCCCTCGTTGCAAACGAGCGTGAGCGTAAACCTAGATCTTAAAAGTAATCACCGGCATTTGGGCGTGATTTACCAGGTCTTCACTTATACTCCCATTAAAGAAGTGTGCGATCCCTTTTCGGCCATGAGTACTCATACCCACCAATTGGGCGTTGGTTTCGCGGGCGAAGCCCAGTATCCCTTTTTCGACAGAAATATCATTATAGACATTGAGGGTGTAATTTTCAACATCCATACCTTTCACAAAATTATTCATCATGGCGTTGGCCTCGGTAGAGGTCTTAAACCCTCCCGGAGTATTGATGTAAAGCAGATGCATTTTGGCACCAACATCTTTGGCGAATTTCTGAGCTCTATTGAAAGGTTTTCGACATTCGTCGGAGAAGTCGGTCGCGAAAACAAAGTTGTTGATTTCAAAACCGGAATGCTCGTTCTTAATTACAAGAACCGGTATGTTGGAGGTGCGCACCACCTTTTCGGTATTACTGCCAATGAACATCTCTCTAAACCCGCTCATGCCATGAGAGCCCATTACCACAAGATCAATGTCTTTTTCTTTAACCGCTTCTCTGACGTCGTTATAGATCTCACCATGACCAATGGCCTCGTGCACTTCTATATCTGACAAGTAAGGTCGTGTGAGTAGTTTTTCAAATTCATTTTCAGCTAAACGAATAAAATATAAAGACTCCGGCAGTGATCCCATTTGCCCTACTTCATTGAGATGTGATGGTAAATTGAGGGAATGTTCCAGGAATATGGAACTGTTATTCTTTCGGGCAATTTGAGCGGCTACTTTTAGAGCATTTTCGGCCTGAATGGAAAAATCTGTGGGAACTAATATGCGTTTCATAAATTTTATTTTGGATGGAATTAGCAGCATTAAATTACGAAATTATAATCAGAAGAAATCATTTTTAAACAAAATTTTATGCAGAGTAAACCATTTTTAAAATCCCGAAAAATGTAGTATATTTGCACCGAAATTAATGAGCAACTAGGTGAGGGGACGGTAAGTCCCCTCTTTTTATAGCCAAAATTGATGCAAGCAAGAGTAAAGCGATTACTTCAAAACGTATTGGATGAGCACCCTACGCTGTTTTTAATAGATCTTTCAATTGGCGAAAACAACCAAATAAAAGTGATCATTGATGGAGATGAGGGGGTAAAAGTAGAAGACTGCATAGCTGTGAGTCGTGGTATTGAGCACAATCTGGACCGTGAGGAGGAAGATTTTTCTTTAGAAGTGCTATCGGCGGGTGTTTCAGAGCCATTGACCTTGTTCCGTCAATACAAGAAAAACATAGGGCGTAGGCTCAATATAAGAACCGAAACAGAAACTATCGAAGGTAATTTAACTGCTGTAAACGAAGCTGCTGTGACACTTCAATGGAAAACCCGTGAGCCGAAACCAATTGGCAAGGGTAAAATAACCGTTCAAAAAGAGGCCATCGTGCCTTATAAAAATATTGTGGAAGCAAAAGTTATTATAACATTTAATTAAAATGATATGGAAAATTTAGCGTTGATAGAATCATTTTCTGAATTTAAAGATGATAAGCTGATAGACCGGGTAACGCTTATGGCGATACTGGAGGACGTATTTAGAAGCGCGTTGAAAAAGAAATATGGAAGTGATGAAAACTTCGATATCATTATAAACCCTGACAAGGGGGATTTGGAGATTTGGCGAAATCGGGTTGTAGTAGCCGATGGTGAAGTGGAAGATGAGAATGAAGAAATTTCACTTTCGGAAGCACAAAAGATTGAAGACGATTTTGAAGTTGGCGAGGATGTTTCCGAAGAAGTAAAACTCATTGATCTGGGACGTCGATCTATTTTGGCCTTGCGTCAAAATCTTATTTCAAAAATTCACGAACACGACAATACGAATATCTATAAGCAGTTCAAGGAACTAGAAGGCGAGATCTATACGGCAGAAGTGCATCATATACGTCACCGTGCGGTAATCTTATTGGATGATGACGGGAATGAGATCATGCTTCCCAAGGATAAACAAATACCATCAGATTTCTTCCGCAAAGGAGATAACGTGAGAGGGATCATTGAAAGTGTTGAACTTAAAGGGAATAAACCCTCGATCATTATGTCGCGAGCCAGCCCGCTTTTCCTGGAAAAATTATTTGAGCAGGAGATCCCGGAGGTATTCGACGGCCTTATTGAAGTGAAGAAAGTAGTTCGCATACCAGGAGAAAAGGCAAAAGTTGCGGTAGATTCATACGACGACCGCATCGATCCGGTAGGAGCCTGTGTAGGGATGAAGGGTTCCCGTATCCACGGAATTGTCCGGGAATTAGGGAATGAAAATATCGACGTCATCAGCTACACGAACAATATAAACTTGTTTATTACTCGTGCGTTGAGCCCTGCAAGGGTAACGTCTATTAAATTGGATGAAGAAACCAAACGAGCCGAAGTTATCTTAAAACCTGAAGAGGTATCCAAAGCGATCGGTCGGGGAGGACATAACATTCGTCTTGCCGGACAGTTGACCGGATATGAGATCGATGTATTGAGAGAAGGTGCGGAGGAAGATGTTGAATTAACTGAATTCTCTGATGAGATCGAAGAATGGATTATTGCAGAATTCAAGAAAATTGGTTTGGACACCGCCAAAAGTGTGTTGGAAAAAGATATTCCATTTTTGGTGAGTAGCACCGATCTGGAAGAGGAAACCGTCCAGGAGGTGGTTAATATATTGAAAGAAGAATTTGAAGAGTAGGACAAAGTTTAACTACATTTACAATTCAAAAATTTTAAAGGAACAACAGTATAGCATTTTATGGCTGAAGTAAAAACAATGAGACTCAATAAGGTACTAAGGGAATTGAATATCTCCCTCGATCGTGCCGTGGAACATTTGGCTTCCAATGGACACAATATCGAGGCACGTCCAACGACCAAGATCAGCGATATAGAATATCAGGTACTTTTTGATGAGTTTCAAACTGACAAGAGTAAAAAGGTAGCTTCCAAAGAAGTGGGGGAAGAAAAACGCAAGGAAAAGGAAGAATTGCGTCTGGCCCGTGAGAAAGAACTGGAAGAAAAACAACCTGATTCTCGTGTAATCAAAGCCGAAGCTAAACTCGATGGTCCAAAGCAGGTTGGTAAAATAGATCTGGATGCGGCTAAGGATGCCAAAGAAAAACCTGTTGAAGTGGAAACCGAGACAGCTGTGGAGGAAAAGACTCCGGTAAAAGAAGTTGCCCCAAAGAAAACAAAGGCTGTTGCTAAAAAGGAAACAACCCCCAAGAAAAAAGCTACTGAAAAAGTTATAGAAGAAGAGCCCGCGATAGAAGAAGGAAAAGTTGAGGATGAAACAGAAACACCTGTAATAGCGAAAAAAGTTGAAACCGTATACACAAAGCTGGATGGGCCCAAAATTACAGGCACAAAGATCGATCTTTCCAAGTTCAAAAAACCTGAAAAAAAGAAAGAAGTAAAAGAAGACAAGGACGCAAAAAGCGAAAAGAAAAGCAGAAGAAGACGCATCAGTAAAGAGTCTGCCAAAGGCGGAATTAATTTTCGGGATAACCGTGGAAGAGGAAGAGGACGTACTCACATACCAAAAGAAGAACCAACCGAAGAAGAAGTACAAAAACAAGTGCGGGAAACGCTTGAAAAACTTCAAGGAAAATCCTCCAAAGGAAAAGGAGCCAAGTACCGTCGCGAGAAACGTGATATCCATCGTCAGAAAACAGAGGAGGATCTGGCCATACAAGAATCTGAAAGTAAAATTCTAAAAGTAACCGAGTTTGTTACCGTTAGTGAAGTTGCTACGATGATGAATCTACCGGTAACCGAAATAATTTCCGCTTGTATGTCCCTCGGGATGATGGTGACCATGAATCAACGTCTCGACGCAGAAACGCTGACTATTGTTGCTGAAGAGTTTGGGTTCTCCGTAGAATTCATAACGGCAGATATCGAAGAAGCCATTCAAGAAGTAGAGGATGCTCCGGAAGATCTGCAACCACGAGCACCTATCGTAACCGTAATGGGTCATGTTGACCACGGTAAAACTTCCTTGTTGGATTATATACGTGAAGAGAATGTAATTGCCGGGGAATCCGGTGGAATTACACAGCACATCGGTGCTTATGGTGTTGTATTAGAGGACGGTCAAAAAATTGCTTTCCTCGATACGCCAGGTCACGAGGCATTTACCGCTATGCGTGCCCGAGGTGCACAGGTGACGGATCTGGCGATTATTGTGGTCGCTGCAGATGATGACATTATGCCGCAAACCAAAGAAGCGATCTCCCACGCGCAAGCCGCCGGAGTACCCATCGTGTTCGCGATCAACAAAATTGATAAGCCCACGGCAAATCCGGATAAGATCAAAGAAGGATTGGCAGCCATGAATTTATTGGTAGAGGACTGGGGCGGTAAGATACAGTCACATGATATTTCGGCTAAAACCGGTGATGGTGTCGGTGAATTACTTGAAAAAGTTTTATTGGAGGCCGAACTGCTCGAACTTAAGGCCAATCCAGACAAGCCTGCCATGGGTACTGTTGTGGAAGCTTTCCTCGATAAGGGGAGAGGTTATATATCTACAATATTGGTACAAGGAGGAACATTGAGGTTAGGTGATTATGTTTTGGCGGGACGACATAGTGGGAAAGTCAAAGCGATGCACGACGAGCGGGGACAGAAAGTCCTTGAAGCAGGACCCTCCACTCCGGTGTCTATTTTAGGACTGGACGGAGCGCCACAGGCGGGAGATAAATTCAATGTGTTTGAAGACGAACGTGAGGCAAAAGAAATTGCTACGAAACGAAAGCAATTACAACGTGAGCAGGCGTTTCGTACGCAACGTCATATTACACTCGATGAAATTGGACGTCGTATCGCGCTTGGCGACTTTAAAGAATTAAATATTATCCTGAAAGGTGACGTGGATGGATCTGTGGAAGCATTGACAGATTCATTTTTAAAACTTACTACGGAAGAGATACAAGTAAATATCATTCATAAAGGCGTTGGAGCTATAACGGAAAGTGATGTATTGCTGGCTTCGGCATCCGATGCATTGATCATAGGCTTTAATGTTCGTCCGATGGGGAATGCACGACAAATTGCCGATAAAGAAGAGATCGATATTAGAATGTACTCAATTATCTACGACGCGATCAATGATCTGAAAGATGCGATGGAAGGAATGTTATCTCCGGTAATGAAAGAAGAGATCACAGGTACTGCGGAAATTAGAGAAACCTTCAAAATTTCTAAGGTTGGAACCATTGCAGGTTGTATGGTGACCAATGGTAAGATATTACGCAACTCGGGTATCCGCTTGATACGTGAAGGAGTAGTTGTATTTACAGGCGAATTAGCCTCATTGAAACGATTTAAGGACGATGCTAAAGAAGTAGCCAAAGGATACGATTGTGGTCTGCAGGTGAATAATTACAACGACATAAAAGTTGGCGATATCGTAGAAGGATTCCAGGAAGTTGCCGTGAAGAAGAAATTATAATTTCAAGATACCTCTTGTTCTTCCAGGTTCTTTTATTTAATACTTATTGCTTCTTCCCCGGTTTCAAAATAAATCCTGTCGGGAAATGTTTATACACTTCCTGTAGGGCGCGATCTGCTTCGATGCGGGTGTTAAAATTTCCTACCCATACTTTATAATTAGGTGTTTCATACTCGATGGAAGCTGGCCAATTAGAGTATTTATTTCGATAGCTTCGCAGTACCGAATTAGCCTTATTTAAATTTCCGTAATATAACTGTATGGTATACCCATCCGTCAATTTATTTTCCTTCTCCAGGGATTTTTTCAGCTCCAATAACCGTGGGATTTTAGGGTCCTGATTTACAGTTAATGAACCGGATTGCGCCATGGTTATATCCGAGGAAAATAGTACTACTAAACACATAATCAATAGGTTAATTGGGCTTTTTAATTTCATCTTTTATCAACTTTAATGCAAATGTAAAACTTAATAACTTTTCAAGAGATATAATTATTATTTAGAATTGTTATAAATTAGTATTAACACTTTATTTGGATTTCGAAAATCGACTTTAAGCTGTACTTTTGCACAGTTATTTGCGGCACGTAAAACATGTTTAATTTAGATTCTTTTATAACCAAATGCGTGCCAAACTTATGGACAATAATTTAACCGAACCTATGGAAAAGGTAAGTTACCGAAATCTACCCTCTCAATTGTCACTTGTTTTGTTAGCTTTTATGCTAATGTTTTCAATTTCTCATAGCGCATTAGCCATAAATACCGTATTGCCAACTCAAACTATCGACACGGTTGCAGGAGAAGCTTTATTTAAAGCGAATTGTGCGGCTTGTCATAAGCTTTATAAAAAGGCAGTAGGCCCGGCGCTATTTGAAGTTGGTGATAAATACGATAAAGAATGGTTGTATAGCTGGATCAAAAATAGCCAGGCAATGGTAAGGTCGGGTGACGCCAAGGCAGTAGAGATCTTCGAAGAAAACAACAAATCGGTGATGACCCCTTTCCCTGTTTTGTCCAACGGGGATATAGACAATATACTGGCTTATACCTATAAGAAGAAATCATTGCCACCAATTCCAACTGAAGGGGATCTTGCTGTTGAAAATGTGGGTGGAGGAGTTTCCAACGATATAATTTTGGGAATACTCTCGTTGATATTCTTAATGTTGATAGTATTGCTTTTTCTCGTCAACAAAACATTACGAAACTTTGCCGATAAACAAGGTATTGAACTTGAAGTGCGCGAAGTACGCACACCTATCTGGAAGGCTTTTGTACAAAATCAATTTTTGATTTTGGTAACTTCCATAATGCTATTGTTGGGCGCCGGGTACTATATGTTTGGATACTTTATGCAAATTGGTGTCGATCAAGGTTATGCGCCGGTACAACCTATTCACTATTCACATAGAATTCACGCCGGTGATAATAAGATCGATTGTAATTATTGCCACAGTTCGGCCAGGAAGAGTAAAACATCCGGGATTCCTTCTTTGAATGTTTGTATGAATTGTCATAAGACTATTTCAGAAGTGGCCGATGCCACACAGGCCGAAGGAAATGAATTTGGAGTAGATTACAATGCCGAAATTCAAAAGCTGTATCTGGCTGCAGGATGGGATGAATCTACTCAAGCTTATACCGGAGATGTGAGACCGGTACGGTGGCTACGTATTCACAACTTACCCGATTTTGCTTACTTCAATCACTCCCAACATGTCACGGTAGCTGGAATCGAGTGTCAAAAATGTCACGGCCCGGTAGAGGAGATGGAGATAATGGAACAATTTGCTCCATTGACCATGGGTTGGTGTATCAATTGCCACAGAGAGACCAATGTGAATATGAAGGACAACGAATACTACGAAAAAATTCATGAAGAACTTTCCAAGAAGTACGGCAAGGATAAACTGACCGCTGCCGAATTGGGAGGAATAGAATGTGGCAAGTGTCACTACTAATAAAAAATTTGAATAATGTTTAGAGAGAATATGGTATCAGGCAAGAAATACTGGAAAAGTGTTGAAGAGTTGAACGAAAACAGTGCAATTGTTGAGAAGCTACGACAGAATGAATTTGTAGAGCCCATTCCAACCGATGAGTTTTTAGGCGATAAAGATACGCTGGAAGCTTCCTCTACCACCCGTCGCGATTTCTTAAAATATGTTGGATTCACAACCGCAGCCGCATCGTTGGCAGCCTGTGAAGGGCCGGTGGTTAAATCCATTCCTTATGTAGTTGCTCCGGATGAGATCGTACCTGGAGTAGCAAATTACTATGCAACAACCATGGCAGATGGTTTCGATTTTGCCAATGTACTGGTAAAAACGCGCGAAGGAAGACCTATAAAAATTGAGCGTAATGAATTGGCCAAAAATGGCGGAAGTGTGAACGCTCGTGTGTATGCCTCAGTATTGTCCATATATGATATCAATCGTTTGCAGGGCCCAAAAATAAATCGAGAACCGGTTTCCTGGGAAGAGATGGAATCGGTTTTTATAAAAAGAATGAACGAGATGGCAGGGAAAGATGTGGTTTTGTTGACCCAAACTTTTGCCAGTCCTTCTACTTCAAAATTGATCCGGTCATTTACAGCGAAATATCCCAACGTTCGTCATGTAATTTATGATACGGTTTCTTCCAGCGAAGCCTTAGATGCTTTTCAAAATAAATATGGGACAAGAGCCTTAGCCGATTACGACTTCTCTAAAGCCGAAGTAATCGTTTCAGTGGGTGCCGATTTTATAGGTGATTGGCAAGGAGGAGGCTACGAAGCGAGTTATGCGAAAGGGCGTATTCCGATGGATGGAAAAATGTCCAGGCATATTCAGTTTGAAGCGAATATGACCTTATCCGGCGCGAATGCAGATACACGTATTCTGGCAACACCTTCACAGCAATTACAAATAGTAAAGGCATTGACGGGAGGAAGTGCTTCAGGCTTACCCGATACTATCGTAACCGCGGTAAATAGCGCAATAGCACAGTTGAAAAAAGCCGGAAATAAAGGTGTAGTGATCACGGGTTTACCCGACGTTAAGGCACAGGCAATGACACTGGATTGCAATGAGGGAAGTGAGGTTATGAATACGACTCACCCTAGGTTGACCGCTATGGGAAGTAATTCCGAAGTGAACAACGTAATGAACGGTGTTGCCAATGGAAGTATTAAAGGCTTGATCACCGTGGGTGTGAATCCGGTCTACTCTTTCCCGAATGAGGCATTCGCCCAAGGGTACAAAAACCTGGAGCTGTCTATGGCATTCTCCATGAAAGAAGACGAAACTGCATCTATGGCGCAACTCGTTGCCGCAACGCCTCACTATTTAGAGTCTTGGGGTGATGTGCAGATAAAGAAAGGGACTTTCAATTTAATTCAACCTACCATTCGTCCATTGTTCGATACAAAACAATTTCAGGAGTGTTTGGTAAAATGGATAGATAATGGAGATTCTTACTACGATTATATTAAGGACACTTGGTCTTCTACGATCTTAACCGATGGAGGTTCCTGGAATCAGGCTTTACATGATGGAGTTGTAGAAAGTACTTTTGATGTTGTTTCCGATGCTGATACTACCGATGGAGAAATTGAAACTTCCACTTCAAACGAGGCATTGAGTGCCCCGCTTCAAGGTGGTTTGGAGCTTACATTATACACAAAGACCGGTATGGGAGATGGTCAACAAGCCAACAACCCCTGGTTGCAAGAGTTACCCGATCCAATAACCCGGGCTTCCTGGGATAACTATATAACGGTTTCTATGGCCGATGCAACCAAAATGGGATTGGAGAATTTCAACGTTTCCAACGGAGCGTTGGATGGAAGTTATGTAAATGTAATTATGGGGGACGTGACCGTTGCCAACGTTCCTGTATTGATTCAACCGGGTCAGGCAAAAGGATCGGTTGGACTTGCTCTGGGATATGGCCGCACTACCTCTGTTCAAGCTGAAATGCAAACAGGAGTGAATGCATACCGTTTGTATAATAACTTTTCTTCCATACAAAATGTGGTGCTGGAAAAAGTGGAGGGAATACATAAATTTGCCTGTGTGCAATTACAAAATACGATGATGGGTAGAGATATCATTAGAGATACTACTCTCGAGATATTCAACACAAAAGATGTTAACGATTGGAACCCGGCTGTAACGGTTTCTAAAGATCATAAGAAAATCCTGGCATCTTCTCCCGATGCCGATCTTTGGGAAGCGTTTGATCATTCGGTGGGAATTCACTTTAACTTATCAATAGATCTAAATACCTGTACGGGTTGCGCAGCCTGTGTGATCGCGTGTAACTCAGAGAATAATGTACCGGTAGTCGGGAAGAATGAAGTACGCCGTAGTCGTGACATGCACTGGATCCGTATCGATAGGTATTATTCAAGCGAAGGTTCTTTCGCTGATGATACCGAAAAGAAAGATAATATTTCCGGTTTAGGAAGTTCGCTATCAAATTATGCGGAATTGGAATCTGCATCTGCGAATCCGCAGGTGGCATTCCAACCTCTAATGTGTCAGCACTGTAACCATGCTCCTTGTGAAACGGTTTGTCCTGTTGCTGCTACATCGCATGGTCGTCAAGGTCAAAACCAAATGGTGTATAACCGTTGTGTTGGTACAAGATACTGTGCGAACAACTGTCCCTATAAAGTGCGACGTTTCAACTGGTTCTTATATGCGAAAAATGATGAGTTCGATTATAATATGAACAACGACCTCGGGCGCATGGTATTGAACCCGGATGTGGTAGTACGATCCAGAGGTGTGATGGAAAAATGTTCTATGTGTATTCAAATGACACAAAAAACGATCCTGGATGCGAAACGGGATGGGCGTGAAGTGAAACCCGGAGAGTTTAAAACCGCCTGTTCTGCGGCCTGTGAGACCGGAGCGATCAAGTTTGGTGATGTGAACAATCACGAAAATGAAATTTTTGAATTGAAAAAAGATAATCGGATGTATTACTTATTGGAAAGTGTTGGTACAAAGCCTAACGTATTCTACCATACCATAGTGAGAAATACGAACGAAGCGTAATACTATAAATAAGAAATAGAATATATATGGCGTCGCATTACGAAGCACCTATTAGAAGACCCTTAATTACAGGAGATAAATCCTATCACGATGTAAGTGTGGATATAGCGGCTCCCGTAGAAGGAAGAGCCAATAGAACATGGTGGACTGTTTTCACCATCGCCTTGGTTGCCTTTTTATGGGGAATGGGATGTATTATCTATACCATTTCCACCGGAATTGGAGTTTGGGGATTGAACAAAACGGTGAATTGGGCCTGGGATATTACGAATTTCGTTTGGTGGATAGGTATTGGTCATGCGGGGACCCTGATTTCGGCAGTACTGTTGTTGTTCCGACAAAAGTGGAGAATGGGAATCAACCGTTCTGCGGAAGCGATGACCATTTTCTCTGTAATCCAGGCTTCATTGTTCCCTGTTATTCACATGGGACGTCCTTGGTTAGCCTATTGGGTAATGCCAATTCCTAACCAGTTTGGTTCATTATGGATAAACTTTAACTCACCATTAATTTGGGATGTATTTGCGATCTCGACCTATCTTTCGGTATCGCTGGTATTCTGGTGGACCGGGTTGTTACCCGATTTTGCAATGATCCGCGACAGAGCGATCACGCCTTTTACAAAACGTGTTTATAGTATAGTGTCTTTTGGATGGAGCGGGCGCGCCAAAGATTGGCAGCGTTTTGAAGAGGTGTCATTGGTATTGGCTGGTTTAGCAACTCCACTTGTACTTTCTGTTCACACGATCGTATCCTATGACTTTGCTACCTCAATAGTTCCCGGATGGCACACCACCATCTTCCCACCTTATTTTGTTGCCGGGGCGGTATTCTCCGGATTTGCTATGGTAAATACCTTGCTTATTATTATGAGGAAGGTTTCCAATTTGGAAAACTATATCACTATTCAGCATATAGAGTTGATGAATATAGTGATCATGATCACGGGTTCCATTGTTGCGGTAGCCTATGTTACCGAATTGTTTATCGCCTGGTATTCGGGTGTTGAATATGAACAGTACGCATTCCTAAACCGTGCGACAGGACCCTATTGGTGGGCGTATTGGGCCATGATGACCTGTAATGTGTTCTCACCACAGTTTATGTGGTTCCCGAAGTTGAGAAGAAGTATCATGTTCTCTTTCTTTATTTCGATAGTTGTGAATATAGGAATGTGGTTTGAGCGTTTCGTAATTATTGTGACCTCGTTACACAGAGATTACATACCATCATCCTGGACTATGTTCTCTCCAACATTTGTGGACATAGGTATCTTTATCGGGACCATTGGATTCTTCTTTGTATTATTCTTATTGTACTCTAGAGGTTTCCCTGTAATCGCTCAAGCTGAAGTGAAATCGATCTTGAAGGCATCCGGAAGTTGGCATAAGCGATTAAGAGCAGACCAGGGGGACGATGCGAAGCATTATGTGATGCCTGAGGTTGCAACGTCTGGTGCTGCAACTGAAGAAATCGATGACAAAACGAATGATTTATTGAGTAAACTTGGATCTTTTGATCCAAATACCCAGACAAAAGATGACTTGAAAAAGATAAGTGGCATAGGTCCACAAATGGAACAAAAGCTACATGAATTAGGAATTTTTACTTTCGAACAAGTAAGTAGAATGACCGATGTAGAATACGATTTATTAGACAGCATTACCGGAGAATTCCCAGGCAGAGCCAAAAGAGACGACTGGGCCGGTCAAGCTGATAAACTTAAAAACAGTTAAGGCATGGCATCGAAAGTAATTCACGCTATCTATAACGACGATGATATACTTCTGAACGCGGTGAAAGCCGTTCGTAGTGAACACTATCATATTGAAGAGATATACACACCGTTTCCGGTACATGGGCTTGAGAAAGCTATGGGATTGGCAGATACTCGCATCGCCATTTGTTCCTTTTTGTATGGCATAGTTGGACTGGGCATATCGATTGTGATGATTAACTATATGATGATCGAAGATTGGCCTATGGATATTGGGGGCAAGCCAAGTTTTAGCTATATAGAAAATATGCCGGCGTTTGTACCGATAATGTTTGAGATGACCATATTTTTCGCCGCGCATCTAATGGTAATTACTTTCTATTTGCGAAGCAAGCTATGGCCATTCAAAAAAGCCGAGAATCCGGATGTTCGTACAACGGACGACCTTTTTTTAATGGCTATTGATACAGGTAAACACGATGTTTCTAAAGTGTCGCGGTTTTTAACCGACACCGGCGCAATAGAAATTAATTTGATCGACAAAGAAGACGATCATTAATATGAAATGCGTCAAAACCTTTGAGTTGTTGTTAACTTAATGATCTTGGCGAATTCCATCTGACAAATAAAAATGAAAAATAGACAGATGAAAGGTATTTTAAATATTGGTTTCGCTCTTATGGTTTCCATTGGGATACTTTCGTGTTCCGATACTGCAAACCGAAATTACCAATACATGCCAAATATGTATGAACCGGTAGGTTATGAGACCTATGGTGCATATGAGATTTTCTCCGGTGAACAAGAAGCCATGCTGCCTGTGGCAGGAACAATTCCGCGAGGATGGCGGCCTTATGATTATGAAAACACGACAGAGGGTTTAAATTTGGCAAAGACCGACTTGAAAAATCCACTGGATGTTACAGATAAGAACCTTTCAGAAGGGAAAAAACTGTACGGTATTTATTGTGCCATTTGCCATGGTGAGAAAGGAGATGGCCAGGGAATTTTAATGACACGTGAAAAGATCCTGGGGATACCCAGCTATGATGACCCTGGACGTATTATTACCGAAGGAGGAATTTACCATGTACAAATGTACGGCCTGAACTCAATGGGTTCTTATGCTTCTCAAACCAATGAGTTGGAGCGTTGGCAGATTGTACTGCATGTTATGAATTTAAAAGCGACTCTTGCAGGAACACCTTTATTGACGCCTCAAGTAGCTGCTACTGTAGTAGAAGCGGCCGTTGAAATTATTGAAAGTGAAGAAAGCACTTCGGAAGAACAACACTAACTAAAGAATAAAGAGAATAGCAAAAGATATGTATACGCTACCCAAGAAATTAAAACTGTTTGCGATCATTTTTATGGTGGTCGGAGCCATTGGGATGATTTCAGGATTCCTTTCTGCACCCACTACCACTGCCGAGGTTAAGGAGATGTTGGCAAGTCATGATGATGGTCACAGTGGAGATGCTACTAATGCCGAAGATGAAGGGATCCATGACGAAACCAAAGAAACTCATGGTGGAGAAGAGGGTGATAATGCTCACGGAGATGAAGAAGAGCATCTCGAGCATGTGCTGCAACAATTGCAAAACAGACCTTGGTCTGCCTTGTATATCGCGTCTTTCTTCTTTTTTATGATCGCCTTAGGGACACTTGCTTTTTATGCTATTCAACACGCGTCCCAGGCAGGATGGTCTCCCGTACTTTTTAGAGTGATGGAAGGGATCACGGCCTACTTACCGATAGCATCGGTGATTATTATTGTACTTTTGTTATTATCAACCTTCCACATGAATCATCTCTTCCATTGGATGGATCCGGACCTGGTAAACCCTGAAAGCGATCATTACGATAAATTGATCGACGGAAAAAGTGGATGGTTAAATACCAAAGGGTTTATTATTCGTGCGTTTATTTACCTTTTGGGATATAATGCGTATCGCTACTTTTCCAAGAAATTTTCAATACGTCAAGATACCGCAACCGATAACCGTTGGTTTAAAAAGAACTTTAAACTTTCAGCCGGATTCCTGGTATTCTATATCTACACAGAATCTATGATGTCCTGGGATTGGCTTATGAGTTTAGACCCACATTGGTTCTCTTCCTTATATGGATGGTATGTATTCGCAGGAATGATCGTTTGTGGCATCACAGTAATTGCATTGATCACCATATTCCTTAAATCTCAAGGACATCTGGAATTCGTAAATGATAGTCATATTCACGATTTGGCCAAATATATGTTCGCGTTCAGTATTTTCTGGACATACCTTTGGTTTTCTCAATTCATGTTGATATGGTATGCGAATATTCCGGAAGAAGTTACCTATTTCGTTACACGTGTCGAGGATTACAATCTACCTTTCTTCGGAATGGTTGCGATGAACTTTATATTCCCGGTATTATTGTTAATGAATAGTGATTTCAAACGAGTTAACTGGTTTGTGGTCATGGCGGGAATAGTAATTCTGGCAGGGCATTATATCGATGTATTCAATATGGTAATGCCTGCAACGGTGGGAAAATCGTGGTATATAGGTGTGCCCGAGATTGGATCTATTTTCTTCTTCTTTGGATTGTTTGTTTTTGTCGTGTTTACATCATTGACCAAGGCTCCATTATTGGCCAAACGCAGTCCATTTATGGAAGAAAGTAAGCGTTTTCACTATTAATTAAATTAAAGAAGAAAGATAACGATGACCGCATTTTTAGTTGTATTAGTAATCATACTTTTTGGAGTAGCCATTTGGCAAATGAGCAAGATATTTCAATTGGCCAAAACCAAAGTAGATAGCACTTCCGAAATAGCTAACGATAAAGATAATAATATCAATGGATGGTTGATGATGATGTTCGTACTATTTATCTATGGGATCTCCATCGTATCGTTCAGGAAATACGGCAAACTAATGTTACCGGAAGCTGCTTCGGAACACGGTGTTGAAGTTGACCAGTTGTGGCTGATAACCATGATCCTGATTTTTGTGGTGGGAATTTTTACACAATGGGTGTTACATTATTTCGCTTTCAAATACCGCGGAAGAAAAGACCAAAAAGCTACTTTTTATGCAGATAACGATAAATTGGAATTTATCTGGACCATAATCCCAACAATCGTCCTGGCAGGATTGATTATCTACGGATTGTTCACCTGGACAGACATCATGAATGTTAATACCGAAGATGATCCCATGGTGATCGAGCTATACGCCTATCAGTTTGATTGGAGGGCAAGATATAGCGGAGAAGATAATACTTTAGGAGAGGCGAACGTACGCTTGATCGAAGGAGCGAACCAATTGGGTGTTGACACTTCCGATCCAAACGCACAAGATGATATAATTGTGAACGAATTACATTTACCGGCAGGAAGAAAAATATTGTTCAAAATGCGCTCGCAGGATGTATTGCATTCTGCTTATATGCCTCATTTCCGTGCGCAAATGAACTGTGTACCCGGTATGATCACACAATTCGCCTTTACACCTATAATAACAACTATGGAGATGAGGGAGCGTAAGGAAATGGTTGATAAAGTAAACCGCATCAACGTGATAAGAAATGAAAAGAGTAAGAAATTAGTGGCTAACGGAGATGAAGCGCTGGAACCCTATGTATTCGACTATTTACTTCTCTGTAATAAAATATGCGGTGCCACCCACTACAATATGCAAATGAAGATCGTTGTCGATACACAAGAAGAGTATGATGCCTGGATATCACAACAAGCTACGGTAGCACAAACTTTGATTCAATAATAAAAACAGTTTAAAGAGATATGTCAGCACACGCTCACGACCACGTAGAAGATCAGCATGATGATCACGGACATCATCACAAAGAGACTTTTGTAACTAAATATATATTTAGCCAGGATCATAAAATGATCTCGAAGCAGTACCTTATTACAGGTCTGTTCATGGGGATCATTGGTATTGCTATGTCCCTTCTTTTTAGGCTGCAGTTAGCATGGCCGGAAACGGAATTTACGATTTACGAGATTTTCCTCGGCAAATGGGGTGAAGGTGGAGTTATGGACCCGAATATTTATTTGGCGCTGGTCACCATTCACGGAACCATTATGGTATTCTTTGTTTTGACAGCGGGCTTGAGCGGTACATTTAGCAACCTGTTGATCCCATTACAGATTGGAGCCAGGGATATGGCCTCCCCCTTCTTGAATATGTTTTCCTACTGGATGTTCTTTTTGTCCAGTGTGATCATGTTATTGTCTTTGTTCGTTGAAGCGGGACCCGCCTCTGCAGGTTGGACCATTTATCCACCATTGAGTGCATTACCTCAGGCAATACCGGGATCCGGGACCGGTATGACGCTATGGCTTGTGTCCATGGCCATCTTTATAGCCTCCTCTCTTTTGGCATCGCTTAATTATATCGTAACCGTAATAAATTTGCGTACCAAAGGGATGTCTATGACCCGGCTTCCATTAACTATTTGGGCATTCTTTGTTACAGCTATAATTGGGGTAGTTTCTTTTCCTATATTACTTTCTGCCGCCTTGATGCTGATAATGGATAGAAGTTTTGGCACTTCGTTCTTTCTATCAGATATCTATATTGCAGGAGAAGTTTTGCATAATCAGGGGGGCTCACCTGTATTGTTTGAACACCTTTTTTGGTTCTTGGGCCACCCAGAGGTATATATTGTAATATTACCGGCTTTAGGGATCACTTCTCAAATTATTTCCACAAATTCTCGCAAGCCTATTTTTGGGTATCGGGCGATGGTAGCTTCTATATTGGCGATTGCATTCCTTTCGACTATCGTTTGGGGTCATCATATGTTTATCTCGGGAATGAATCCATTCCTCGGATCTGTGTTTACCTTTACAACCCTGTTGATCGCGATCCCATCGGCGGTAAAAGCCTTTAATTATATCACTACCTTATGGAAAGGGAACCTGCAACTCAACCCCGCCATGCTATTCTCTATCGCCTTGGTTTCAACATTCATCACCGGAGGTCTTACAGGAATCATACTGGGAGACAGCGCCTTGGATATCAATGTGCACGACACCTACTTCGTGATAGCTCACTTCCACCTGGTAATGGGAATCTCTGCATTGTATGGATTATTCGCCGGGATATATCACTGGTTCCCAAAAATGTTTCAATCGAGAATGATGAACAAGAACCTTGGGTATGTTCACTTTTGGATAACAGCATTTGGTGCATATGGAATTTTCTTCCCTATGCATTTTATCGGTATGGCAGGTCTTCCAAGACGTTATTATACGAATTCTGAATTCCCTTACTTCGATGATCTCACCGATCTGAATATTGTAATTACTATGTTCGCATTGTTGACCGCCTCTGGACAGTTGGTTTTCTTATACAACTTTGTTTATTCTATGTTCTACGGAAAGAAAGGCCCACAAAACCCATGGAAATCCAATTCGTTGGAATGGACAGCTCCTATAAAACATATACATGGAAACTGGGACGGACCCATTCCACATGTCTACCGTTGGCCATACGATTATAGTAAAATGAACAAAGACGATAGTGATTATGTTGTGCCTGGACAGGACTTCGCACCGCAATCCTTGCCCCTTCAGGATTACGAAGAGGAAATGCATCATTAGGAGAAATTTATAATTTACAAAAAGCCCTTTCGATCCCCATCCAGACAATTTTCGGAACCGTTGGAACTTCGGAAAGTTTTTCTCATTTTGTTTTATTTGGCCAACGAAACACTTCGTATATTTGTGTTATGATTGAACACCTGGATCCCACCGGCGAGCATTTAACTCCGCAAGAAATTGAATTAGAAAAGAAACTGAGACCATTATCGTTCGATGATTTTACAGGTCAGGCCCAGATTATAGAAAACCTGCAAGTCTTTGTACAAGCAGCAAAGTTGAGGGATGATGCCTTGGATCACACACTTTTTCATGGTCCTCCCGGATTGGGAAAAACGACGCTTGCCTATATTCTGGCAAACGAACTGGAAGTGAATATACGCGTAACATCAGGACCCGTTTTGGATAAACCGGGTGATCTTGCCGGACTGTTGACCAATCTTGATAAACGGGATGTCCTTTTTATCGATGAAATTCATCGGTTGAGTCCCATTGTGGAGGAGTATCTGTATTCCGCCATGGAGGATTACAGGATCGATATCATGATCGAGTCAGGCCCGAATGCACGTTCAGTTCAAATTGATTTGGAGCCATTTACTTTGATAGGCGCCACCACTCGATCGGGTTTATTGACGGCGCCTATGCGGGCTCGTTTTGGGATCTCTTTACGACTTAATTATTACACCACCGAACTGCTCACCACCATTGTACAACGAAGTTCAGGTATTTTGGATGTGCCAATCACCATGGAGGCTTCTATCGAAATAGCAGGGCGAAGCCGAGGAACACCTCGTATTGCCAATGCACTGTTGAGAAGGGTTCGGGACTTCGCACAAATTAAAGGAGATGGAAATATCGATATAAAAATGGCCAAATACGCTCTGGAACAACTCAATGTGGATGCTCATGGTCTGGATGAGATGGATAATAAAATTCTCTCTACCATAGTCGATAAGTTCAAAGGTGGTCCGGTTGGAATTACAACCTTGGCTACGGCAGTTTCAGAGAGTAGTGAAACCATTGAAGAAGTGTACGAGCCATTTCTCATTCAGCAGGGTTTTATTATGCGAACTCCCAGGGGGCGGGAAGTGACGGAGGCTGGATATAAGCATTTAGGTAAACGAAAGAGCCCTGGCCAGGGTGGGTTGTTTTAATGAGTATGGCAGTGATGAAAAAACAGCTGATCACATCTTTTCTACGGAAATTTAAAATATTACACTTAGCGGATAAGACACGATTTTATATTCAAAAGTATAAGAACAATAAGGCGAATAAAAAGTTTAAGGCTGAACACCCGGAAGTTAAATTGCCACCGGATTATCTGATCTATGAGTCATTTCAATTAAATTATCATAAATATTATGTGCAAAGCAAAGAAGCTGCAAGGAAGTTGGTACGACATTTTTCAAAACACATAGATCTAAAAGACAAAAAAATATTGGACTGGGGATGTGGCCCCGGTAGGATCATCAGACATTTCCCGGAAATAGTTGGTAACGGCTGTTCCTACTATGGAACCGATTATAATGTCAGGTCTATCAACTGGTGTTCCCACAATTTAAAGGAAATTAGTTTCAATAAGAACACCCTGGAGGCCAGCTTGCCTTATGATGATAATTTCTTCGACGTGATCTATGGCTTGTCTATCTTTACACATCTTTCTGAAGAAATGCACAACCATTGGTATGACGAATTGTATCGTGTATTGAAGCCTCAGGGAATTATGCTTTTGACAACCCAGGGTGACACCTATAAACCAAAGATGACGCCTGTAGAGTTGGATCTATACAACAAGGGTCAACTGGTGGTTCGCGGAAAAGTGAAGGAAGGACATCGTATATTTTCGGCCTTTCAGCCCAAACGATTTATGGAAACTTTATTTTCGAATGCAACCATAGTCGACCATATTGAATTATCAGCTGTTGGAAAATGGTATCCACAGGATAAATGGATTATCAGAAAATAAGAATTTATATTTCTGAAATCGAACGATAGCACAAAAATGTCCATTGAAAAAAATACACAACGCATCAAAGCCGAAGCCCAGCGCCTCGGTTTTCTTTCCTGTGGGATCAGTAAGGCCGGGTTTTTAGAAGAAGAAGCCCCGAGATTAGAATCCTGGCTAAACCGGAACATGCACGGTGAGATGGCATATATGGAAGATCATTTTGACAAACGTCTGGATCCAACAATACTAGTTCCCGATTCCAAAAGTGTTATATCCTTATTACTTAATTATTATCCCGGGGAAACTCAAAACGAAGACTCTTTTAAGATCTCTAAATATGCCTACGGAACAGATTATCACTATGTCATAAAGGACAAACTCAAGGCGTTGCTTTATTTTATTGAAACTGAAATTGGCGCAGTGCACGGCCGGGCCTTTGTGGATTCGGCTCCGGTTTTGGACAGGGCGTGGGCAGCAAAAAGCGGTTTGGGATGGATGGGAAAACACACCAACTTACTGACGAAGAAAGTTGGTTCTTTCTATTTTATAGCCGAGTTAATACTCGACCTTGACCTGGAATATGACACCCCGGCAACCGATCACTGTGGAAGTTGTACAGCCTGTATCGACGCATGTCCCACGCAAGCCATTGTGGAACCCTATGAGGTCGATGGCAGTAAATGCATCTCCTATTTTACCATCGAATTGAAAAATGAAATACCTTCCGCCCTCTCAGGGCAATTTGATGATTGGATGTTTGGCTGTGATATTTGTCAGGATGTATGCCCCTGGAATCAATTCAGTAAACCACATCAGGAACCCCTGTTTGAACCAAAGCCTGAATTGCTTTCTATGTCGAAAAAAGAATGGGTAGATATTTCCGAAGAGGTGTTTCAGCAGTTATTTAGGAAAAGTGCTGTAAAACGGGCTAAATTTTCCGGATTAAAGCGAAACATAAATTTTTTGAAATAAGTTTCCTTATTTCTGTCACTCCGTTACCTTTGTAAGTCTCGTTAACCAACAATTTATGAGTAAGCAAAGCAAGCGTCGTGAGGCTTTACGATACCATGCCAAGCCCAGACCGGGGAAAACTCAGGTAGTTCCCACAAAAAGATATGCGACCCAAAGGGATCTGGCTTTAGCCTACAGCCCCGGAGTAGCTGAACCTTGCCTGGAAATAGACAAGGAAGTTGACAATGTCTATAAATACACCAATAAGGGAAACCTGGTTGCCGTAATAACTAATGGAACCGCAGTTCTTGGCTTGGGGAATATCGGGCCGGAAGCCTCCAAACCTGTGATGGAAGGTAAGGCATTACTCTTTAAGATCTTTGCAGATATAGATGTGTTCGATATTGAAATAAATACAGAGAATATAGAAGAGTTTATCGCCACGGTAAAAAACATCGCGCCTACCTTTGGAGGCATCAACCTGGAAGACATAAAAGCCCCCGAGGCTTTTGAGATCGAAAGACGATTGAAAGAAGAACTTGACATTCCCGTAATGCATGACGATCAACATGGTACGGCAATTATTTCAGCAGCAGCTTTGTTAAACGCGCTTGAAATGACCGGGAAAGATATATCCAAAGTTAAAATAGTCATTAGCGGCGCAGGTGCAGCGGCAGTTTCTTGTACACGATTGTATAAAGCTTTTGGAGCCAGATCAGAAAACATAGTCATGGTGGATAGTAAAGGCGTGATACGCGAGGGTCGTGCCGATCTTTCCGAAGAAAAAGCAGAATTTGCCACAGCTCGAAAAATAGACACCCTCGAAGATGCTATGAAAGATGCCGATGTTTTTGTGGGTCTTTCAATTGCAGACATAGTCACTCCAAATATGCTGCTGATGATGGCTAAAAACCCTATAGTTTTTGCCATGGCAAATCCCGACCCTGAAATACGATACGATATTGCCGTAAAAACCCGCGACGATATCATCATGGCCACCGGGAGAAGTGATCATCCCAATCAGGTGAATAATGTACTTGGGTTTCCTTTTATTTTTAGAGGGGCATTGGATGTGAGGGCGACTAAGATCAATGAAGCGATGAAAATGGCTGCCGTTAAAGCATTGGCCGAATTGGCAAAGGAACCTGTACCGGAACAGGTGAATATTGCTTATGGCGAAACCAAACTAAATTTTGGTAAAGATTATATTATACCAAAGCCGTTTGATCCAAGGCTTATTACTACCATTCCTCCGGCGGTTGCGAAAGCCGCTATAAAAAGTGGTGTGGCTACAGAACCTATTGATGATTGGGACAAATACACAGAAGAACTATTGGAGAGAATGGGGAGTGATAACAAAATTACCCGCCTGTTAACGGATCGTGCTAAAACTGATCCAAAACGAATTGTTTTTGCGGAAGCAGATCATCTCGATGTGATGAAGGCTGCCCAAATTGTACATGAAGATGGCATTGCAATACCTATATTGTTAGGAAGAGAGTCGGTTATTAAGAAGCTAATGGAGGAGCTTGAATTCGAAGCAGACCTCGAGATCATCGATCCTAAAAGCGATGAACAATCTGAAAAGCTGGAAAAATATGCAATTGAATATTGGAAACGGAGAAAACGAAATGGAGTAACATTGTTTGATGCAAAACGGCTCATGCGTGAGCGTAATTATTTCGCGGCAATGATGTTGAATGAAAAAGACGCCGATGGAATGATCTCCGGCTATGCCAGAGCCTATCCTACGGTAATAAGACCGGTTTTAGAAACCATAGGGAAATTTGATGGAGTCGATAGGGTGGCAACAACTAACTTAATGTTGACAAGCAAAGGCCCTTTATTTATTTCAGATACGTCCATTAATATAAACCCTACGGCAAAAGAATTGGCCAATATTGCACAAATGACCAATTATACGGTAAAAATGTTTGGTTTAGTACCGGTGATCGCAATGATCTCGTATGCGAATTTTGGTTCATCAAAGGA
>Ga0209980_10000415_pt1 | contig 22938 bp, 20 predicted proteins | sample CR02metaG_FD_183611 | JGI IMG/M metagenome (GOLD analysis project Ga0209980, IMG submission 183611) | Deep subsurface microbial communities from Mariana Trench to uncover new lineages of life (NeLLi) - CR02 metaG (SPAdes) (version 2) | ecosystem: Environmental > Aquatic > Marine > Ocean trench...
GCCGGCGAAACGCCCCCCGACCTTGCCTTCGACCAGGTCCAGATACAGCTCAGCCGGCAGTAGCCCCTGTGAGCCGAGCAGGGGCAGAAGCTGGTGCGCGAGCGAGAGGAACGCCACGAAGTAGATCAGCCCGAGCGCGCGCAGAAATACGAAGCGCGTGAGCCAGTAGGGCGCCGGTTGTTCGAGCTGCGTGCGCAGCCACACCCGGAAACCCGCTATTGTGGCTCTTGCTGGCTCTATGCGGGCACCAGGGCGCTGTCGCGGAGCGCCTCGCGCACGAGGGCTCGGACCTTGGGCTCCCAGTGAATCGAGACGTGACTGCCGGCGTACCAGAGGATGCGTGGCCGCTCCCAGTGTTGCCAGAGTGCCCACACCTCATGAGGAGGCACGAGGCGGTCGACCGCCCCGCCGAAGATGTAGCGGCGCGCGTGCGGAACCTTGGGCGAGAGCGCGAGCGGTGACACCACGCGCAGGATCTCATCAATCTGCTCCCAGGCAAACTCGGCCTGCTTGAAGCGCTCGAGCTTGTAGGGCGAGTCGAGCCGCTGGGTGAGCGCAGTGAGGTTGGTGGCCGGAATGCCCGCGATCACGCACGCCAGCTCCGGCTCGAGCGAGGCCAGCAGCGCCGCGCTGTAGCCACCCAGGGAGAGCCCGTACACCCCGACCGCGGGTGCGTCCTGTGCGCGTATCCAGGCGAGCAACCGGCGCACGTCCCACATGGCCTGCGCCTGGGCGTGGATGGTGTTCAGGAACGCGCCGCCCAGAAAATGATCGCCGCTGCGCGCGCCCGCCTTGCGCGGGCCGTGCAACGGCAGTACCGGGCAGACCAGGTTCAGGCCCAGCTGCTGGTGCAGCACGTTCGCGCGAAAGACCTGCAGATCGAAGTAGGGGATGCCCATGCCGTAGCCGTGGATGCAGATCAGCCAGGGGCGCGGCTTGCCCTCGTGCCGCATCACCCAAGCGTAGGCCGTGCGATTGGCTTGGAAGCTGAGCCAGCGCTCGCGACCCGGCTCTCCCTCGCGCGGGCTGTACTCACTGGGGAAGCGCAGCTCCTCGTAGCGCAGGTCCCGCACGCGTGTGAGCAGGAGCCTGGGGTGCTCGAGCGGCGGCGGGACCACGTGGTAGCTGGCCGGCTGCTTCAGGAAGCCCTGCTCCTCGAAGAAGCTTCTCACGTCCTCCACCTCTTCGTTGAGGCGCGCCGGATCGCGCACCAGCGGGGAGCTGCGCCCGATCCACAAGGTGGCGAGGTTGATCTCATCGCCCGCGACTTTGAGCGCGAGCTCGGGGGTGATGGGAGGTTCGGGCACGTCGACGTGCGTGGGCGCGTAGCGACAGCTGGTCCAGCCCGCTGCCACCAGACTGACCCCCGACAGCAGCAGCAAGAGCAGCGCGCCCCAGAACCCGACCGAGAGCGCGACCGGGATCGCCACCACCAGCCCCAACACACTGCCGAGCGCGGCGAGCTGCGGAGAGCGCTCGTCACCCGGCAGCAGAACGGTCGTGACACCACCCGCTAGCAGCAGCGTTCCCGGCAGTACGGAGAGCAAGAAGCCGAAGAACCCGGAGCTCGCTCCCATGAGCATCCATAGCAGTCCGGCCAGCGTGGGAAATACGGCCTCAACAGGAACGCGGGGGAGCGGCTTCACGAGGCTGGCGTCGCCGCACTCGTCTCGGCCGCGGCGGCATCACGCAGCTCGTTGAAGGAGGCCCGGATCGCATCGGCAAACAGCGGCAGATCCGGAACCAGATCCCAGTCGGCGTTGAAGCCCCAGTTGAGTCGCCCTGCATAGCTGAAAAGTGCCACGCCCAGTCCCTGTCCCATGAAGAGTGGCACCTGTGGGTAGCACTCCTGGAGCTGAGCCCCCAGCAGGTAGAGCGGGACCTGGGGCCCGGGCACATTGGTCACGATCAGGTTGAACGGAAGCGCCCGATGCACGAGCTGGACGCCCACCGATAGCAAAGTGGAGCCGGTCCACTCGCTGGCGCGGGTGAGCAGGCTTGCCGCCAGCGCCTGCTTCGACTCCTTGAGCTCGGCCGTGATCTTGCGAATCCGCTCGAGCCGGCGCCGGGGATCGCGCTCCCGGATAGGCAGGTCGATGAACCAGACCGAGACCTGGTTGCCAAGCGTGCCCCTCTGGTCATTGCTGCGCACGCTCACCGGTGCGAGCACGCGGTAGCTCAGCGCGTCCACGTTCACGCGACGGTAGTGAAGGAATTCGCGCACCGCGCCTGCCACGGTGGCGAGCACGATGTCGTTAACCGTGCCGCCCAGACGGTTCTTCACGTTTCGCACCACGCCCAGGTCCATGGAGACCCAGTCAAAGCGACGATGGGGACCGATCGGCTGATTCAGCGGCGTGTCGCCCGGCCCGCGCATTCCGATCCCGAGCGCGTCGGCCAGAGTGCGCAAACGTTCGCCCATACCTGTGCGCAGCTCTTCGGGCTGCTCGAGCCAGCGGCGCAGCGCTCGCGCCAGCGAGAGCGGCATGCGAGCCGCGCGCCCGATGCTGTCACACGCGAGCTGAACGCGGTCGGGGGCCGGCCGAGGCAGGTAGGCAGGCGTCTTGTCGATCGTCTGCGTCGGATCGGGGCGCATCAGCACCGCCAGCAGGTCGACTGCGGCCACGCCATCGATCATGCAGTGATGCGTCTTGGTAATGAGCGCGCAGCGATCGTGCTGAAGCCCCTCCACTACCCAGATCTCCCAGAGTGGCCGATCGCGATCGAGCGGCTGCGACATCACGCGTGCGGCAAGCTGCTTGAGCTGCTGGTCGTCGCCCGGACTCGGCAGGCAGGTGTGGCGCACGTGGTACTCGATGTTGAAGTGCTCATCGTCCACCCAGATGGGGTGACGGTCGATGGGCGTGTACGCCAGCCGCTCCCGATAGCGGGGAATCAGGTGCAGGCGAGAGGCCGTGTAGGCGCGAATACGATCGATGTCGAGCCCGCCCTCGGGTCGCCTGAGCGGTTTGGCATCGAAGATCAGGGTTCCCGCCACGTGCATATGCGTACGTGCGCCCTCGAACATGAGGAAGGTGTGGTCCAGCCCAGAGAGTCGCTCGTAGTTGTGGGGGGGCATTACGAGTCCTCCAGCGGCTGCGGCGGGTGGAGGCTTGAGCCGCTGCCTGCCTTTTACCGCCTAGGGGGGGCTACTGCAAATCCCGAATCCCCACCACCGCCAGCGAACGTGGCCCGTGCGCGCCCAGCACGAGGGTCTGCTCGATATCCGCGGTCTTGGAGGGCCCGCTGATCCAGTAGAAGTGGTGAAAGCGCGTGGCATCCGGCGGCATGCGCGCGATCGCCTGGTGCATGTCGGGTACGATCTCGCTCGTCTCGAGCAGCAGGATCAGTCGCTCGCACAGGTAGGGAAGCGCCCGCACCGGCGCGTGCCTCCCGTCCAACGCCACCGCACCGTTCTCGGCCACGCCGATCGAGCCGCGCAGGAGGGCCACCGCCACATCAGCCAGCGATTGCGGTGAGACCCCCTCGGGAAGCTCTTCCCAGGGGCCGGGCCCGAGCGACTGCGCGACGCCCGGGCCCATCACCACGCGGCCTGCATCCGCGCAGAGCTCACTCAGTGCCCAGCTGAGGTCGCCTGATTGCACGGGGCCGACGGGCTCGCCTCCGACCGCATGCAGGGTGCTGGCGAAGCGCTCCCAGCCCGAATCCATGCGAGCCGGCTCGAAGGCGCCCGGATGCGACACCTCATGCCGCGCCGCGCGGCGAACGCGAGCGAGCACGCCATCGCGCGCGCTCATCGCTTGGATCCCTTCAGGCGACGGTAGCGGGTGGCAAAGCTCGCGCCCGGATGTGCGGGCAGCTGCCGTCCTAGGAGCCAAACTCCCAGAGGGTTGCCCGGCCAGCGACGGGCGAGCAGCGGCCAGCAGAGCCGGACCAGCGCTCCCGCGGCGCGAAGCAAGGCCGCGCGCCCGAGCACGACCGCGGCCGCGCGCTGGAGCACGCGCTCGCCGGCGCCCGCGTGCGCCCGCGTGCGTCGCCAGGCGAGAAGCTGGCCGTGCAGGTCGATGCGCACGGGGCACACCGCCGAGCAGCTTCCGCAGAGCGTCGAAGCCAGGGGCAGTCGCCGGCCCTCGGCTTGCGACGACAGCGCCGGCGCCAGCACCGCACCGATCGGACCCGCCACCGCCTGCCCGTAGGCGTGTCCACCGGCACGCCGGTAGACGGGGCAGGTGTTGAGACAGGCTCCGCAGCGAATGCAGGCCAGGGAGCTGCGATGCGTGGAGTTCGCGAGTAGGCGGCTGCGACCGTTGTCCACCAGCACGATGTGCAGCTCACCCCCCGCACGCGGGCCGGTGACCAGACTGGTATAGGCGGTGATGGGCTGGCCCGTTGCGCTCCGAGCGAGCAGGCGCAGGAACGTCGCCAGGTCGGCGAGTGTTGGGATCACCTTCTCGATTCCCATACTCGCGATGTGCAGCGGGGGCAGGCTCATGCCGAGGTCCGCGTTGCCTTCATTGGTGCAGACCACGATCGTGCCCGTCTCCGCGATCGCGAAGTTCACGCCCGTAATCCCGGCCTCGGCCGCGAGAAAGCGAGGCCGCAGGTCGCGGCGCGCGTACTCCGTCAGACGCACGGGATCGGATTCGCCACTCGGCGTCTGCATGTGCACATGAAAGAGCTCGCCGATCTCGGCGCGGCTTCGATGCACCGCAGGCACCACGATGTGGGAGGGCAGCTCCTGCCCGAGCTGCACGATGCGCTCCCCGAGATCGGTGTCGACCACCTCCAGGTCGCGAGCCTCGAGGTAGGGGTTGAGCCCGCACTCCTCGGTCAGCATCGACTTGCTCTTGACCACCCGGCGCACGCCCCGCTCCCGGAGCAGCCCATGCACGATGTCGTTGTGCGCCGCGCCGTCCTCGGCCCAGTGCACCACCGCACCCGCAGCAGCGGCCTGCGACTCGAAGCGCTCGAGATAGGCGTCGAGATAGTCGAGCGTGTGTGTCTTGATCGCCTGTGCGTGTGTGCGCAGCGCTTCGAAGTCGGGCAGCGCCGCCACCGCGGCATCGCGCCGACGGCGCAGGTCGAACACGGCGGCATCGTGCCGCCGCAGCGGCTCCCCGTCAGGCAGCAGAGTCGCGGCGCGCGCATCGAGCAACTCGCTCACCCGTCGAGCCCCGAGGCCAGGATCTCGGCCAGGTGGATCGGCCTCGGGCCGAGACCCTCTCGCCGGGCGACGCCGTCCAGGTGCAGCAGGCAGCTCACGTCACTGCCGGTCACGTACTCCGCCTCGGTCGCGGCCAGCGCACGCACCCGGTCGCGGCCCATGCGGGTGGAGACCTCGGGGAACTTCACCGAGAAGGCCCCGCCGAAGCCACAGCACTCGTCCGGCCGCTCGGGCCAGACCAGCTCCAGTCCCTCGACGGCGCGCAGCAGGCGTTCGGTCACACCGGGCTCGGGACGTGTAGCGTAAACACGCTCACTGGGATGACCCAGCTCGAGCTCGCGCAGGCCATGACAGCTCTGCAGCAACGCTACCCGGTGCGGAAAGCGCGAGCCGAGCTCGCTGCGGTCGAGCTCGCGCACCAGAAACTCACCCAGCTCGAAGGTGCGCGCGCAGAGCCTCTGTGCGTCGGGCCCGAGCTCGAGCCCGAGCTCTGCGTAGCGATGGCGTACCGTGCTGACACAGCTCGCCGAGGGACAGACCACGGCGTCCGCCTTCTCGAACAAGGCCAGGTGCGCTCGCGCCAGACGCGCCGCCTCCCGCGTGGCGCCCGTATTAATAAACGGCTGACCGCAGCAGGTCTGGCGCGGATCGTAGTGCACGCGGCAGCCCACGTGCTCAAGCACGCGCAGCGCGGCCAGGCCCACGGACGGCGCGAGCTGATCCACATAGCACGGGATGAACAGCGCGACGTCCACGACGGGCTCCCGCATCGGCTAGGGGTTTTACTAGAGAACAAGCTCCGCCATCACCCGCAGCGCCTCGGGCTGGGCGACGCCCAGAACCATGGTGCCCACGGGCACCGACTTCCAGCGTTCGAGGCGCTCCGCGATGCGCTCACGCGGCCCGATCAGCGATACCGCATCGACCAGCTTGTCCGGGACGGCCGCCGTGGCCTCTGCCTTCTTGCCGTCGAGGTAGAGGTCCTGGATGCGCGCCGCGGCCTCCTCGTAGCCCATGCGCGTGACGAAGTCGTTGTAGAAGTTCTTGTTGCGCGCCCCCATGCCGCCCACGTAGAGCGCCAGCATGGGTTTGATCATGTTGCGGCACTGCTCCACGTCATCGCCCACGATCACCGTTACGAACGGGGCCACGTCGAACGAGTCCAGACTCTTGCCTGCACCCGCCTTCTTGAACCCGGCCTCGAGCGCGGGGGTGAAGAGACCGAAGCACTCCGGATCCATCCACACCGGGAAGAAGCCATCCGCCACCTCCGCCGCCGTCTCCACGCCGCGCGCGCTGATGGCCGCGGTGTAGATCTTCATGTCCGCGCGCGGGTGGAGAATGCTCTTGAGCGGCCGACCCAGTCCGGTCGCATCGGGCCCGGTATAGGGCAGCTGGTAGTACTCGCCCTTGAACTCCACCGGCTTGTCGCGACGCAGGATCGCGCGAATCACCGCGATGTACTCCTTGAGGCGCGTAAGCGGCTTGCCGTAGGGCACGCCGTGCCAGCCCTCCACCACCTGGGGCCCCGAGGGTCCCAGTCCCAGCACGAAGCGGCCCCCGCTCAGGGCGTCCAGGGACATGGCCTGCATAGCGGTCATCGCGGGTGTGCGCCCCGGGACCTGCATGATGGCCGTGCCCAGCTTGATGCGGCTGGTCTTTGCGGCGATCCAGGTCAGGGGCACGATGGCGTCGTTGCCGTAAGCCTCCGCGGTCCAGCACGAGTCGAAGCCCAGGCTCTCGGCCTCCTGGATGAGGTCCATGTTGATGCGTAGCTGTGGGCCGAACTGGCCCGTGTTCAGTCCGAGGCGCACGGTTTCTCTCCTCTTCGAGTCCAGAGGTGGGTATCCTGCCTGGAAGAACGGGAGATGGGCAAGTCCAATCGACGAGTCGGGCCCTCGGGTCCGGCCAGCCGTCCGCCGAGACGGGGGAGAGCCAATGCCTTTGCGTGGGTCGCTTGCACTGGGGCTGATGCTGAGTCTCATGGGGTGCACCATCGATCTGGGCTCGCTCACACGGGTGGATCCCCTGAAAGAGACGCGGGTGCGTGGGGAGGCGGGCCCAAAGCTGGTGCTGCTCGAGATCGAGGGCGTGATCTCGAACCGCCAGCGTCAGTCCCCCTTGAGCCCCACCCGCCCGAGCCTCGTAGCCCGCGCCCGGGAGGCGCTTGACCTGGCCGCCAAGGACAAGCACGTGGCCGGCCTTTTGCTGCGCATTCAGAGTCCCGGCGGCACCGTGGCCGCGAGCGAGACGCTCTACCACGAGATCCTGCGCTGGAAGGCCGAGAACGAGAAGCCCGTCGTGGCCTACATGCAGGGGCTCGCCACTTCCGGCGGTTACTACGTCGCGATGGCCGCCGACCGGGTGATCGCTCACCCCACCAGCGTGACCGGCTCGATCGGTGTGATCATGGCCGGCGTCAACCTGTCGGGACTGATGCAGCGCTTTGGCATCAGCGACCAGACGCTCAAGAGTGGAGAGTTCAAGGATGCCGGCTCGCCCCTGCGACCCATGCAGCCCCAGGAGCGCGAGCAGCTCCAGAGCGTGATCGACGGCTTGCACGCGCGCTTCGTCGAGGTGGTGGAGCAAGGACGACCCGGCCTGGAGCCGGCGGCCGTGAAGCGCCTGGCGGATGGGCGCATCTTCACCGCCGAGCAGGCCCTGAAGGCGGGACTGGTGGACGAGATCGGCCATCTCGACTACGCCATCGAGGTTACCGAGAAGCTGGCCCAGATCTCCGAGTCGCAGGTCGTGATGTATCACCGCCCGGGCGAGTATGTCGAGAACATCTACAGCCGCCCGCCGGCCACGCCGCTGCAGCTGGTCGATATCGATGTGCTCTCCCTCACGAGCGACCGGCTTCCCGCCGGCTTCTACTACCTGTGGCCGCCCGCCCTGCAGTAGTGGAGGGGGACGCCGGCTTCACCGTCACCGTCTACGCCGGCTCACGTCGCCAATCGCCCCCCGCATACGTCAAGATCGCACGTGAGCTCGGCAAGGCCATCGCCGAGCGCGGCTGGGGGCTCGCCTACGGCGGCGCCAACATCGGTCTCATGGGCGAGTGCGCCGACGCTGCGCTTGCCGCTGGCGGCCAGGTGCACGGCGTGATCCTCGACACGTTCTCGCGCGTGGCGCACCAGGGCCTGCACGCGCTCGAGGTCGTAGACAACATGCGCGAGCGCAAGGCCGGGCTGGCCCACCGCGGCGACGCCTTCGTGGCGCTGCCCGGCGGCTTCGGCACGCTCGAGGAGCTGTCCGAGATCCTGGTCGAGCGCCAGCTCGCACACCACCAAAAACCCCTGGTGCTGGTGAGCCCCGACGGCTTCTGGGACCCGCTGCTCGCGCAGTTCGAGCGCATGGTGAAGGACGGTCTGCTCAAGCCGAAATACCTGTCGATCGTGAGCGTCGTGCCCAACGCTGAGGGGGCGATCGAGGTCCTCAGTGAATCCGCGGACGGATAGGCAGCTCGGCGAGAATCTCCGCCTCGAGCTTCACCCACTCCGCCAGCCGCGCTCGCGTCTCATCGGGCTTGCCGTAGTGAAGCGCGAGCTTCACGAAGAGGTCCGCGTGGCCCGCCTCCACGCGCGAGAGGTTCGCGTAGAACGCGGCCAGCTCCGGATCGTCGAGTGCATCCGCCAGCAGCCCCAGACGCTCGTGGGAACGGGCCTCGATCACGCCCGACACCAGCAGGCGATCGATCATGCGCGTCTCCGCCGCGTGACCCATGCACTGCAGCAGCGCCTTCACGTAGGCATCCCCCTCGTCCCGCGTCAGCACGATCCCGCGCGCACGCATGAGCTGATGCACCGCGCGGAAATGGCGCAGCTCCTCGATCGCCAGCGCCGACATGCGCCGCACCAGCCGCTCCCGCTCCGGGTAGGAGGCCACCAGCGCCATGGCCGTGGCCGCAGCCTTCTTCTCGCAGTGCGCGTGATCCACGAGCACCTCATCGAAGCGCTCAAGCGCCACCCCCACCCAGCGCGGATCCGTCTTCGTCGCGATCACGTCCGTATCCAGTCCGTAAAGAGTTGAGTATACAACTGCCCCCGGAGACAGTTGCCGCCTCTATTTCCGAGCGCGCTGCGACTTCATGAGAGTGAAGACTGAGAATACGTGCTCTGGAATGGGCCGCTCGTAGTCCACCTCCTCGACCACGAGTTGGACCCGGGTGCCGTCCAGCGGGCGCTCGAAGTGCATACGCATGGGGGTTGGAACACCCTGGACGCTTCGGATCTCGATGGTCTCCGCCGTGAGCACTCGTTTGCTGTTGAGCCGGTGTTCGGTCCTCAGGGGAATATAGTTCTCACGATCGATCCAGACGATTCGCTCTTCGAAGCGCGGATTCGAGCCGCGGGCCTTCTCAACCAGGAGATACGCATCGTGGCCGTTCAGCCTCACGCTCTGCATGGACTGGATCCAGGTCGGCTCCGTCTCAGCGATCCCAAAGCCAAGAAACTCCGGATCGACTCCATAGAGGTTGTTCGTAATCGCGCTCTGCTGAAGCCGTCGAACCCGCCTGACTGCGGGTCGATACAGGAAGTAGTCATTGGGCCGGCCCAACTGCTCGAAGTAGAGCAGCCCCAGATTCCGCAGCGACTCGGGCGCATCGAACTGAATCAGCAAGCGCTCGGCTCTCCCATCCTCATCATCCCGGTGAATGGTCAGCCTCCGCTGCTCGGTCAGGCCCGCGAGATCCACATCCATGCGCACCCGGGCTGTGAAGTGCTTTCCATCCAGCCGGGAGTGCCAGCGCCTCCACACCTCTTCTCGGGAAATGGGCGCCGTATCTTCTTGCGCGTAAATAAGGGAAGGCGCTGTCAGCCAGCACATCAGCGCGAGGCCGGCACTCCAGCGAAAGAGCGATGACTTGGTACGGACATTGCTACAATGAGAATGCCAAGGAGGTTCACCTATGTTGGTCCATCTCATTGTTCTAGCCCCAAGAATCATGCGCTCGCTCATCATCGTGACGATCTGGCTAAGTGATAGCGGGAGCGCCTGCTAGACCATCGATCATTCAAATGACAGCACCGACATGGGTCGGGCCCGGCGGGCCAGCCACGCGGGCAGACATCCGACCGCAAGGGCGATCGCAACCGTCGCCAGCACGGTCATGAGAACCGGACCAACCTCGACCTCATAATCAATCACCCATCCAAAGCGTTCAAAGAAGAGATCTGTGACGATCTCACCCCCGACAAGCCCGAGCAGCGCTCCGCCTACGGCCCCGATCAAGGCCACCAACGCGCCGTCGAGCAGTACAACAGCGGCGATGTTCCCCGGCGTGGCCCCGATGACCTGCATGAGCGCCAGATCCCTGCGCCTGGCCGCCACCGCGCCGGTCAACAGGGTCAGCAGCGCGACCGCACTGAAGAACGCACTGACTCCAGCAAGGAGGTTCAGCAGATCCCGGAAGCGCCCGAGCGCAGAGTCAGCCGCAGCTTTTAGCTTCTCGCCATAGGTGAAAAAGAGCGTTTGTCCGCCAGCCGTCCGGCGGATGACCTCATCTCTGACCTGTGGTAGCGGAACTGAAGCCCACAGAGCCAGAAAATGGGCGCCCTCGCGCAGGAAGTATCTGTCGAAAGTGTCGACGTCCAGATGTAGGGAGCCACCGGGGCCCGAGTAATCACGGTAGAATCCCCCTACGCGGAAGTCCTCGGGGCCGATCCGGGTCTCGAGCGTGATCGAGTCGCCGACATCTACCCCGAAGCGATGTTGGAAGGCGTGTGAGATCGCAATCTCGCCCCGGCCAAGTGCCGCGGCCAGCTCTGCGGCTGGCCCATCGTTAGGGTGGAACCCGCCCCGCCGGAGCAGCGTAGCAGCCGAGATCGCGCCGAGGAGAATGGGCTCCCCCTTATAGGATGGATAGAGGTTGTAGAAGATCGCGACATCCTCCACACCCGCTGTCGCGCGGATCTTCTCGATGGTATGGGGCAGGATTACTTCGCGGTCCATCCCGGTAGGGCTCCCGGCCCGCACCGAAGCTCCGTCTTGATAGGTCTCGGCCATGGATCGCCCGATGCTCGACGTCAAGCTATGCAGCGCGGTAAGAATCAGCGTCAAGGCGAAGACCACGGCTGCGATGGCCCCGAGACAGACGCTGGCGGCTGCAGGCCGCGCGAGAGTCGAGGTTCCGATCAACGCGCCGACCCGAGGAATGGCGCTGAGCCATGGACGAATTCGTTGCACCACCTCAAGCGTGATGTGACCGCTGGTTACCATCATTGCCCCGAGTCCGATAGCGAAAACACCCCCGAGCCTGATGCCCGCGGGGAGTCCGAGCGGATTTAGCCAGATCACGATCAGGCTGACGAGCGCGCCCGCGCTCACTGTGACGTACGCCCTCCTGACCTCGGGTGCGGTCGACGGAATACGCGTACTCGAGAGGATCTCCAGCGGATGCTGGCGCGCCGCGCGCCTCGATGGAGGCAGGCCCGCCAGGAATGCAACGACCAGCCAGACCAAAGCGGCAGCGGCGAAGGTAGAGGGTGCCAAGCTCATCTCGTCTACCTTCACACTCTGGAAATGCTCTGAGAAACGCGAGAATCCGTCCAGCAGCGGCGGAGCCAGCAAGATCCCTCCCATCGCACCAAGACCCGCGCCGATGGCGGACAAAACCAACGCATCGAGAGCGATCAGGAGCCGCACACCTCGTGCATCCAATCCGACGCACTGCATCAGCGCGAACTCTTGGCTGCGGCTATCCACTACGTGGGCTAGCGCCGCGTAGGCAAGCAACGATGCTATTACGATTCCGAGCAGGTTGATGCCCCCGCCGGCGAAGTCGAGCATGCGCATGACCGAGCCGAAGCGGTGCTGCTGAGAGGACGGACGACGCACGACTGCGACCCCCCCGATCCGTTCGTCGATTCGAGCCATGATCTGCTCGACATCGGCATCCGCTTCGAGGGTGATCTCTATCTTGTCGATCCACCCCTCCGCTCCCAGGATCAGCTGGAGCGACCACACATCCATCACGGCGATCTGGCCGGCAAACGCATCCGCCAAGCCCCCCTCCGCCAGGAGGCCTTCCAGGACCAGGTTGTGTTCCCCGTTCGGAGCGCGAACTCGAAATGAGTCGTGCTCCTTAAGGCCGAGCCGTTGCGCAAGGAGCTCGGTGAGGATGATCGAGTTCTGGTTTCCGAGGAGCAGCAGGGGGTCTCGGATCTTGACTCGGTTTCGGGTGACCTCGTAGTCGCGGACCTTGTGCTCCGCCAGCAGATCGATTCCGAGAACGTGCAGCGGAAGACTCGACAGTACTGGCCCCGCGAGCCGAAACGTCTCGCTAATCAAGGGGGAAGCCGCAAAGACACCCGGCACCGAGGCTACCTGCTCTACGAGCTGCTCCGGAATCCCACGTTTGGACGCGACGACCTCGAGCTGAGCGTCGCCAATGATGGCCTCGGCGCTCGAGCGCATTTCTGTTCTTACGCTTCGGGAGGCAATCTCCAATCCGGTCGCAAGGGCGGCGCTTGCCGCAACCGCAAACACCGTTAGAAGCGCCATCGTCCGATGTCGCCAGATGTTCATCCTAGCGGACAGGAAGAGCAGGAACGGGAGCCGCAGGGGCCGGTCGCGCAGGCGTGCGAGCGAGCTCACACCGAGTCCCAGGAGCGATCGTCCGTATCTTCCACGATCTCACCGTCCTCGAGCACCACCACGCGATCGGCGTAGGCCGTCGCATCGGCGTCATGGGTTACCATGATCGTGGTCACTCGCCGCTTGCGACAGAGCTCCTGCAGAAGAAGCCAGATCTGGTTCCCGGCGGCCGAGTCGAGGTTGCCGGTCGGCTCATCGGCGAGGATTAAGTCCGGATGGATAGCCAGCGCACGTGCGATTGCGATGCGCTGCATCTCGCCCCCTGAGAGCTGATCGGGATAATTGTCGCGCCGATCGAGCATGGCGAAGTCTGCGAGAAGCTCATCCACCTTCTCGTCCAGAGCCGCCCCCCGGGCTCCGTCGAGGGAAAGCGGAAAGGCGACGTTCTGGGCAACCGTCAGCATGGGGAGAAGGTTGAAGAACTGAAACACGATGCCCACGACTCTTCGCCTGTAGAGCGCCGCATGGCGAGCACTGAGCTCATGGACCTCGATATCCCCCACTCGGACCCTCCCGGCTGTGGGCTTTCGTAGTCCGGCCAAAGCGTGCAGGAGGGTGCTTTTTCCGCTGCCCGACTTTCCGCGCACACAAAGGAATTGGCCCTGTGGCACCTGCAGATCGATCCCCGTCAGCGCCTGGATGTGGCGCGACCCGAGCGGGTAGATGACCTCGAGGCCCACGACTTCGACAAAGGAACCGATTTCGGCTCGGAGCGGAACGGGACCGGACATGGCGGTTACTCCTGGCTAAATCCGTACGCTAATGAGGCAAGCTCCATGCCAGGGCAACTCCTGGTGAGCCGCGCATCCGAGGACTCGGGACGATTCGGGTCCCAATGGAAATCGCCGTTCTCGGCGGTTCGCCGATAAAGGCCAAGTCTCTTCGAGGAATCCGTGAACTTTCAATTGACATTCGCCTCCTCCTAGGCTGGGATAAAAGTCTTAATATGCACGAGGCGACCCATGCCTAACGGCACGATCTTGCTCGTTGGTCTCTCGCCAACCCTGACAGAGGCGTTCGAATTCCACGCTGCGGAGTGCGGCTTTGCGGCGCTGTATGCGGAAGGCGAAATTCCTTCCCTGGCCAATCCGGCCAGCCTTCGGCTCTGCGTCATTGAAGTCCGCGGCGACGAGCGGGACAGCTACGCCCGCGTAAAAGCTCTCTCGAAGAAGGTCGGCCCAGCGCCGATCGTGGTGCTCACTCCGAGCCTGCGCGCGGCGGCGGGCGCGAGGCTAACCCACCTTGGGGTCGCGGACGTCGTAGACCTTCCCGCACCCGGTCGGGACATTGTCGCCCAAGCGTTCCGACACATCGCGTCCGCCAGCGGGCCTTCGGAGACCGAGCCGATCACCGGCGAGAGTTACGCCATCCGGGCTATCCGCCAGCGCGTGGCAGACGTGGCGCGAACGCCCTCAACGGTCCTCCTCCTCGGGGAGACAGGAACCGGAAAGGGCCTGGTCGCCAAGGTCATCCATGATCGCTCGCCACGTCGCGGGGGTCCCCTGATCCACCTGGATTGCGCAGCGCTCTCATCGACCGTAATCGAGAGCGAGCTGTTCGGCCACGAACGAGGTGCGTTCACCGGAGCCAGCGAGCTGCGCCGCGGGCGGTTTGAGCTCGCGGAGAGCGGGACAATCTTTCTGGATGAAATCGGTGATCTCGATACTGCCCTACAAGCCAAGCTGCTGCGGGTACTTCAAGACCGCACCTACGAGCGCGTAGGCGGAACCAAGACACTACGAATGAACGCGCGCGTGATCGCTGCCACGAACCATGACCTGTCGAAAGCCGTCCGCGAAGGGCATTTCCGTCGAGATCTGTATTATCGATTGAACGTTTTCCGGATACAAATTCCCCCTCTTCGGGAGCGCAAGCAGGACATCCCGGTGCTCGTCCGGATAGGCTTGGATCGACTGAGTGGACTTCTGGGCGTGCCAAGGCCGCGCGTGTCTGACGCCTTCTACGATCGACTCTCATCCTACCCATGGTACGGCAACGTACGTGAGCTCATGAACGTACTGGAGAGGTGTCTCGTCCAAAGACGCGTTGCGGAGCTCGAGCCCGAAGACCTCGATGAAATCATCGATGTGGATCCGGCTGCAGCGGAGACGAAGGAAGCATCTGGTCCCGATCCGGGAAGCTACCCAAAGTCGGGACCGGACGAGAGGGGATACATCAGCGAAGTCCTTCGCGCTTCCGGCTGGAACGTCACCCGTGCCTCTCGTCGACTGGGCATGGCTCGCAGTACGCTCCGCTACAAGCTCAAGCAATACGATCTCGAGAGTCTGATTCCGAAGGACTAGATCCTCTCGTTCCTGAACTCGGCCTTCCCTCATTATCTCGATTACCACACACGCCTCTCCGCTCATGGCATAGGGGTTGCAATAGCAGCATCCGAAGGAGGTGGTGAATCATGCTCAATCTCGGATACATCGTGCCCAAAATCGTCGGGGTCCTTTCCGCATTCTGGGTTTCCGCTCAAATCAACTGCTAGCGATACCGCGTTACGCGTCGCAAACCGATACACCGTTCCGAGACAGGGAGGTCATAACTGATGGTGAGTATCGAGATAATTCTGCCCAAGATCGCATGGATGCTGGCCATGGTTACAGCTTTGGTTGAGATCAATTGTGTTTAGTCGCCGCCAACGCGCCCAGCTCGCGATCGTGGAGACGAGAGAGCAGGAGCTGTGAGGCGACGCGCCGAGGAGGGCGAGGAACATGTCCCATTGGCTGTCCCAGATCTCGCCTTGTGTGGCGAGAAAAGCGTCCGCCTCTTCGCGCATGATGGCGGCGGTCCGCCACTCGAGCAGCTCGTAGAACGCGCTGAAGGCCAGGCAGACACAGACCACGAGAAAGAAGAGCCACTTGCCACGTGGTAGCGGCGAGAGGCGCAGCAGGCTCTCGCGCGCGAGGCTGGCGGGGATGAAGTCCTGCGCAACGGGGCCGCGCCGAGCGTAGTGGTTGCGCGAGAGGTCGAGAAGATCCTGCAGCCAGAAGCCCAGCGGAACGCGCTCGTAGCTGTAGTGAGCGCCGAGAATGAGGATGAGTGCGTGTAGCAGAAGTAGGCGGTAGAGCAGCGGCCTGAGTGGGAAGCGACCGTAGCCGACGATCAGGAGGGGGGCGCCCATGAGTACGGGCCCGACCTCGAGCAGCCAGGTCGGGCGGTCGTAGGGCCGGAAGACCGAGACCCCCAGGGCCCCGGCAGCGATGGCGAGAAGCAGATGGGGCTCGCGGCCGGACCGCGGCGGGCTCATGCCCCGTTAACTTATCAGTACTCGGCAGGCGCAGCGCTAACGGCGGGGGGGAAGGAGAGCGTCGGGCGCGTGTATGAGTGCGAGGGGAAGAGCCTCTCTCGACACGCTCATCTCCTTCCCCCCCGTCGAAGCTCGGGGGGCCGGGCAGTGCTCTACCTACGATGCAACCTGCGTTCCAGGTCCGGGAGCGACTTCAGAGAAGCTAGACCCTGCGAGAGCGCTCGGCGGATCTCCGTGGGTGGGGCATTTGGCGCGTCGAGCGTGATTTCACCGCCGGGCCCTGAGCTGATGGTAAACGCCCATCCTATCTTTCTACGGCACCCGTTCCGTCAGCAGAACCAAGACGTGCGGGTGCGGGCGCGCGGTGCAAACAAGCCCGTTCTTCCCTAGCCTACTGCCCCCCCGGGGGGTGGGTCATGGCATCAAAGACGCAGCTCGAGGACAGCCTGGTGGCCGTCATCAAGGCGCTCGAATACGTTGAGAGGGCGCTGGCGCTTCAACCGCCGCCCATACTGACGGAGGGTGTGGAGGGTGAAGCGTCGTACTTCACCCTGCTGCGTGAGCTCAATCAGTACCTCGAGCAAGCCAAGCGGGAACTCCGCTAGGAGCTACGTCGCCTCCACCTGGCACAGCGTGTACTTGTGGTGGGGGCAGCCGCTGATCGGATCGCGATCGCTGGCGTCGGAGAGCTCGTTGAGGTTGATTCCCTGGACCCGGAGCGTGCCGTTCTCATCGGGGTAGGCCATACCGAAGCCGTTGGGGACCCAGACGTGGCCGTCGCTGAGACGCTTATCGATGGCCGCCGGCAGCTCGAGCGAGCCGCGGCGCGTGCTGAGACGCACGCTCTGGCCTTGGTCCACGCCCAGGCGCTCCGCGTCGACGGGCGAGAGATGCAGCGCGCAGTGCGGACCCCTGCCCTTGCGCCAGGCGGGATCGCGCTGAATCGTGTTGGCCGTCCAGGGCGTGCGCAGCCCGGCCGCGAGCACGAAGGGGTAGTCGGGATCGGAGGGTAGGTCGTTCTCGATAGCACGCGCGATCTCCTTCAACATGGGCTCGGGCGCGAGGCGAATGCGCCCGTCCTCGAAGCCGATGTTGGCCTCGAGGCATCCTGCGACATCGGCCTTGGCGATCTCCACGCCCTCCGGATGCTCGAGGATGCGCCGGAAGAGCTCCGCGGCCAACTCGAAGGGACCGCTCTCTTGCCACTCGGGACCCATGCTGCGCAGCAGCGCGTCTCGACGCATGAACGCGTTCTGATGGCAGTTGGCCCAGATGGCGGTGAGCGCGGGCGAGGCCAGCTTGGGGCCCAGCGTGCGGTAGCCCCAGAAGAGCATGGCTGCGGCACTGCCGTTCGCGGCGGACTGGAGCTCGGCGAAGTAGGCCGCGGCCCCCTCGGGCTCGAGCGCGCGCTCCGCCAGCTCGAAGAGCTTCTCGGGGGGCGGGCCGACGATCCCCATCGCCTCCGCCAGGCGCGTGTAGATCTCCGGCTCGGGCAGGGCCTCTTCCGGGCCGGGCACAACGGGGGGACGCAGCTGCACGTAGACCTCGGGATAGCCCTTGGGGAAGTTGGCCTGCTCCCACTTCTCGTAGCCCACCGGGGTCGGCAGCACGTAGTCCGCGATGCGGGCGGACTCGGTCATGGCCGGCTCGACCACCACCATCAGATCTAGCTGCTCCCGCGCTTCGCGCCAGCGCGAGGTGTCGGAGAAGGAGAGGAACGGATTCGCTCCCTCGATGAAGAGCGCGCGCAGCCGCTCGGGATGGTCGAGCAGCACCTCCTCGGGCAGCAGCGTGGGCGAGAACATGGGGAAGCCGCCGAGTGCGGCGATGCCCGGAATGCCCGAGGCGAGCGCGCGCTCGGGCTCCTCGAAGCGCTTGGGGCTGCGATGTGGCGGCGTGGCGGTCTCGACGAAGACGCTTCCACCCTTGCGCCCCAGGTTCCCCGTCAGCACGGCCATCAGACGGAATAGATAGGAGTTGAGGGTGGAGAAGGGAGTCTGCTCGACCGCCAGGTCAAACATGATGGCAGCGGACTCCGCCCCGGCGAAGTCGCGCGCCACCTGGCGAATCTCGTCGGGTTGGATGCCACAGCGGCGGGCCATGACCTTGATGTCCACGCCGGCCATGGCCTCGCGCAGCGCCTCGAGGCCTTCGCCACGCTGCTCGAGGAAGCTCGGATCGCTCAGGTCCTCGCGCAGGATCGTAGTCACCAGGCCCAGCAGGAAATACACATCGCTTCCCGGGCGTAGGCGCACGTGCCGATCGGCGTTGCGGGTGGTCTCGGTCTCGCGCGGATCCACCACCACCACGCTGCGGCTGGCGTCCTCCGCGAGCTGCTTGAAGGTCTCGGTCGCGTTGTGCCCGCGGTTGCTGATGCGCGGGTTCGTGCCCATGACCAGGAGGTAATGCGTGTTCGCCTGGTCGAAGTGGAAGATCACCGAGGGCGCCGAGTCGAACATCCACTGGTCCATCAGGAAGTGCTGGTGCTTCTCCTGGGCGAACGCGTTGAACCAGCGCTTGGAGCCCAGGGCCGAGAGCCAGGTCAGGCCATAGGCCGCGTCCATGTGATTGCCCTGCCCGCCGATCCCGACCAGACCGATCGCGCGGGGACCGTGCTGGTCCAGAATCGCTCGCAGCTTCGCGCCGATCTCACGGATGGCAACGTCCCAGGAGATGCGCTCGAAGCTGCCGTCGGCGCGGCGTCGCAGCGGGTGCTCGACGCGCTGCTTGTGCTCGACGTAGCGGGTGATCTGGAAGCCCTTGTTGCAGATGTAGCCATGCGTGATGGGGTTCTGCTCGTCCGCACGCACCGCAGTGATGCGGCCGTCCTCCACGTCGACCCGCACACCGCAGTTGTGACTGCAGAGCACACATACGGTGGGAAGATCCTGCGCGTACAACGGAATCGGAGCCCGGTTCACGGAGGGATCGACGGCTTGGGTGGCGGTTGGCATGGAGGTGCTCCTTCTGCGCCCTAGCGCGTATGCATCCTGGCGGTCATGTGGCGAGCTTCGACGGGATCGCCGCAGGCCGAGCAGGTCAGGGTCGGGGTGGTGGTGTGGCCGCAGCCACGGTGAACCAGCTCCACCGGGGGCCCGTCCTCCGAGGGCATCCAGCGGTCGCCCCAGCGCAGCAGGCTCACGATCACGGGGTAGAGATCGCGGCCCTTCTCGGTGAGTCGGTACTCGAAGCGCACGGGGCGCTCCTGGTAGGGCCGACGCTGCAGGATGCCGTGCTCGACCAGCTTGCTGAGACGCGTGGAGAGGAGGTGGGGCGAGAGCCCGAGCGAAGCCTCGAAGTCATCGAAGCGGCGGCCGCCCAGGAAGCAGTCGCGCAGGACCAGCAGGGTCCAGCGGTCGCCGATGACCGAGAGGGTCTTCGCGATCGAACAGTCCAGCTCCCCGATCTCCTGCCAGCGCACGAGGAGATGTTACTTCAAAAATTGAAGTTATACAATCTCACCAGAGGGGACCGTGGAGCAGGCGCAGGCCCAGGGTCAGGACCACCCCGATCACGATCGCGAGCGGCATCTCACTCAGCCCACGCAGTGTGTCGCGACCGGTGAAAGGCAGGAAAGGCGTTGCGGCATGAAAGGCGCGGAAGGACTCACCCTCCGTCGCGAGCTTGCGCTGGTCCTGGTGCCAGCAGCCCAGGAGGGTGAAGATCGGGAACCCGGCCCAGAAGATGGCGTCACTGAGGAAGCCGTTCACGGGCAGGTGCAGCAGGCCGAAGAGCGCCACACCCATAAAGATGGCGTGTCGTGTGATGCGCTGCACACCCCGCGGCTCGATGCGCTCCGGCATCTTACCCGTGAAGCCGGCAACCATCGCGGGGCTCGGCTGGATGGCACCGGCCACGACCAGCGTCCAGGCCACGCCCTGCAGCACGTAGATCGTCCACAGTGCAACGGGACCGATCGGAAGCGCCCACAGCAAGGGACCCAGGTGGCGGTGGGCCAGGTAGAACCGGAAGAGTCCGATGAAAACCACCAACGCGATGAGGGAATAGACCCCCTGAAAGGCGCGTGGGCCCATGGCTCCCACCAGGCGCGGACGCAGACGCAGACTCGAGAAACCCATGTGGGTGACGGCAAAGAGGAGCCAGAGAGCTCCGATGCAGAGCGCGGCGTGCAGGGGGTGCCTCCGGCGAGGCACTGTACCGGATCGGCGTGCGGGCTGCTGCCGGTCGCGCCGTTGCCCGACTTACTTCTTCTTCAAGCTCCTGAGGATGGCCTCGGGGCTGAAGCCGCGGATGATGTCCGAGCCGACCTTGACGACGGGGATGCCGCCGCCGCCCAGCTTGAGATGCGCCTGCCTCGCGCTGGAGCTCTTCTCGATGTCGTGACGCGTGTAAGGAATGCTCTTGGCTTTCAGAAAGCTCTCCAGCTTGCGGCAGTATCCGCACCACGAGGTCACGTAGATGTCGACCTGCTTCTTGCCCGCACTCGCGCCCGGCTTGTAGGCGCTGCGCGGCACGGGTGGGGGCGCCGAAATCGTCCTCACCTTCTTAAGGTATTTGGCGGGGATGGTGTCCAGGCTGTCGACGATGTGAACGCGGCCGCTGTCGTCCCGGTAGCGATGCAGATCGGCGCGGGCGCTGGAAGCGAAGCTGAGCAGGATCGCCGCAGCCAGGGAGACGAGGATCCAGGGCCGACGTCTGGCGTTGCGTTTCGCAAAGGAGCACACATGGGCCATATCGGCCGCTGTGCCTAAGTGCCTGAGTTGCGTATCACTGAGACCCTTTGGGGCCGCTTCAGGCAGTCGTTTCGTACTGAGTGAGCTCGACGACCACGCCGTCGGGAGCCTCGATGTAGGCGTAGACGAGCCCGGTGTCCTTGTGGGTCGGGCCGCCGAGAACCCGCACGCCCGCATCGGCCAGCTCACGCACGGCGGCCTCCACGTCGAGCACCCGCAGTCCGAAGTGCGCAACGCCGAACCCGTGGGTATAGGCCCCATCGCCCGCGACGGGTGGCTCCGCCGGAAACATTCCAGCGGGGAAAGCCGTGATGTAGAGGAGTTGCCCACCCAGGGCGAGAAAGATGGTCGGCTGGCCCTGGTCGTCCTTGTCGCGCAGGACCTCCGTCCCCTCGAAGTGATCACGGTAGAACGCCACCGACGCCTCGGGGTCGCAGCAGTACACGTGAATGTGATCGAGCTTCTCAACTTTCATGCTGTCCCCGCCGAGCTTATCACGACTCCTGCAGACCGAGTCGGTACCCCGCTCGCTGCGAGGCCACGCTGGGCCGTGTATAATCGAACTCGGTCAGGTACGGCATATGAAGGGGCGCGTCGCCCCGTCAGCGCTCAAGCTTTTCGGGAAGGGTACGTCATGAACAGTCGGCAAAGACGGGGTCTGTGGCCTATCGTAGGGGGGGCTTGGGCAGCCGTCTTCGTGACCGCCGCGAGCGCGCAGGAGTTCAGAAGCGTGCCGCCCGAGCCAGCGGTCCGCGGCGTGAGCGTCACGGAACACTTTGTGCGACAGCAACAGCTGAACACGTGGCTGACGCGCGAAATGCCGCACGGAACGCTGGCCACGCGAGTCGGCATCAAGCTGACGCGGGACGAGCGCAGCGACTTGCAGAAGCGAGTGCCCGCTGGAGGAGCACCGCTCCGTATCGGGACGGTCAAATCACTGACACCGGCCGTCAGCGTTTCCGGCCTCGTTCCGCAGGCGCAAAACCAAGGCGTCTCGCAGGTCGCCGGTGGCAGGTTCCAAACAACGGATGACGGAGGATTCGTCTGGGCGCTGGCTATCGGCTCCGAGGGCGCCAACGGCATTCGGGTGCACCTCAAGAACTTTTCGCTTCCCGCGAACGCGGACATGTACTTTTTCAACCTGGAAGGCGAAGCCCACGGCCCCTATCAAGGCCGGGGTCGTAACGGGGACGGTGATTTCTGGACAAACACCGTCTTTTCGGAGACCGCCGTGATTCTGCTGCGTCAGTTCGGGCCAGCGACGCAGCAGGACCAGCGCAACCTAGCGTTCGTAATCGATCGGGTGGGACACATAGGGGGCGGTTTCCTCGACTCTGGACCCCAAGGCCATCTCTTTTCGCATGACCAGTGCGGAAACGCTTCCTGCGTGCTCGATGCCAGTTGCGGGGGCCTCGGGCCGGCCGCACCGGCCGCGGATGCCGTTGCCAAGATCGAATGGATCCAGGGACGGTTCATCTTTACCTGCAGCGGCGGGCTCATCGCAGACACGGACGGCAGTGCACAGCGCAATCTATTCCTGACCGCCAACCACTGCATCAGCAAGAAGAGGGACGCGTCAAACATGGAGACCTTCTTCTCGTACACCACCTCTGGGTGTGACCAGGCCTGCCCGGGAAGCCCGATGCCGCATACCATCGGCTCCACGATCCTCAGGACGAGCCGGAATGGCGACTTCACGCTGCTGGAGCTCAGCCAACGCCCCCCGCTCAACACGACGACGTTCCTCGGATTCGACAGCTCGCCCAACGCGCTCAGTAGCGGCGATGATCTTTACCGGATTAGTAACCCCAACTTCGGTCCCCAGGTGTTTTCCCATCATCAGGTCGACCTGAACAAGCCCACCTGCGGCACACTGCCGCGAGGAGAGTTCATCTATAGCGTGGACGTCGAGGGCGCCACGGATGGTGGCAGCAGCGGCGCGCCGGTCGTTAACAGCGCAGGCGAGATCGTGGGCCAGCTCTTCGGATGCTGCGGTTTCAACTGTAGCAACGTCTGCGACCCGAATAATAATTTTACGGTCGACGGCGCTCTGGCGTTCTATTACGACCAAGTGGCAGAGTTCCTGGATCCTTCCCCATGCATCCCGTCGACGGAGGTGTGCGACAACGGCGTCGACGATGACTGCGACGGCGACGTCGATTGCGTCGACGCCGAATGCAGCGGCGACCCGGCATGCCAAGGCTGCACATCAGACACCGACTGCGACGATGGGCAGTTCTGCAATGGCGCAGAGACTTGCGTGG